>Ga0070731_10000665_pt1 | contig 42476 bp, 41 predicted proteins | sample Coa_R1_2_FD_66448 | JGI IMG/M metagenome (GOLD analysis project Ga0070731, IMG submission 66448) | Surface soil microbial communities from Centralia Pennsylvania, which are recovering from an underground coalmine fire - Coalmine... | ecosystem: Environmental > Terrestrial > Soil > Unclassified ...
CGTTTCCGGCGGCGCCTCGCAGGTCACTCCCGGCGAACCGGGAATGCGTCTACGTTCCGGCCTATTGCCTTACTAGTGGCGTTAGGTCTACTCGCCCGGAGCCGTTCTGTCAATGCCGACGGCCCACAAAGGTTGGCGGCCTACGGAAATTCCGCACAAGCCGGGGCCTGATGTCAGCACGAGCACCAGCCCGGCTTCCTCCCAAGCCGCGGCCCGACGTCAGACCTGAAGGTGCGGATAGTCGTGGGCGATCATCTCGGCGTAGCGAGCGAACAGCGGCTTGGTGATGGGGATGATCGCCAGCGCCGCCTTGACGTCGCCGCCGGCCTTGATCCGCCGGCGGGCGATCGCAATCGCGACGTTCTCCTTGCCCTGGAAGTAGCGGTTGGCCGTCTCCGAGGTCATCTCCATCTTGACCTTTGGCTCCCACGCGATGTCGTCTTTCCACTCCCAGGTCAGGTTCGGCCCGCCTGGCTGCCCGGCCCGAATGTTCACCACCAGGTCGAGGTCGGTGAAGCGGAACTGCTGAGGGGTGTCGGCGTCGCGCAGGCGCGGGCCCATCTCCGGGTCCTCGCTCATCAGCGTGAAGGTCCGGTCCATAACCTCCCGGAACTCCGCCGGGGACCGGAAGACGCTCATCTCGGCCCGGCCCGAAAACGAGTCATGGCGCGGCAGTCTAGTTGTCTTACATCTAGGCTCGACCGCCACCGTGGCCGCACCCGCCACCATCCACCTCCACCCAACGGCACCCCTCGCCGAGCGGGTCCTGCTCCCGGGCGACCCGGGCCGGGCGCTGCGCCTCGCTCAGGCGCTTCTGGACTCGCCGCTCATGTTCAACCACAACCGCGGTCTCTGGGGGTACACCGGGGGGGCCCGCGACGGTCAGCCGCTGACCATCCAGAGCACGGGGATGGGTGGGCCCAGCGCCGCCATCGTGATCGCTGAGCTCGGCCAGCTCGGCGCGCGGCGGCTGGTCAGGATCGGAACCTGCGGCGGCCTCGACGCGCCTCTCTCCCTCGGCGATCTGGTGATTGCCACCGAGGCCCTTTCCCGCGACGGGACGAGCGCCGCCCTCGACGCGCGGGGTCGGCTATCGCCCGATCCGGAGCTCCGTGAGTCGCTGCTGAGCGCGGCCGCCAGCCCGGCGGTAGGCGCAACCACCCACTCCGGGCCCATTGTCTCGACCGATCTCTTCTACGACGTGCCGGAGGGCGAGGATCAGGAATGGGTGCGCGCCGGGGCGCTGGCCGTCGACATGGAGTCGGCCACGTTGTTCGCGCTCGCCGCGCGCCGCGGACTCAGGGCGGCGTCCCTCCTCGTCGTCTCGGACCTGCTGAACCCGTCGCGGGTCCGGATCGAAGCCGAGCCGCTGCACGCAGCCGAGAGGCGGATGGGAGAGGTCGCGGTGGACGCGCTGATCAGCGAAACGGGCTAGCGGCTGGCGGCGCCGGCTCGCTTGGCGCCCGCGGGGGCTTCCGCCGCCTTCGCTTCCGCGGCCGTGGCTTTCGCAGCCTTCGCGCTGGTCTGCGTCGCCCCGGCGGCGGCAGGCTCGGTCCCTGTAGCCGCGGGCCCCGCGGCCGATCCCGCGAGCTCGTTCAGCCTGGCCTCGATCCGCTCGACCGCGCGCTCGATCCCGGCCAGCCGTCGCTCCACCGGGGCGCCGTCAAGCCCGTCGACGCTGCGCTCCAGGCGGTCAAGGACATCCTCGACGCCTTCGAGCCGTTGCGAGACGGACCGCAGCCGCCGGGTCAGCCGCTCGATGTCGCTGGCCGAGGGCAGGTTGAGCGCGCTCATCGCCACCTCCTGGGCGCGTGCGGCGCGCTCACGCGTCTCCAGGGCGGCCGACAGCGCACCGGAGACCATCGGGTTCTCGAGCAGCTCCTGCGCGAGCTTTCCGATCGCCTCTTCGCCTTGGCGGGTCATCCGCTCCCGGAATCCCTTCTCTTGCTCCGAGCCTTCCACCGATCTGGCACTCTAGCGCCGGCCGGCTCCTGGCTGCGCCGCCTCCAAGACCGCTTCACGCGGGCCGAGGCCCGCGAACTTTGGCCCTGCGGTGTGGCATAGGTGAACCGCAGCGCCAAAGTTCGGGATCGCCCTGGCAACCGCAGCGCCAAAGTTCGGGATCGCGATGGCAACTGTAACTCTCAACCCTAGCGTTAGTCTTTCCCTGCAAGACGGATGCGTCACGAGCCCCCTCCGCGCTCCGGGAAGAGGTCGCCGACGGGGGCGCTACCGCAGCCAAACCCCGACCCCCCGATGGCACGTTTCTTGCAGGCGTTCTGGCCCTCTGGCCGTCGTTTGGCCCTGAAGCTTCAGTCGATCGCTGAAACGGCCGATTCAGACGACGGTTCTCCGTTGCAAAGCACACTGCCACCCGTTAGCGTGCCTGGCCACTGCGCCTGCGTATTCGGTGCGGTCCAGGTACGTGGCGGGGAAATAGACGACCGTGTCGATTAGCCACAAGCTGAAAGTCGGTTTCGCCAGCGTTGCACTGGTGCTCGTTGTGATGGCCATTGCCGCCATCCCGACAGCATCGGCTGATCAGTGCACGGTCACGGCCACGCTTCTCACCGGCCAGACCGTCACCTATACCGTGGACGCGGCCCCAGGCACGCCGCCGGCTCAGATGCTTCCGCCGGGGACGCCGCCCGTCCAGAACGTAACTGCGAACTGCCAGACCACGACGACGACGGCGACAACGCCGACGAGCACCGTCACCGTCACCACCCCAGCCAACACCACGTCGACTCCGGCCGCGACGACGTCCACGCCGAAGCCGAAGACGACGGCCACACACACGAGCACCACCAAGAAGTCGCAAACCGTCAACCCTACGTCGAGCTTTAAGAACCCCAAGAGCTCCTCCCGCAAGGACGTCAAGCAGAAGGGCTCCGCGCCGACGAGCAAGCTGAAGAAGGCGACGAACTCAAAGCCGAAGCACAAGGCGAAGACCCACCAGGCGCCCACCGGGCCCACCGGCCCTGGCGTGCCCGGCCCGTCGAACCCCACCTTCTCGTTCGCGCTCCCGGGCCCGGCTCCGCTCGGCGTGCCCAACTTCTTCATCGACAGCTTCGAGATCCCGCCCTTCCTGCTTCCGATCTACCAGGCGGCCGGAATCCAGTACGACGTCCCGTGGCAGGTCCTGGCCGCGATCAACGAGATCGAGACCGACTACGGCCGCAACCTCTCAGTGTCGAGCGCCGGCGCCGTGGGCTGGATGCAGTTCCTGCCCTCGACCTGGGCCAGGTACGGAGTCGACGCCACCGGGTCTGGCTATGCCGACCCCTACAACCCCGTGGACGCGATCTTTGCCGCGGCGCGGTACCTGAGCGCCGCCGGCGCCTCGAAGAACCTCTGGAACGCCGTGTACGCCTACAACCACGCCAGCTGGTACGTCCAGTCCGTGCTCCTTCGCGCCAAGCTGATCGGCGGCATGCCCTCCAAGCTGGTCGGCGCCCTGAGCGGTCTCGTCGAGGGCCACTTCCCGGTCGCCGCTCCGGCCAAGTACGCCGACAGCGCGGTAACCAAGCTGGCCTCAAAGCGGGTCAAGACGAGCAACGCCGCGATCACCATCGGCTCGAACCCGCACGCCACCTATACCGACATCTTCGCCAAGCAGGACTCTCCCGTGATCGCCGTCAACGACGGCAAGGTGGTCAAGATCGGGTCCTCGAAGCAGCTTGGTAGCTACGTGGAGCTCCAGGATTCGACCGGCAACGTCTACACGTACTCGCAGCTCGGCGAGCTGTCCAAGATGTACCCGGTCCCCAAGCGGGTCAAGGTGACGGCCAAGCAGATCGCCCACCAGCTCTCGCTGCCCACCTCCGCGCCCAAGCCAACCGCTCCCGCCACCGCCGGTTCGCAGAACACCGCGCCGACGCCGAGCGTGAGCAAGGCGACCAGCGAGGCCAAGAGCGCGCCCATCTCTCTGCCGGTCACGCCGGCGCCCGCCTCCGCCGGAACCCAGTCTGGCGACACCGGCCCGGCCACCGCCCCGGCGTCCTCGACGCCTCAGACCTCGATCCCGCAGCCGATGGTCAAGGAGCGCCTGTTTGCCAACCCGTCGCGCCCGGCCTCCTACGCCGCCGGCGGCGATCTCCAGATCAAGGAGTCGGCACCGGGGATCTCGAACTTCCAGGACTACTTCTCCTCCGTCCTGCACCTGGGGAAGAGCCAGTACACGCTGCAGCCGCTGAAGGTTGGCTCGATCGTCGTAGCGGGAACCATCCTGGGCCGAATCGGTGCCGGCACCCCGACCCTCGCCCCCCACCTGCGCTTCATGATCCGTCCCGCGGGCAAGAAGGCGCCGTACATCGACCCCAAGCCGATCCTCGACGGCTGGAAGCTGCTCGAGGCCACCGCGGTCTACCGCGCCGCCGGCGTGAACCCGTTCTTCGGGCCTGGCGCCAAGAACCCCACCGTGGGCCAGGTCCTGCTCATGTCCAAGGAGCAGCTGACCTACCGCGTCCTCGAGGACCCGCACGTCAAGGTCTACGCCTGCGGCCGCCGTGACATCCAGGCCGGACTGATCGACCGCCGGATCCTGGCCGTGATCGAGTTCCTGTCCGCCTCCGGACTTGACCCGACCGTGTCAGGGCTTGAGTGCGGGCACAGTCTCACCGCCGCGACCGGAGTCGACGCCGCCGGCGCCACCGGGGCCTCGGTTGACATCTCAGCGATTAACAACATCCCGATCCTCGGTCATCAGGGCTCGGGCTCGGTCACCGACATGACGATCCGCAGGCTCCTGACCCTCCAGGGCACGTTCAAGCCCAACGCAATCGTCTCCACGATGAGCTACAAGGGTCAGACCAACACGCTCGCGCTTCCCGACCACGCCAACCGCATCCAGATCACCTACACGCCGCTCTTCGGCCAGAACAAGCAGCTTTCGGCCCAGGTCGCCGACCTTCTCCAGCCCAACCAGTGGACCCAGCTGATCAACCACATCAGCCAGATCCCGGAGCCCATCGTCCCGATCGCGCCGAGCAAGTACGCGATCAAGGTCCCGGGCGGATAGACCCCTCGAGCGGTCGCGGCGGACCGCGCCTCTTCACCTTCAGTCAGGTCGAGCTCCCGTGGCGCCTCGGCCTGCCCGACGGCCGCTACCTCCTCCGTGACCTGGGCACGGCACCTGAGGCCTCGCCTTCGCACGTCCTCGTGATCGCCACCCTCGGCGCTCCAGAGCGCCGCACCCTCCTCGCCCGGCGCGCTCGTCGCCCTCAGGTCGAGCCGGAGCCGGGTCCCGCACCGGTGACGACCGCGCGAGCCACGGTGATCGACGTCGGCATCCCGCGCACCGATGAGCGTGAGGCCGCCGCCTGGTTGGCGGCCGCCGGCGAGGATGAGCTGAGTGCCGGCCTTGGCGTGCTCAATCGGGCGCTTCATGCCCTGCGCCTCGCCGCCGCCGATCCCTACCAGCATCCCGTGGGCCGCCATCAGCTGCTTGTCGCCCGCCTGGGCTACGGTCGCGGCGAGGAGGTGGCGGACGGCTTGTGGACCGACGCGCGTGAGGTCATCTCGCGGGCCCGGCGGGAGCGCCGACGCCGCGTTCTCGCGCCCCAGGCTCGCCTCGCCGCCCTGCTCGGCGGCCGTGAACAGCCGCTGGCAGGTGAGGAGCTCGCCCTGAGGGCTCGGCTCGATCTCGATCACGGGCGCGGCCGTGAGGCCGCGCTCCAGCTCCTCGTGGCCCTGGATGCCACCCTCACCGAGCTCACCGCTGACCCGGCCGCGGGGCTCCTTGAGTCCCGCCTCGAGGAGCTGCGTGAACTCAGGGATCCGGTCCACCAGGCCGCCCAGTCGGCACTCGCGGGACCGCTCGATGGAGAGCAGCTGGACACCGTCGAGTACGCCCTGGGCCGGACCGAGGCCGCGCTGCGCGCGCGCACCGTGGCCGGCACGTGAGCTGCTACCCGCCGAGTCCCAACGCGCCTCGGAGCGCCTCGAGCTCCTCCACCACGTCGCCCTGCATCCGCACCTCGGCGAACCGGTCAAATGCCGTGGCGCCCTGGGTGATGATGGCGACGACGCCCCCGCCCTCGAGCGTCAGCTCGGGCAGACCGGCCACCGGATAGACCTCGAGCGAGGAGCCGATGCAGAGCAGGACCTCGGCGCGCGACGCGAGCTGCTGCGCGCGCTCGAGCGCCGCCACCGGGAGAAGCTCGCCAAACAGGACCACGTCGGGCTTGAGCGGGCGAGAGCAGTCGCAGCGCGGAACTCCGTCCGCGGCTGCGGCCTGGCGGTCTCGGACCTCGGCCAGCGCGACCTGCGACCCACAGGCCAGGCAGGACGCGCTCCCAATCGACCCGTGGACTTCGATCACCTCGCGTGACCCGGCGCGGCCGTGGAGTCGATCGATGTTCTGGGTGATGACCGCGTCGAGCAGCCCCACCTGCTCGAGCTCGGCCAGGATCTCGTGGGCGCGGTTCGGCTCCCTGTCCTCGAGCGTGGCGAACCGCTGCCCATAGAAGCTCCAGAAGCGCTCGGGGTCACGCTTGAACACGTCGATGTGCGCGACCTCCATCGGGTTGACGTGGGTCCAGAGCCCGGTACCCGGAGAGCGGAAGTCAGGGATCCCCGACGGCACCGAGATGCCAGCGCCGGTGAGCGCCACGACGGACTCGGCGCCGCGGATCATCGCGGCCAGACGCGTGGCCGCGTCGACGGTCCCGACGCCCGTCACGGCTCGCGACTCATCGTCCCTGGAACCGCGCGGGGCGCTTCTCGAGAAAGGCGGCGATCCCCTCACGAGCGTCCTCGGAGGCGAACGCGCTGATGAACGCCCGCTTCTCGGCCTCAAGACCGGCCTCGAGGTCCGCGCGGCCAGATACGCGCTTGATCTCCTCGATCGCGCGCGGCGCCTGCTCGCTCAGCTTCCGTCCCCAGGCCACCGCGGTGTCGAACAGCTCGTGGTCCGGCACCACACGGTTGACCAGCCCCAGCTCATAGGCCTCGGCGGCCTCGATGGCCTCGCCGATCAGATTCAGCTCGAGCGCCCTGGCCTCGCCGATCAGCGCCGGCAGCCGCTGCGTCCCCCCGAAGCCCGGGATGATCCCGAGATTGATCTCCGGCTGACCGAAGCTGGCCGATTGCGCGGCGAGGCGGAAATCGCAGGCCATGGCCAGCTCGTTGCCGCCGCCCAGGGCGGTTCCGTTGACCGCCGCGATCGTGACGACGCTGCTCTGCTCCATCGCTCGCAGGAGCGCGTGCATCTGGTCTACCAGCGCTCGTCCCGCCGCCTCGTCCATGGACCCGAATGCCTTGATGTCGGCCCCGGCACAGAACAGCATCGGGTTGGCCGAGGCGAAGACCAATGCGCGAATCTCGCCCGCCCCGCTGACCGCATCCCAGACCTCCTGCAACGCCTGCACAACCTCGGGGGAGATGGAGTTCGCCGGCGGACGGTCAAGCCAGGCGATCGCGACACGGTGCCGTGTCTCGAGCTTGACCGGTCCCTCCTCGCGCCCCGGATCGGGCTGCGGATACGGGAAGAACCCCTGTCCCGCCTTGACGCCGAGGCGACCCTGGGCGACGAGGCGGCGCAGGATGAGCGGCGGCGTGAACGCCTCGCCCCATTCGTCGGCGGCGCGCTCGAGTCGCCTGAGCACGTCATCCAGCCCCTGCTGGTCAGCCCGCGCGAACGGGGGCGGCATGATTCCCGCCCCCGCCATCATCCCCAGGTCGATCTCACGCAACGAGGAGACCCCCTCCTCCAGCACGAGGCAGCTTTCGACCAGCGCCTTGAGCGTGAAGCGTTCGACCAGGTCCTGCTCGGCGTTGGCGCCCGGCCCCGCGCCTTCAGTTGCCGTGCTCATAGAACCCCTGCCCGGTCTTGGCGCCGAGCTTGCCCTCCTCGACCAGCTGCTTCATCCCGGGATGCACGACGAACCGATCCCCGTAGGAGTCGGCGAGGTGCATCGCCACATGAAGGACCGTGTCCAGACCAAGGAGGTCAGTTAGGAAGAAGGGACCCATCGGGGCCGCCTTTGACTCGGCCACGATCCGGTCGAGCTCCTTGACCTCCATCCCGGTCTCGACCTGGTAGCGCCACAGCTCGGAGACGCTCGAGTTGAGGATCCGGTTGACCACGAAGCCGGGCGCCTCGGCGCAGCGGATCGGCATCTTCCGGATCCGCTGCGCAAACGAGGCCGCGGCCTGGGCGGTCTCCGCCGCGGTGTCGTCGCCCTCGATCACCTCGATCAGCCGCATCACCGACGCCGGGTAGAAGAAGTGAAAGCCCACCACCTTCTCCGGCCGGCTCGTCGCCTCGCCCATCTCGGTGATCGACAGGGACGACGTATTGGAGGCGAGAATCGCGTGGCCGGGGGTCACCTCGTCGAGCTCGGAGAACACGGCCTGCTTGATCTCCATCCGCTCCGGCACGGCTTCGATCACGAAGTCGACGTCACCGAACCGCTCATAGCTCGTCGTGCCGTCGATCAGCAGCAGCTTGCGCTGGAGCTCCGCCGCGTCCATCTTGCCCTGATCCACGCGCGCCTGCCACAGCGAGCGCGCCCTTTCGACCCCCTGGTCGACGAAATCCTCGTTGACGTCCTTGAGCACGGTGGGGATCTCGGCGTTGGCGATCGCGTAGGCGATCTCCCCGCCCATTGTGCCCGCGCCCACGACCGCCGCTTTGAAGACGAACATCCGCCTAGACGCTACCCGAGGCTTTGCCCGCGTGACGCCTCGACGACGGCCGCGAAGCGCACCAGTGTCCGGCTCAGCGAGAGGGCCATCGGGCGCCGGACGAACAGCCACTCGATCAGCGACGTCACCGGCGAGCGGCGTTTGATCCGGTACTCGAGCGACAGCTCGACCTGGACCCCGGCCGGAACCGGCTCGAAGCTCACGCTCTGCTCGCCCTCCATCAGCGAGTCCTCGACGAACAGGAGGATCCGTTCCAGCGGAACGTAGTCGCGGACTGTCTCAGTGACCGTGCCCCGTCCCGCGGGCCGGGACTCCCAGACCACCCGCGCCCCGGTCTGCGGCCACCCACTATCCACCGACACGATCCGGGCCGCGCCATCGACCCACTCCGGCCACCGGCGGACGTCCAGCCAGCAGGTCTGCGCCTCGTGCACCGAGCCTTCGAGGACGTCGCGCACACGGACCCTGGCCATCGTGCGATTATCACCGTCGGTGGCACTCCCGGAGACGATCGAGCCCTACCCGGGTATCTCGCCCAAGGCCTATGAGCACCCGGCTGATCGCGCTGCCACGGCGGCGCTCAAGGCGGTCCCGATGCTCGACACCGTCGTGCGCAAGCTGATCGAGTGGCAGTACGAGCGGGCGATGCGCCAGATGTACCTGAGCAACTCCGTTCGCGTCGGCGAGCGCCAGCTGCCTGAGCTGTGGTCACACCAGGTGGCGGTCTGCCAGATCCTCGATATGCCGCGGAGCTACGACCTCTACGTCACCGACACGGTGATCGCCAACGCCATGGTTATCGGCTCCCAGAACCCGATCATCGTCGTCGGGACTCCTCTGCTCGGACGGCTTGGCCCGGGCGAGCAGCGGGCCATGCTCGCCCACGAGGTCGCCCACATCCTCTCCGACCATGTGCTGTACACGACGGCGCTTCAGATCCTGCTCCGCCTTGGCGGCAGCGTCCCGTTCCCACTCGGGATCCCCGCCTTGGCCGTGCGCGCGGTCCTGCTCGAGTGGGCACGCGCCGCCGAGCTCAGCTGTGACCGCGCCGAGGCGCTGGTCGTCCGCGACCCCACGATCGTGTGCCGCGGGCTCATGGCCCTGGCGGGTGGGATGCGCGCCGATCAGCTCAACCTCGACGCCTTCCTGGCCCAGGCCCGCGAGTACGAGGACTGGGACGACCCCAGCGACCGCGTCCGCCGTTTCTTCTACGAGATCAACAGCACCCACCCATATGCGGTGCGGCGCGTCTCCGAGGTGATGAAGTGGGTGCAGAGCGGCGAGTACGACCGCATCCAGCGCGGCGAGTATGTCCGCCGCGGTGAGGAACCCCCGGCGCAGGACGAGGCCGGGGACGCCGTCGAGTTCTACGCCGAACGCTTCCGCGCGATCTTCCATGACATCGGCGAGAACGTGACCAAGCTGGGCAACCAGATCGGCGGCCTCGCCGAGCAGGCTGCCGACTGGCTCCGCTCCCGCGGCGGCTAGCCCCTCCACAGCCCCGCGCGCCCGCGAGAGCCCTCCACAGCCCCGCGCGCTCGCGAGAGCCCTCCACAGCCCCGCGCGCCCGCGAGAGCCCTCCACAGCCCCGCGCGCCCGCGAGAGCCCTCCACAGCCCCGCGCGCCCGCGAGAGCCCTCCACAGCCCCGCGCGCCCCAGCCCCGCGCGCCCGCGACGGCGCGCTCGCGAGAGCCCCGCGCGCCCGCGACGGCGCGCTCGCGAGAGCGATCTCGCGGGCGCGCGAGCAATCTCAACTCGCCACTCTCCTCCCGCCACGCGCGCGCGTGGCGGCCCAGGCTCGAATTCCGATCTCCACCCGCCACGCCCCCGGCCGATCGACGCTGCGTGGCGAGTTGAGATCGGTCGGGCCCAGCTAACCCCACCGCTCAACCCCACTCCCAGCCCAACCTCCCACTCCCAGCCCAACCTCCCTCCCCAGCTCAACCCCACTCCCAGCCCAACCTCCCTCCCCAGCCCAACCTCCCTCCCCAGCCCCAAAAACCCCTCCCTTGACAATCGACAGTCAAAGTTATATCGTTACCTATCGAGATATACCCACTCGAAGACACATATACCCACTCGAAGACACACCCACAAGAGGAAGAACCACCAACATGAAACCCAGAACAAGACACCTCGAACGTCACGCCTTCGGCCCCTACGGCCACCCCTTCGCCGACCCCACCGCACGAGGCCATAACCGAGGTCCCGGCCGCGGCTTCGGCGGCGGTGGACGCGGCCGCAGGCGGCGCCGCGGCGATGTCCGCGCCGGGCTGCTGATGCTGCTGGCCGAGGAGCCACGCAACGGGTACCAGCTGATGCAGGCCATCGAAGACCGCAGCGGCGGTCTCTGGCGCCCGAGTCCCGGCGCCGTCTACCCCTCCCTCGCCCAGCTCGAGGACGAGGGACTGATCCGGCCCATCGACCGCGACGGCAACAAGCTGTTCGAGATCACCGAGGCAGGCCGAGAGCATCTGCAGGAGCGCCACGACGACACGCCGCCCTGGGAGCAGAGCGGCGAGTCGGCGCCGATCGGCGACCTGCGGACGCACATGAAGCAGGTCGCGATCGCCATGGCTCAGGTCGCCCGGGCCGGCAACGAGGATCAGGTGCAGAGAGCCGCTGAGGTCCTCTCAGAGGCCCGGCGCAAGCTCTACCTGATCCTCGCCGAGGAGGAAGAGGACTGAGTGTGTAGGCGCCTAACCTACGTGGAGTGAGCGCAGCGGTTCAAGCCAACGGCGGCCCTGCCATCGCCGTCCGCCACCTCGCCAAGACCTTCGGCGAGGTGGAGGCGGTGAAGGGCGTCGACTTCGAGGTCGCCACGGGCGAGGTGTTCGGGTTCCTCGGCCCCAACGGGGCCGGCAAGACCACCACGATCAACATGCTCTGCACGCTGCTCAAGCCGACGTCGGGCTCGGCCACCGTGGCCGGGTTCGACGTCGTGTCTCAGCGTGATGATGTGCGGCGCCACATCGGCCTCGTCTTCCAGGATCCCACGCTCGACAGCTACCTGACCGCGGCTCAGAACCTGAAGCTCCACGCCGAGCTCTACGGAATCCAGCGCAACCTCGTCGAGCCCCGAATGCGTCAGGTGCTGAGCATGGTCGCCCTATGGGAGCGCCGGGACACCCCCGTCGGGACGTTCTCCGGGGGGATGCGGCGGCGGCTTGAGATCGCCCGCGGGCTGATGCACTCGCCTCGGGTTCTGTTTCTCGACGAGCCCACCATCGGGCTCGATCCCCAGACCCGCCGGTCGATCTGGACCTACATCGCCGAGCTCAAGCGCTCCGAGGAGATCACGATCTTCATGACCACCCACTACATGGACGAGGCCGAGTGGTGCGATCGGATCGCGATCATGGACCACGGTGAGATCGTCGCCCTCGACACCCCGGAAACCCTCAAGGAGGCCGTCGGCACCGATCGCATCATGCTGCACACGAGCGACAACGATGCCGCGATCGCCGAGCTCAAGAGCCGCTTCGGGATCGAGGCGCTGGTGGCCGAGAACGCGGTCACGTTCGGCGTTCCCGGGGGCGAGGAGTTCGTCCCCCGGCTGTTCTCTGAGCTCGACGTCCCGATCAGCTCGGTGAGCGTGTCCCGCCCGACGCTCGACGACGTGTTCATGTCCTACACGGGCACGACCATTCGCGACGCCGAGGAGGACGCGGGACGAAGCCGGAACCGGATCATGATGCAGGTGATGGGCAGGGCACCGCGATGAGCACGACCTCCCAGCAGGTCGAGATCGCGCGTGAGCCCGGCCAGGAGGTCGTTCGCGTTCACGTCCCCCCGCGCAGCCTGGGCTCGGAGTTCCGAGCCGCGCGGATCATGTGGCGACGGGATCTGATCCGCTTCGTCAACGACCGCATCCGCGTCGCCTCGCAGCTCGTGCAGCCGCTGCTCTTCCTGTTTGTGCTCGGCGCCGGACTCAACACGCTCTCACGCTCCGGCACCTTCGGGGTGAACCTGCGGACGTTCATCTACCCCGGGGTGCTCTGCATCTCGGTGATGTTCAGCGCGATGTTCGCCGCCGCGTCGATCGTCTGGGACCGCGAGTTCGGCTTTCTGCGCGAGATGATGGTCGCGCCGGTCAGCCGCAGCTCGATCGTGATCGGAAAGTGCCTCGGCGGCGCCACGGTGGCCTGCCTCCAGGGGGTCATCCTCATCCTGCTCGCGCCGCTGGCCGGCGTCAGCTACAACGCCGTGCTGATCCTCGGCATCTTCGGCCTGCAGCTGTTGCTCGCCTTCACGATCACCGCCTTCGGCGTGATGATCGCGGTCCGGATCAAGCAGATGCAGTCGTTCTTCGGCGTGATGCAGATGATCGTCATGCCGCTCTTCTTCATCTCGGGCGCCCTCTTCCCGACTCGCGGGCTCCCGGGCTGGCTCGAGGTGCTGAACCGCATCGACCCGCTGACCTACGCCGTCGATCCGATGCGCCGGCTCGTCTTCAGCTATCTGCACATCTCACCCCAGGCCCACCACGTTCTCGACGCCGGCGTCACCTGGTGGGGCTACCGTGTACCGCCTCTGCTCGAGGTCGCGGTCGTCCTCGTGCTCGGCTTGGCCATGCTCGGCGTGGCGATCTGGGAGTTCAGCGCCACGGAGTAGCCGGCGCCCTGGGCGCTCCCGGGCCTCGGGGTATCGGCCCCCGAAATTTCAGGGTGCTACCTGATGCACACCGCGGCGCAGTGGGCCAGGCTTGCGCTCGTGGAGGGACCGGTGGAAGTGGTGCTCGAGATGGAGCCCACGGGCAGCACGATCCGCGGCCGGATCTGGATTGCGAATGAGCCGCCGGCCGGATTCTTCGGCTGGCTCGAGCTGATCGACCGGCTGGATCGCGCGGCGGGCACTCATGCCACTGCCGGGCCTGGCATCCCAGATCACCCAAAGGGGGTCGGAACATGAGCAGCGTCACTCGCAAGAGAGGGTCCTCGCGGCGCGATTTCCTGAAGGGAGTGGGAGCCGCCGGCGCCGGCTTGGTGGCGGCGGGCGGCGTCGCCGCGCCGCCGGCCGGCGCGAATGCCGCGCCCGGCCCCATCTCGCCCCACGGGTACGCCAAGAGCGGCAGCGGCGCGCCCGCCTCGAGCGTGGACTTTGGACGCATGTTCCCGCAGCTGCCGCCCTTCGCGGACGCCACCGACACCGTTCGCTCGGCCCTCCTCGCGGTGGGTCAGCAGGGGGGGATTCTGGACGCGAACGATCAGCTCTCGCAGGGTCCGAAGAACCTGATCCTCACGCCGGGCGTGAACGGCAATCCCACGGCAACCAACCCCTACGGAACCAATCCAGACAACCCGACGATGACGGCCGGCTCGACGTTCGTCGGGCAGTTCATCGACCACGACATCACCTTTGATCAGACATCGCAGCTGGGCGTCTCGCAGGATCCGCTGACCTCGCCCAACACGCGCACCCCGGCTCTGGACCTCGATTCCGTCTTCGGCGGCGGACCCGGGCTGAGGCCCGATCTGTACGTACAGAACGCCGACGGAACCGTCGGACCGAAGCTGAAGATCGGCAGCGGTGGAGTCCACGAGGACGTCCCGCGTGTGCCCAACGGCGATGGGACCTACAACACGCTGCTCGGCGACCCTCGCAACGACGAACACGTGATCATCGCCGGGCTGCATTGCGCCCACATCATGTTCTACAACCGCGTCCTGGACGAGCTTGGGAGCTTTGACCTCGCTCACTTCCCGGCGGCCAAGAACGCCGATATGAGCAACTCGTACATCCAGTTTCTGAACGCTCGGCAGGTGACACTGTGGCATTACCAGTGGCTGTTGGTGAACGAGCATCTGCCCCAGATCGCGGGGCAGGCAGTGGTCAACGACGTGCTCAAGAAGGGAAACCGCTTCTACAAGCCGCCGCGTGGGGATGCATTCATGCCGATCGAGTTCGGGGCCGCGGCGTACCGGTTCGGTCACAGCATGGTGCGGCCGTCCTACCGGGCGAACTTCACCAATGGCACCGGTGATAGCACCAACCCTGCGGCTGACCCATTCTTCGCCCTCGTGTTCGACCCGACCCAGTCACCCTTCGACGGACCTGTCACCACCGACCGCGACGACCTCCTCGGGGGCTTTCCGGCGCCCAACCGGTACGTGGGATGGCAAACCTTCTTCGATTTCGGGGACGGGCAGGTCAAGAACAACAAGAAGATCGATACGACGATCTCGAGCGTTTTGTTCACCCTCCCCCTCCCGGCCATCGCGCCCCACACCCAGACGTCGCCTACCGTCCTTCCGCAGCGCAACCTGATGCGGCAGCTCACCTGGGGCCTCCCCTCCGGGCAGGCCGTCGCACAAGCGATGGGCGTCTCTGCGCTCGGACCGTCGGACCTCCCGGATATCACCAGTATCTACGCCCCCTTCGGGAGCAGCACCCCGCTCTGGTACTACGTCCTCGCCGAGGCCAAGGCGGTCAACAACGGTCTCAACCTGGGGCCTGTGGGTGGGCGCATCGTCGCCGAAACCCTGATCGGGTTGTTGCGCGGCGACCCTTCGAGTTACCTCAGCGCGTATCCGCAGTTCACACCCTTCCTCGGCACCGATCTCTCGCTCGGCCCAAACCCGAACCCGAACATCACGGGCAACCGCACCTATACCCGCGCGCACTTCCTTTACTACGCCCGGGTGGTGACGCCCGGGATCTACCGCTGATTTCCAGTCTTGTAGGGCGCGTACCTACCGGCGTATGATCCTGCGTCGGTGGAGCGGGAGGAGGAGCCCGGCCGTTCGAAGCTGCTCGAGCGCGGTGAGCAACTTTCCGCGCTCACCGATCTTGTTGCGGCGACGCGCCGGGGTAGCGGTTCGGTTGCCCTGATCGAGGGACCGCCCGGGATCGGAAAGTCGGCCCTGCTGCGCGGCTGTGCGGTCGCCGCCCGGTCTCAGAACGTCCGGGTTCTCACCGTTGCCGGAGACGAGGTGGTGATGGAGTCGTCATTCGCGGCCACCCGGGAGCTGCTCTGGCCGGCGCTGCCTGCGCCCACCGTGGACCGCCTTCACGGGGCAGCAGCACTCGCCGCGCCGGTCTTCGCGGCCGACGTGAGCGTCCCCGGCGACCGCGACCGCGCCTCAGCGGTGCTCCACGGGCTGTACTGGCTGGTCGCCGACCTTGCCGCCGATGCGCCCCTGGCCCTGCTGGTCGACGACGCACACTGGCTCGACGTCGCCTCGGCCCGCTTCCTCCTCTACCTGGCGCGCCGAATTGAGGCACTGCCGTTGGTGCTCGCGGTCGCGCTTCGCGCCGACGAGGGTCCGGGTGAAATTCGCCTCGGCGCGGAGCTCTCGGGCCTGGCCACGGTGGTATTGCCCCTCCGACCGCTGAGCCGGGAGGCCAGCCAGGAGCTCGTGCGGGACGTGCTCGGACCGCGAGCCGACGAGGAGCTGTGCGGCTTGTGTTATGAAGCGACCCGCGGCAATCCGTTCTACCTGCGTGAACTGGCCGGCGCGCTGAAGGGCGAGGGTCGGCCAACCGTCGAGTTGGCGCGACGTCTGGAGACGCTCGGGACCGGGGTGGTGAGCGGCAGCGTGCTGCTTCGCCTGTCCCGGCTGGGGAGCGATTGTGAGCGCTTTGCTGAGGCCCTGTCGATACTGGGGCCGAGATCTGCGCCGCGTCACGTGGCGGCGCTGGCCGACCTGGACCGCGAGCGAACGACCGCGGCCGGCGACCGGCTGCGCGCCGCGGGGATGATGAGCGCCGCGCCGGAGCTCGAATTCGAGCACCCCATCGTCAACCAGACGATCGCTTCGCAGCTGCCGCCTGGTCGCCGGGCGGCCATGCACGCCCGGGCCGCGCGCCTGCTCGCCGACGAAGGCGCGCCGGCTGATCGCATTGCCGCCCATCTGCTGTCCGCGGACGCGTATGGCGAGGCGTGGGTCGTGAGCGCATTGCGCCGGGCGGCGCAGGAGGCGCTTGTGCGCGGTGCACCGGAAGCCGCGGTGGCCTACCTCCGCCGTGCCGTGGCCGAGCCGCCCTCGCCTGAGCATCGGTTCGAGCTGCTCCTCGAGTTGGGCCGGGCGGAGGCGCTCCTTTCCGAGCGTCAGGACTTCGGCAGCCTGCGTGAGGCGCTGACGTTCGCAGGCACTCCTCGGGAGCGCGCCCTCGCCGCGCAGCAGCTCGCGCTGGCGCTGTTCGCAGTGCTCCGCAACAGCGAGGCGATCGCCGTGATCGAGGACGCGCTCGAGGAGGCCGACGAGCTCGAGCCGGGGACCGTCATGAGGTTGACCGAAGTCTTGGTCGGCGGCGGGATCGGCGATCTGGCAGCTACGCCCGACTTGGTCGCGCGCGCCCAGCCTTATTTCCAGGCTGCAGAGTGCGGCGAGCTCCGTGACTCGCGCATGCTCTCGACCCTCGCCCAGACGGCGGCGCTGACCGGGATGGAGATTGAGCGCACAGCGAGGCTTGCCCGTGCCTGCCTGCAGGATGAGCGCCTGCTCCTCGACTGGCTCGATGAGGGGTACGTCGGCGCCGTCTTGGCCCTGTGCACCACCGATCACCTCACTGAGGCCCTGCAGGCCGTGGAGGCAGGGTTTCAAGAAGCGCGGCGCCGGGGCTCCACGCCGATGGTCCTCCAGCTCTCTGTCGTGGGCGCGGACTCAGCGCTCCGCGCCGGAGAGCTGGCAGTGGCCGAGGTTCATTCGCGAACCGTCTTCGAGCTGGCCCGGGAGCTGGGGGCCGACCGAATCGGCGCTCTGTTCCTACCGGTCGTGCTCCTCGAGCGCGGACAGGTTCAGGCCGCTGTGGAGCTCGTGGAGCCGCTGGACCTGTCGAGCCTCGTTAACGACTTTGACGCGCAACTCCTGGCCAACCGCGGCATCGTCAGGATCGCGGCCGGCGAGGTGGAGAATGGCCTGGCCGACGTTCTCACCGCCGACCGCGTGACGCAGGCGGCCGGTCTTGTCCTGAGCGTCTACACCACTTGGCTCCCCAGCACCGCATCCGCGCTCCAGGCCCGCGGTAGACGCGACGAAGCTGTCGAGCTCGCCCAGCGTGAGCTCGACAGCGCGATCGCGGCCGGCTCGTCGAGCCGCCAAGGGATCGCCTTGTCGGTCCTCGGCGGACTCGAGCCGGGCCCCCGCGGACTCGCATGGCTGAACGACGCGGTGAGCTTGCTCCAGTCGACCGAGGCACGACTCGAGTACGCACGGGCACTGGTCAACCTCGGAGACGGCCTCCTTATCCGCGGCCAGCGCGTCACGGCGCGTGAACCGCTCAGCGCCGGTCGTGACCTGGCCCATCGGTGCGGCGGCGTCGCGCTCGGGGAGCGAGCCCGGATCTCCCTGCTGGCCAGCGGCGCCCGCCCGCGGCGTGAGGCGCTTAGCGGCCCTGACGCCCTCACCGCGGCGGAGCGGCGTGCCGCGCAAATGGCTGCTGAGGGCATGAGCAACCGGGAGATCGCCCAGGCCCTGTTCGTCTCGCCCAAGACCGTCGAGACGCAGCTCTCGAGCGCCTACGAGAAGCTCGGAATCCACAGCCGCCACGAGCTGCGGGCGGCAATGAAGTCCGGGGACATCAACCCCGGCGAGCAATCGTGACCAGCTCCGGCGCCTCACGGAACGCTTGAGACCCCACGGCCACGCTCAGCATCGCGAGCGCCCAGCCGGTGAGCACGAGGATCGTCGCCGCCGAGCCTGCGTGCTCGAACAGGAGCCCCACGAGCAGCGGCCCCAGCCAGCCGGCGGAGAACGTGATCAGGATCGACGCGGCCTGGACGCGGCCGCGCAGCTCGTCGGGGACGAGCGCAACCCGGTGGCCAAGCACAATCGAGTTGGTCACCGGCGTGACCAGGATCGACGCCGCGAGGATGACGCCGATCACCAACGCGTTGTGGGCGAGGAGGAGAAACGGGACCGCGAGGACGAGCATCAGGTTCTCGGCAATGATCGAGAACCGGGCCGATATGTGTCGCTGGGCTCGCGCAGCGACGAGCGCCCCGAGAAGACCGCCGGCCGCCCCGATCCCCAGCATGACCCCGACCAGCGACGAGCTGGCACCGTGGCGCTTGGCCAGCAGCACGACGAGCAGGAGCAGCCCGCGCAGCATCGGGTTGCCGAGTGCGAAGAGCAGCGAGACCATCCGGAAGAATGGCCGCTCCCACAGCCAGCGCATTCCGGGGCGTGGATCCCAGGACTTCGCGTCGCTCCGCTCCTCCTGGAAGGAGGTCCGGATGAGCAGCTTGGTAACCGCTCCGATGACGTAGGACCCGGCATCGGTCAGGAAGGGGATGGCGCGCGCGAGCGCGAACAGCGCGCCGCCGAACAGCGGCCCGGCCAACATCCCGGCGAAGATGCGTGACTCGTTGCGAGCCACGGCCTCGCCCAGCTGCTCGGGCGCCACGAGCTGGGGCACGACGCCCTGCTCGCCGACGTAGGTGACAACGAATCCCGCTCCGTCGATGGCGGCCACGAGCACGACTACGCCAAACGGCAGATGGCCCGCCAGCAACCCCACCGGGATGGCCAGAAGCGCCATCGCCGTGACGGCGTCGACGGCCACGAGCAGTCGCTTGCGATCCACGCGATCGGCAATCACGCCGGCCGGGATGGCCAACAGCGCGACCGGCAGCTCGTGAGCGAACCCGACGAACCCCGCCTTGGCCGGAGACCCGGTGAGCGCCAGCACGAGCAGCGGATAGGCGACGAGCGAGATCTGCGAGCCGAGCGAGGACAGGACCTGCCCGCTCCACAGGAGCATGAACTCACGGTTCCGGCTGAGGCTCCTCGCCGCCATCGCCGGACGAGGATAGGTCCAGCTCAGCCCAGATTCCGGGCCAGAAACTCCTTCGTTATCTCCCACGCCCGCGCCGCCGGTGCGGGCCGCGAGAAGATCGGCGAGTCGTGGTTGTCGAACGCGTGGCCACCGTCCGGTTGGACGTGGCACTCCCAGCCCTCCCGCCCGGAGGCCACCGCGCAGACGCGCTCGGCCGCCTCGAGCGGGATGTACTCGTCCTGCGCCCCGAAGTGGAAGAGGACGGGACACTCGATCCGGTCCGCCTGATCGAGCGCATCGGGGATCGCCGATCCGTAGTAACAGACGGCGGCAGCCGGGTCCGCGTTCGCCGCGGTGAAGTACGCGAGGCTCCCACCGAGGCAGAACCCGAGTACGCCCACCGGCCTTCCCCCCACCTCCGGCCGCTCACGCAGCGCGGCCAGCGCGGCCAGCGAATCCTCGACCGCGCCCTGCTGGTCGAGACGCGAGACCGTCTCGAGCGCGCGCGTGAGCCCGTCCTGGTCGTGCCCGAGCTCCAGCCCGGGCGCGATCCGCCGGTACAGGTCGGGCGCGAGCGCCACATACCCGAGCTCAGCCAGCCGCTCGGTGGCACGACGGATGTAGGACCCCACGCCGAAGATCTCCATCAGGACGAGCACCCCCGGCCCCTCGCCGGATTCGGGCAGCGTCAGGTGGCCGCCCATCGCGGGGCCGCCGGAGACCGGAACCTCGATCGCCGACACGCGGCTAGGCCGCGGCCGCGGCGGGCTCTTCGACGCGCCGCGGAAGGAGCGTCTCGCGGGCGATCACCAGCCGCTGGATCTGAGCCGTGCCCTCGTAGAGCTGGAGGATCTTGGCGTCCCGCATCAGCTTCTCGACGGGGTACTCCTTGATGAAGCCGTAGCCGCCGTACACCTGCACGGCGTCGGTCGTGACCTCCATCGCGGTATCGGCGGCAAAGCGCTTGGCGTGCGAGGACTCAAGCGTGTTGCGCCGGCCCTGGTCGAGCAGCACGGCCGAGTTCCAGGTCGCGAGCCGGGCCAGGTGCACCTTGGTCGCCATGTCCGCGATCATGAACTGAATCGCCTGGTGCATCGCGATCGGCACGCCGAACTGGACCCGCTCCTTGGAGTAGTCGATCGCAAACTCCATCGCCGCGCGCGCCACTCCGACGGCCATCGCGGCCACCCCGGGCCGCGTGCGGTCGAGCGTCATCATCGCGATCTTGAAGCCTTTGTTCTCCTCGCCCACGAGGTGGTCAAGCGGGACCTCGACCTCGGGGAAGGTGATCGTGGCTGTGTTTGACGCGCGCTGGCCCATCTTGTCCTCGTGCTTGTCCACGACAACGCCGGCGTCGCGAGGGACGATGAAGCAGGAGATGCCGCGGTGGCCAGCCTCCTTGTCGGTCTTGGCGTAGACCGTGTACCAGTTGGCGTACTCGCCGTTGGTGATGAAGCACTTGGAGCCGTTGATCACCCACTTGTCGCCCTTGCGGGTCGCGGTCGTCTTCATCCCGCTGACGTCGGAGCCGGCGTCGGGCTCGGTCAGGCAGAAGGAGGCCAGCAGCGGCGCCTCGGCGAGTCGCCCCAGGTAGTCCTTCTTCAGTTCCTCCGACGCCGCCAGGATGATCGGGGCGCACGCGAGCCCGTTGGCCGAGATCGAGGTTCCGATCCCCGAGCAGCCCCAGGAGATCTCCTCCTCGATCAGGGCGCCATCGAGGGCGCCCAATCCGGGACCCCCGTACTCGGATGGAAGGTGGGTGTTGAGGAGCCCCAGCTCCCAGGCCTTCTCGATGATGTCCTGCGGCCAGGTGCTGTCCCGGTCGTATTCCCAGGCCACGGGGCGGATCTCCTTCTCCGCGAAGTCGTGGGCCATCTCGCGCAGACTCTTCTGCTCGTCGGTGAGCGTGAAATCAACCACTCCGGTTCTCCTTGATTGACCAGTCAGTCAAACGTCTTGAGGGTTTGAAGGGTAGCCGATCCGCGGGACAATTCTTCCCGTGGCAGGCGCGCTAAAAGCAGTAATCCAGCCTCTTCTGGTTGACGCTGCCCACGGCGCCTTCGGCACCGTGATCTGGATCATCTGCATCGCCGCCGCGGTGATCGCCGTGATCGCCCTGCTCTCCACCCGCAGGACCTGGGATGACTTCGGCAAGGACCACCTGTTGATGGACAGCGAGGCCCCGCGTGGCCACGCGAGCGCCCCCGCCCAGGAGCGTGATGAGGAGATCCGGCAGATGCTCGAGGCCCGGAACGCCCGCCGCCTCCGCCGCGGCGAGGAGCCGGTTGACGTCGAGCTCGAGCTCACGCACCTGACCGCACCCCAGGTCGATCCCGAGCTCCGCGACGAGATCCGAGACCTGGTCAAGGCGCGGAACTTCCGACGCGTGCGTGCCGGCAAGCCCGCCCTCGACGTCGAGGCCGAGGTCGAGCGCGAGATTTCCCGGCTGCGCGATCTCTAGCTCAGAACCCGAACTTCCCCGCCGCCCGCTTCAGGTAGCCTGAGGCCAACCATGGTCGATCCACGACGCTTCGAACTGGACGAGCTCATCAACCGTCCGGGCACCTACTTCAATCCCCAGACCGAGGTTCTCGTCGTCATCGACGACTCGCCCGAGATGGACGCCGAGATCTTCAACATGGAGGAGTACGAAGGAGCCGACTGGGTGCTGATCTCCGATGAGGTCGCGGTGGATGAAAACCGCCGCGACGAGCTCCTGGAGAGCTTCCAGGCTCGCCACGCGCCCGGGACATTGGGCGAGGACGATCTCGACGTCCTCGAAGAGGAGTACGAGGACGAGGACATCGACGTAGAGCCGGAGTAAGGCCCCGCGCGGCTACCCCGCACCGAGCAGCGAGGCGCACTTCTGCATCTTGCCGACGTCGCCGGCGGCCTTCTGGATGCACTGGCTGTACTTCTGGTAGTTGGGGCTCGAGCCCGTCGCCCCTCCGGAGCCAGTCGACCCGGTGGAGCTCCCGAGCCCACCCGTCAACCCGGATTGAAGATCGGCCACCAGCACTTTCAGCTTGGCCTGGAACTCGCTGAACGGAGCTACGGTCGCCGGCGGGCTGATCCTCTGCGGCTGGTTCAGCTGGCTGTACTGAATCGATAGGAGAAGCGAGGCCGTGGGACCGAGCAGGGCCGCCCCCTGGCCGCTGGTGTCGAGCCTGAGCTTCAGATCGAGGCGGCGGAGCGTCTTGTCGGAGGCCCCGGTCCAGACGTCGAGGCTCGGGTCGTGGATCTCGCTCGCGATCTGGTTGCGCTCCGCGCGCGGAATGCCGCCCGGCAGGTTCCCGCTGGTGCTGGCGCCAACCGAGGAGGCGCGTTTGAGGAACGTGTTCAGATCTCCGAGCAGAGCCACGACATTGATCCCCGCGTGGATATGAGTCGTGCTGGCGCCGCCGAAGAACTCGTTGCCGACGACCTGCGGGTTGACCAGCCAGCGCTCGGGCTGGATGCCCAGCTTCCCCAACACTCCGGTGCCGCCGCCTGACGCCGACGAGGACCCGAGCTGGGCGAAGCTCGATTCGAGCTGCTGAAACGTCGCCTGCGGCATTTGGTAGCTCTGACCCTGGAAGCTGACATAGCCCTTGGTGCCCGTGGACAGAAGCGCGATCGACACGTTCCCACCCGAGGTGCTCAGCCCGAGGGTGAAATCCGATTTCGGGAGCCGCCCGCTGCCCAGGCTCTGAAACGGCCCGCTGAGGCTGATCGCCAGCGGGCCCTTGAGGGCACTTGTCCCCGACGGAGTGATCGTCAGGCTGAAGCCGAGTTTGCCGCTGTTGACCTTGTGCGCGCCGGTGAACGTCTGCCGGAGCAGATTCGTCGCCCGGTTGTCTCCGCTGCCGCAGGCCGCCAGGAGGAGCGAGACCCCGACGGCGACGAGCAGTCCGGGGCCGACGCGGAGCTTTCTGGTGCGGGTGCGATCGTGCATGAACTGATTCACGGACGGTCCGGAAAGCGAGCGCGAATGTAGCATCAGCCCGATGCGAGGGCGCCTATTCGGCCTGGTGCTGGCCGCGGTTGTCTCGTTCCCTACCGCGGCGCTGGCCCAGCCGGTGCTCGTGATGGGACCGAACGGGCACGTCCGAGGGGCCGAGGATCCGTTCCTCGCGCCGAACCTGACCCCGGCGCCCGCGATCAGCGCCGTGCCGGCGCCCGCGCACCACGTCCTCTCGCCCTCGCCGAGCCGCCATGCGGTGGCGGCACGCGCTCCCGGCAAGAGAAAGAAGAAAAAGAAACCCAAGCCGCCGTCGGTGACGAGCGAACTCAGCCGGCTCTACCGGACCGGGCAGATCGACTCCACCGTCTACGACCAGTACACGACCAGCTGGTCATCGGCTCAGGCGGCGGCCAAGCACCTGCACGGGATCCGCGCGACCGAGCTGAACGCGGTGATGGCCAATCTCCAGGCCATGGCGGCTGCTCACGCCTTCATCCCGTCCCGGCTGCCGGCACTGTTTCTGACCCTCGACCGCAACCGTCAGTGGTGGCCGAGCGGCCCCATCCCGGCTCCGCGCCAGGAGATTGAGTTCAGCGGCTCGAACCTGGTCTGGGAGTACTACCCGGGTCAGGGCCTCGAGCTCCAGGTGCTCGCGACCTTCGGCAAGGCCGACGGCCTGTACACGGCTGGGCGCTCGCAGCACCCGCAGCTGCAGGCGCTGCTCGCCGAGATGATTCCGCTGGCGGCGCAGCGGGCCGGAGGGCTCGTCTGGGAGTACTACTTCAAGTTCGAGGGCGGCGCCCCACCGTGGACGAGCGCCATGTCGCAGGGCACCGCGATCGAGGCACTGACCCGAGCCGCCAAAGCCTTCGGAGCGGCCGCGGCGCCCGCCGGGAGCTCATCGAGCTATCTCCAGATCGCCCACCAGGCGCTGTCGCTGTTCACCGTCGCGCCGCCCACCGGAGTCGCCGCGCCCTCCTCCGCGGGGACCCGCTACGTGCAGTACTCGTTCACGCCTGGCACCGACATCATCAACGCCTTCCTGCAGTCGCTGATCGGGCTCTACGACTACGCCACGTTCAGCGGCGACCAGCTGGCCTCGCAGCTGTTCGCGGCCGGTAATGCACAGGCCCAGGCTGAGCTGCCCAGCTTCGACACCGGAGCCTGGTCGCTCTACCAGCCCGGGGTCGAGGACGATCTGAGCTACCACAACCTGGTCACGGGCTTTCTCGACCAGCTCTGTGCGCGCACCGCCGCTCCCAGCTACTGCACCACCGCGCAGCACTTCCACGCCTATCTGAAGACGCCACCCGTCCTCAGCCTGGCGACCACGCAGGCGCCGGGAAAGCGCAAGTTCAAGCTCCGCTTCTCGCTCTCCAAGTACTCCCATGTCGGGGTCGTGATCACCCGCGGGCAGAAGACGTTCCTCTACACGAGCGCCAACTTCCCCTACGGATCCGATTCTTTCGCGGTCTCCCCGCTCAAGGCGGGGACCTACCAGGTGGCGCTCAGCGCCACCGACCTGGCCGGCAACTTCACCCGGATCGCCGGGTCGTTCCAGGTTTCCCGGCCTCGGCGAGCGACATAGACTCGCGGGTTCATGACGCCGCGCACGATCCTCTACACCGGCAAGGGAGGCGTGGGCAAGACGTCGGTTGCCGCGGCCACCGCCCGCGCCTGTGCCGCGGCCGGGCTCCGAACGCTCGCCATATCCACCGATCCCGCCCACAGCCTCTCGGAGTCACTCGAGGTGGAGCTCGGCCCTGACCCGCGACCGGCCGGGCCGCAGCTCTGGGGACAGCAGGTGAGCGCGCAGGAGGAGATCGAACGCCATTGGTCGGGCGTGCAGGCGTGGCTCGGAGATCTCTTCCTCGCCCGCGGCCTCGACCACATTTCCGCGCACGAGCTGACGGTTCCGCCGGGCACGGACGAGCTCTTCTCACTGCTGCGCCTGAAGGGCGCTCATGAGTCGGGCGAGTGGCAGGTCATCGTGGTCGACTGCGCGCCGACCGGTGAGACCCTGCGTCTGCTCTCGTTTCCCGACGTCGCGCGCTGGTGGATCGAGAAGGTCTTTCCCTTCGAGGGTCAGATCCTCGCCGCCGCCGGGCCGATTGCCCGCTCCCTGCTCGACATCCCGATCCCCACCCACGCGGTGTTCGCGGACATCAAGCGGCTTTCGGAGAACCTCATCGCGATGAACGAGATCCTCCGGGACCGTGAGCACGCCAGCGTTCGCCTGGTCATGAACCCGGAGAAGATGGTCATCGGTGAGGCGATGCGGACCTTCACCTACTTGAATCTCTACGGCTACCTGACCGACGCAGTGATCGTCAACCGCGTCTTTCCCTCGGAGGTCGGAGCCTATTTCGAGACCTGGCGCCTGCTCCAGCAACAGCACCTGGAGCTCGTGAGCTCGGCCTTCGCGCCTGTCCCGGTGTTGCGCGCGCCGTTCTTCGACCAGGAGGTCGTCGGCGGCGAGATGCTCGACCGACTGGCGATTGCGCTGTTCGCCGAGGCGGGGCTCGACCCCGCTGCGGTGCTCCACGAGGGCGTCACCCAGGAGCTCGAGGTCTCCGCTTCCGATGCCCGTCTTCGGCTACCGCTGCCCCTGGCGCAGAAGGGTGAAATCACCCTCAAGAAGGCGGGGCTCGAGCTGATCGTCGGAGCCGGGGGCCAAAAGCGGACGATCTCGCTCCCTCCCGCGCTCGCCGGCTTCGAGCCCATGGGCGCAAAGTTCGAGGACGGCGCGCTCGAGGTGCGCTTCAACGGCCAGCGCGCCGCCGGGCGGCGCCCATGAACGATGAGGCACCGGAGGCGCTGCGTCGACTCGAGGATCGGCTGGCCCAAGCCTCGGACGCCGCCGAGCGGCTGATCGCCGAGGCGGCGCGGGCGGCAGCTCGGGAACGCCCGCCCGCGGCCGGCTGGCAGACCGTCGGCGACGATGACCCGAGCGCCCGGCGGCCAGGTGAGCTCGAAGCGCTGCTGGCGGGCCTTCAGGCCCTCCGCGGCGCGGTTCCCCCCGAGGTCCTCAAGCGACTTCTGGCCGCCCTGCGTGAGCTTCTGTTGGCGCTCCGGGCGCTGATCGATGTCTACCTCGAACGACTCGAGCGCCCGCCCCCCTCGGCCGACGAGGTGCGGGACATCCCGATCGATTAGGCGAGCTTCCCCACCCCAAACGCGAAGATCACACTGATCGCGCCGACGATCAGGATGCCGGCCATGATCAACGTGCGCGAGCGGCTGATGTGGCCGGCGACCCCGATCAGAAAGCCCACCGCCATGACCAGGGCGTAGGGACCCGGGCTGGTGGGCAGCGCCGCTGGTACCAGGACGACCACAGCTGAACCCTATATTTGACGAACCATGGCCATTGTCCAGCCCGCGTCGGTCGAGGACCTCGCGTCCGGTCTCAAGCAGGTCGGCTACCTCCCGGGCGAGTCCACGGCGCTCGTCTCCTTTCTGGCCACGAAGCTGGGTAAGCCGGTTCTGGTCGAGGGCCCGGCCGGGGTGGGCAAGACCGAGCTTGCCAAGGCCCTGGCCCGGCTGCTCGGGCGCTCGCTCGTGCGCCTTCAGTGCTACGAGGGCCTGGACGAGGCCAAGGCGCTCTATGAGTGGAACTACCGCAAGCAGCTGCTGCGCATCCAGACCGAGTCTGAGACCTCGGGGTGGTCCGAGGTCCAGGATGACATCTTCGGCGAGGAGTTCCTGCTCGCGCGGCCGCTGATGACGGCCATCGCATCCCCGGAGCCCGTCGTCCTGCTGGTCGACGAGATCGACAAGACCGATCAGGAGTTCGAGGCCATGCTGCTCGAGCTGCTCTCGGACTTTCAGATCTCGATCCCGGAGCTGGGGCGGATCGAGGCGCGCACGCAACCTGTCGTCCTGCTCACCTCCAACAACACGCGTGAGCTGACGGAAGCCCTCAAGCGCCGCTGCCTCTATCTGTGGCTCGATTACCCCGGCCTCGAGCACGAGCTCGAGATCGTCCGCCTGCACTCGCCTGAGCTCGACGACCGCGTGGCGCGCAAGCTCGTCGAGGTCATCCATCGCGTGCGTGAGCTCGACCTGAAGAAGCCGCCGAGCATCGCGGAGTCAATCGATTGGGCGCGAACACTGGTCCTGCTCGGCGCCAGCGACATCGACAAGGCCACGTTCAATCAGACGATGAGCGTGATCCTCAAGCACCGCACCGACCTGGATACGGTCGCGGCTCGGGTCGGGGTGATGCTTGATCCGGCGGCCAATGCCGCCTAGCGGCTTCGCCGGCCAGCTGCTCAGCTTCGCCGAGGAGCTCCGCCAGGAGGGCCTGGCCGTCGGGACCTCGGAGATCCTCGACGCGGTCGAGGTGCTCGACCACATCAGCTGGCCTGATCAACGGGATTTCAAGGAGGCGCTCGCGGCGACCCTGGCCAAGTCCCCTGAGGACCGTCGCGTGTTCGAGCTCGTCTTCGAGCGCTTCTTCTTTCGCGCCACCGAGGCCGAGGCGGCGCGGCGGCAGATCACCGAGGACGTATCGGGCAGCGACTCCGCCGGCGAGATCAACATCGACACCCTGCGCGCCCAGATCGCCGCCGCGCTGGCGGACGGATCCGAGGCCGCGATGCGTGACCTCGCGCGGCTCGCTATCGCCGCCTTCGGCCAGGGCCAGGGGTCAGGCGTCCTCGGGGTCGACGTTCAGCGCATCCGACGCGCCCTGGGCCTCCGGGCCGAGCCCCAGCCCGAGTTCCCCGAGGATGACCCCCGCCGGCACGGAACCCCGCGTGAGCAGCTCCGCCGCTTCGAGCAGCACCTGCGACGTGAGCTCGAGCGGGCGATGATCGAGCGCACCGCGAGCCTGCCGCCCAAGCGTCCGCTGGGCGACCTCGACCGGGCGCTGCCGAGCGGGCCGATTCAGGACCTGGCCGCCGTGCATCGCGTCGTCGCCCAGCTCAAGCGCCGGCTCGCCACAGAGGGCCATGAGGCGCGCGGGCGCAGGCGCCACGCCCACGTTGACGTTCGCCGTACGATGCGGGCCTCGCTCGAGACCGGCGGGGTCCCGATCACCTTGAAATACCGCGCCCAGCGACCGCGGCGACCGGAGATCTTCGTCCTCTGCGATGTCTCGACCAGCGTGACCAGCGCCTCCACGTTCTTCCTGAGCGTCCTGCACGCGCTCCACGACGCGTTCCGAAAGCTCCGCTCCTTCGTATTCATCGAGCGGATCTCCGAGGTGACCGAGGTGTTCGAGCGCGAGCGTGACTTCCGCGCCGCCAGCGAGGCGATCTCCCGTGATGCCGGCGTGGCCGACATCTCGGGCTACACCGACTATGGACGCGTGTGGGAGGAGTTTCTGACCCTGATCGAGGACGAGCTTCATCCCCGCGCCACGGTCATCGTGCTCGGCGACGCTCGGACCAACGGCCGCCCCCCGCGTGACGAGGTCTTCGCCGCGATCACGGGCCGAGCCGGACGGACCTTCTGGCTCAACCCCGAGCCGCGGCTCTACTGGAACTACGGCGACTCGGTGATCGCCGCCTACGAGAAGCACTGCGTGGCCTTCGAGTGCTGGCGCACCGATCAGCTGGAGGACTTCGTCAAGGTGCTGTCGCGGGAGCGGTGAGGGGGCCGCTCGCCATCAGAGTTGTGGGTGATTTCTTTGTCTATGCCAAAGAAATCACCCATGCCACGAATCGACGCGCCACGCATCACGCCAGCGTTAGCCTCACCTCTTTCAACTTCGCCTCTGAGTCGGCGCTCACCGTTTCGACCGAACGGTCGATCCGCCGGGTGAGTCCGCTGAGGACGCGGCCCGGCCCGAGCTCCAGAAACGTGCTGACACCGTTCGCTGACAAGGTCTTCACGCACCGCACCCACTGCACGGCGCTGGCGATCTGGTCGACCAGCGCCCGGCGGACCTCCGCCGCCGTCTTCACCACCTCGCCGCTGGCGTTGCTGACCAGCGGGACGCGCGGGTCGCGCCACTGAAGCGCGTCCATCGCCAGCGCGAGCTCGCGCTGCACGGGCTCCATCATCCGGCTGTGGAAGGCGGCGCCGACGGGCAGTCGGCGCGCCTGCCGCGCGCCCGCCTCGTTAGCCAGCTCGACCACCCGGTCGACCGCCCCGACCTCGCCCGAGACGACGATCTGCAGAGGCCCGTTGAGGTTGGCCACCTCGACCTCACCGGCCTCGGCCAACAGCTGCTCGACGACCTCCAGATCGAGCCCCATGATCGCCGCCATCGTCCCCGGCGAGCTCGCCTGGACGTCCGCCATCAGGCGCCCGCGTCGCGCCACGAGCGCCATCCCGTCCTCCACCGACAGGGCACCGGCGTAGACGGCCGCGGTGTACTCACCCAGGCTGTGGCCGGCGACGAACGCGGCCGCCAGGCCGACCTCGGCCGCCACCTCGGCCAGCGCCAGCGACAGGGCAAACAGCGCCGGCTGGGCCACCGCGGTCGCGGTCAGCTCGTCCTCCGGACCCTCGAGCGCCAGCCTCGAGATCGGCAGCCCCGCCGCCTCCTCAGCCAGCCCGAAGTAGCGCTCGAAGAGCGCCGGGCGCTCGTCCCGCAGCTCGGCGCCCATGCCGGGGCGCTGCGAGCCCTGACCCGGGAACACGAACGCCGGCTGGCCCATACGAGACGCGACGCTATCTGAAAGGGCGACGTCTTCCGCGCCCACGCACCCTCCGCGCTACGATCAGTCAGCCACTGAAAACCAGGGGTGCTGGCGGGAAGGCCGGCTGAGATAGCGCCCAGCTGACGGCTCGCAAGGACGGGCCGTAACGCCCCGGCGCTGACCCTTCGAACCTGTGGGGTAATGCCCGCGGAGGGAGCGACAAGTCACTTGATCGAGGCTCCCGAGAAGGAGCCTCGCGACGTTCAGAGCCCGGGCGGCGTGGCCGTCGAGGGTGTCGCGCGGTCCTTCCGGACGCGGCGCGGCGTCGTGCAGGCGCTCGATGGGATGACGCTTAGGGCCGCGCCCCGGGAGGTGGTCGCGGTTGTCGGCCCGAGCGGCTGCGGCAAAACCACGCTGCTCGAGCTGATCTGCGGACTCCAGCCGCCCGAGGCGGGGACGATCTCCGCTCCGGGGGCGGCGCTGATGCCTCAGCGTGACCTGCTCCTGCCCTGGGCGAGCGCGCTCGACAACGCGTCGCTGGCCCTCCGCGCGCGCGGCGTCAGTCGTGACGAGGCGCGCCGGCAGGCCGCCCCGTGGCTCGAGCGCTTCGGGCTCGGGGGATTCGAACGCGCGCGACCCGCCGAGCTCTCGGGCGGGATGCGCCAGCGCGTCTCGTTCCTGCGCACGCTGCTCGCCGGTAAGCCGGTGCTGGCCCTCGACGAGCCGTTCGCCTCCCTCGACGCGATCACGCGCCATGAGATGCAGGGCTGGCTCGCCCACGTGCTGGCCAGCGAGCCGCGGACGGTTGTGCTCGTCACGCACGACGTCGAGGAGGCGGTCGTGCTCGCCGACCGGGTCGTCGTCATGTCACCGCGACCAGGCCGCAGCGTGGCCGAGCTCGAGGTGAGGCTGCCGCGGCCGCGCCACGCCACCGACCTGGCCGTCGTCGAGCTCCGCGAACAGGCCTTCCGAGCTCTCGGAGTCGAGCGGTGACGCAAGTCCACCGCGGCTGGCGAGCGGCGCTCGTGCTGGTGATCCTGTTCGGCATCTGGGAGCTCTACGTCGACCTCGGGGGGGCCGACCCGCTGATCCTGCCGCCGCCACACCAGGTCGCCTCCGCGCTCTACACGGACCGGTCGCTGCTCTGGTCTAACTTCCTCGTCACCGCCGAGGAGGTGCTGCTGGGAATCGCCGTCGCCGCCGCGGTCGCCTTCCTCTGCGCGATCGCGCTGCACCTCTCGGGCCGAACGCTCCGCCCGGCGGTCTATCCGCTGCTCATCGCCTCACAGACGATCCCGATCCCGATGATCGCGCCGCTGCTCGTCCTCTGGCTCGGCTTCGGAATCCTGCCCAAGTTGGTCGTGATTGCGCTCGTCTCGTTCTTCTCGATCGTGGTCACGACGCTCGCCGGACTGGCGGCGGTCGAGCCTGAGCTGATCAAGCTGATGCGCACCTTCGACGCCAGCCGGTTGTCGATCTTCCGCCACGTCGAGCTGCCGTCGGCCCTGCCCGGGCTGTTCACTGGGGCCAAGATCGCGGTCGTGGTGGCCGTCATCGGCGCCGTTTTCGCCGAGTGGGCAGGTTCGAGCTCAGGTCTCGGCTACCTCTTCAACCAGTCCCTGCCCCAGCTCTTGACCGCGCGCGCCTACGCCGCCGTGGTCATCCTGTCCGCGTTTGCCATCGCCCTGTTCGGGCTACTTAGCCTGGCCGAGCGGCTCGCGCTGCCCTGGGCCTACCAACAACGAGGAGACCTTCTGTCATGAAACGAATCGTGGTCGTCCTGAGCGCGCTGCTCACGGCGTGCGCCCTGGCCGCCTGCGGCGAGAAGAAGGAGACGGTTGCCTCGGCCCACACGGCCGCCCAGCCGCTGACGCTGATGTTGGATTGGTTTCCCAACGCCGATCATGTCGGCATCTACCAGGCGCTGGCCGAGGGAGACTTCACGCGCGCCGGGCTGAACGTCCACGTCCAGGTCCCTTCGGACCCGGCCAGCCCGCTCGAGCTTCTGGCCGCCGGGAAGGTCCAGGCCGCGATCTCCTACGAGCCGGAACTGCTCTTGGCGCGCGACCGGAACCTTCCCCTGGTGTCGGTGGCGGCGATCGTTCAGGAGCCGCTCACCTCGATCGTCTCCGTCGGCTCGCAGCACATCCGCCGGCCGGCTCAGCTGCGGGGAAAGACGGTCGGCGATGCGGGCATCCCCTACCAGCACGCCTATCTGGAGACCATCCTCACCCACGCCGGGATCCCCACCTCATCGGTCAAGGAGGTCAACGTCGGATCCAACCTCGTCCCGGCGATGCTCTCCAAGCGCGTGAACGCCACCCTCGGCGCGTATTGGAATTACGAGGCCATCCAGCTGGCCCAGATGCACCGTCATCCCAACGTGATCCGCATGGATCAGGTCGGGGTCCCCACCTACGACGAGCTCGTGCTCGTGGTCCGGGAGAAGACGCTCGCCACCCAGCCGGATCTCATCCGTCGCCTGGTCCAGGCGATGGCGCGAGGCTACGAGGCAGTCCGCCGGGATCCGGCCGCCGCCGTCGCCAACCTCGTCCACGCCAATCCGGGCCTGGACGAGAAGTTCCAGGCCGCCGCCGTGCGGGCGACCCTCCGTGCGTTCTTCCCCGCCAACGCGAGCCGGCCCTGGGGCTGGCAGGACCCGGTGCAGTGGAACAGCTACGGGCAGTGGATGCTGTCGAACCACCTGATCGCCCACCCCGCCGCGGTAGCCGGCGCGTCCACGAACGAGGAGCTCGCCGGCCAGGGGCTCTAGCCCCTACCCGATCACCCGACGCGAGAGCAGAAGCCACACCAGGGTGGCCGCGAACAGCGCCGCTGTCAGCGTCATCGGTAGCCCGTCTCCACTCGCCTTGGCGAGCCCGCCCCCCGCGCTCGACCCGACGATCTGCCCGCCGGCCCAGGCGAGGTTGATCAGCGCCGCCGCCAGGCCCTGGTCAAGGGCGCGGCCCTCGGCGGCATCGGCCAGCATCGCCATCGCGGGCGTCCACAGCCCTCCCAGCGCGCCGGCGAAGGCGACGATCACCAACGCCAGCATGACCACGGAGCTCGGAAGCGTGAAGCAGAGGAGCAACGGGATCGTCATCGCCACGCTCATGACCAGCGGCCGCATCCGGCCGCGCCGATCCGAGAAGCGGCCGACGAGCGGCGACACCGAGGCCTCGAACGCCGACCCCGCCAGGTAGGTGGCCCCGATCGCGGCCGCGCCGGCGCCGAAGCGATGCAGGCGAAGCGGCCCCAGCACGTTGACCGCCCCCGACCCGATCGCCCCCAGCGCCACCAGCCACATGCCGGCCACGAGCCGGGACTCACGCATCGCCCCCGCCAGCGCCCGCAGGCCCTGGCCGGACGGGGTGTGGATCAACGGCAGGCGACGTGCCTGGTCGATCAGGACCAGCGAGATCACGACCACGCCGCTGAACGCGGCGCCGCGCCCCACGGCATCGGCGATCGTGCCCACGACCGGGCCGAAGAGGGCGCCGCCCACCGCGGCGCCCAGCGCGCTGCCGATCACCCTCCCCCGCCGGCCGGCCGGGGTCTCGCTCACCAGCCAGGCCAGCGCCCCCGCCCACGAGCAGGCGCCCCCCACCCCCTCGACGAAGCGGGCGACGTCGAGCACGACCGCGTTCTGGAGGAACCCGAAGGCGAGCGTCGAGCCCGCCAGCAGCAGCAGCCCGGCGTAGACCGTCCGCTTCGGCCCCAAGCGGACGGCCAGGACGCCGCCCGGGAGCGACCCGATCAGAGTTCCCGCGGGATAGCTCGCCGTCATCACGCCGGCGGAGAACTTCGACAGGTGCAGCGAATGCGCGAGGCCCGGTAGGAGGGGCACGATCGCGGCGTAGAACATCGTGTCGACGAACACGACCGCCCCCATCACGACCACCAGCCGGCGCTCCAGGTTTGACTGCACGCGCGCACCGTAATGGCCGGTGGCTGCCCGCGTCGGTCCCGGCGCTAGCGTTTTGCCGCGATGCTGCTGCGCGAGGACGACCGCGGGGTACTGGCCATCGGCCAACCCTCCCACGCCTGGGTGTCCGGGCAGCTGGCCCGGGCCTGGGGGAACGAGCAGTTCGGAGGCGTGGAGCCGCTCGCCGAGGTATGCCTGGGCGCCGACCAGCACGACGTCGGCTGGATGGAGCTCGACATCGACCCGGCCTACAACCCGGAGACCGGGCTTCCGTATTCGTTCATGGAAACTCCGCTCGACGCGCACCTGCGGCTGTGGAACGAGGGGACGCGGCGTCTGCTCTCCCAGAGCCGCTACGCCACCTGGCTCGTCTCCCGCCACGGCTCCCGCCTCTACGAACGGCGTGACCTGAGCAAGCTGTCGGCCGAGGACGCCGACGCGGTCAGGCGCTTCCTGGACGAGCAGCGTGCGCTTCGGCAGGAGCTGGCGGTCTCGCTCGGCGCCAACGAGGAGCAGCTCGAGCGCAACAGCCGGCTGATCTGGACCTGGGATTACCTCTCGCTCGCGCTGTGTCTGGACTGGGACCCGGCCACGGCCAGGGGGGCGCCGTCCGCCGACGGGCAGGTCGACATCACGGTCGAGTCGGCGCCGGGGGGCCGCGTTCACTTGGATCCGTGGCCGCTGGCCGACCCGGAGCTGACGGTGCGCGCGGAGGGCCGCCGCCTGGCCGGGCCGTTCGAGAGCGAGCAGGAGATGCGCCGGAGCTTTGCCGCCGCCCCGTGGGAGATGCTCGAGCTCCGTCTCGAACCGAAGCGGGATCCTTAGACGGCAGCCGTCGGAACGCGATGGCTGCCGCCGGCGCGGAGCGCATGAAGCCCGGCCAGGCCCGCCCACGGGGCATAGGGCCCAAACAGCTCCATCACCTCTTCCTCGGTGGCGCGCGCCCATGGATCGCCCCCGGAGCGCTGCCGCCCCACGAGCTTGAGATACGCGAGGTCCCCCGCCGGCAGCTGATCCAGCCGCCCCTGCCCGGTGAGCGCCAGCATCTGCAGCGTCCAGCTTCCGATCCCCCTGATCCTGCGAAGCCGCCGCCACCCGCGCTCGTGGTCGGCGGCTTCGAGATCGACTCTGCCCGAGGCCACCTCACGCGCCGCCCGCACCAGCGCGAGGGCGCGTGACTCGCTCAGATCGAACGAGGCCAGGAGCGCCGGGGGCTGGCCGGCCAGCGCCTCGGCGGTGGGGGCGTCACGCATCCCGCACCGCGGGCACCGACGCCCCAGGCGGTGCACGAGCCGGCGCTGGATCGCCGCCGCGCGCTCGACCTCGATCAGCTGCTCGCAGATCGCCCAGGCCAGGGACTCGAAGGGATCGGGCCGTCCCGCGACCCGTAGCCCGGGGCTCGCCCTCACCGAGGCGCCGATCAGGGGATCGAAGCGGAAGCGGTCGTAGAACGCCCGCAGGTCCTGATCGATTCCGAGCGCGCGGCGCATCCGCGCGATGGCCCACTCGGCGGCCTCGGCGGTCTCCGCCTGGGCCCCGAACAGGACGCGGTCGCGGCTCAGCTGGGCCACCCGTACGAGCACCGGCTCCTCGCCGGCATGCAGGAGGCGGTGAAGCACGCCACGGCGCACCCTGGCCAGCCCGTCGAGGCCGCCCCAGCGCGGCAGCGTGAAGGTCCACGCGGGGCGAACCTCGAGGCGCAGCTCGAGACGCGACTGCTCGTGATCGACCGCCAGCGCGCTCATGGGCGAGATACTGTCAGGGCATGCGGACCTCGATCGACGTCTTCGCCAAGGCTCGGGAACACGAGCGACTGGAGCAGCTGCGCGCGGCCCGGGAGCTCGATCTCATGCCCTACTTCCGCGTGCTCGAGGGCCCGACCCTGCCCGTGGTGGAGATGGAGGGCGCGAGGCGGATCATGCTCGGGTCGAACAACTACCTGGGGCTGACGGGCGACGAGCGGGTCCGCCAGGGCGCGCTCGACGCGCTGAACCGCTACGGCACCGGCCTGACCGGCTCACGGTTTCTCAACGGCACGACCGATCTGCACCTGGAGCTCGAGGAGGCGCTGCGGGAGTGGTTCGGGACCGAGGCGGCGCTGGTTTTCACCACCGGCCACCAGGCCAACCTGGGCGCGATCGGGACGATCCTCGGCCCCGGCGACACGGTGGTGGTCGACTCCGGCGATCACGCGTCGATCCTCGACGGCTGCATCCTCTCCCAGGCCAAGCTGCGGGCGTTCAAGCACAACCGGCTCGACCTCCTCGAGCGGCGCCTGGCCAGTGCCGTCAATGACGGCGGCGGCGTCCTCGTGGTGGTTGACGGCGTCTTCTCGATGGAGGGCGACGTGGCGCCGCTGCCGGAGATCGCCACCCTCTGCGAGAGCTTCGGCGCGCGCCTGATGGTCGACGAGGCGCACGCCCTCGGCGTCCTCGGGGCACGCGGCGCAGGGAGCTCCGAGCTCCTCGGCGTCGAGGACCGAGTCGATCTGCGGATGGCCACCTTCTCCAAGTCGCTCGCCTCCTGCGGCGGCGTGATCGCCGGACCGGCCGACGTGATCGAGTTCCTGCGCATCCAGTCTCGGCCCTTCATGTTCACCGCCGCCGGTGTGCCCGCCGCCGTCGGCGCGGCCTTGGCGGCGGTCCGAATCTGTTGCTCGGATGAGGGTCGGGAGCTGTTCGCGCGGGTGCTCGACAACGCCCGGTACCTGCACCGTGGCCTGAGCGAGCTCGGCTTCAACGTGGCCCCGCCGACCCGATTTGCCGATGGCGAGGTGGTCACGCCGATCGTCCCGGTCGTGGTGGGCGATGACTGGAAGGCCGCGCTGTTGTGGCGCGCGCTCTACGACGCCGGAGTCTTCGTCAACGTCGCCCTGCACCCCGCGGTCCCGCCCGCGGGAGCTCTCCTGCGCACGAGCGTGATGGCGACCCACGACCACGCCACGCTGGATGAGGCGATCGGGATCTTCGCCGAGGTCAAGCGCAGCTTCGAGGCCGAGCACGGGCCGCTCCCGGGCCACGCCTAGCCAAGCGTCGACCGCGCGGCGGGCCGCTCGCACCCAAGCGTGGACCGCGTCGCGGGCCGCCCCCGTAGGAAACCAACAAGCGCCTCTGGACGTTTGTTCTAGCTCCAAACCGGTGCATTGCTTGTCCACTCCCGCACAAGCAAACCGGCCCAGAAAAAAGCCGCTCTGAGCGAATGGGGCCATCTTGTGTCGTTGCTGTTACCAACTCGTTCACGGTAGGTTTCCCAACCGTCGAACGGTGGTCGACCGGCCGCGGAGAAGCCTCGGGGTGTGAGGCATTCGTCGTAGCAGGGGAGACAAGCTGGTTTCCGTGCGGCCCCTTTGAAGAAACTGCTGGACCCCGCCGGGGGCGGTCGTGAGCGGCTGCCTGCCCTGCGGCACTGTCAACACATACAGCGTCGGCTTCCGGGGAGCGGAAGCAGGGAGAGAGAGAAGTAGATGATGGAAAACGCCCTCATCACCCGCCAGCCGCAACGTCTGCGCGCATTGGAGCGAGCCAACGAGATCCGGCTTGCACGGGCGGAGTTGAAGCGACGGATCGCTGTAGGGGACATTTCCGCGGCCGAGGTCATCCTGGATCCTCCGTGTGCAGCGATGAGTTGGGAGATCGGCGAGTTGCTGATGAGCCAACGGCGCTGGGGGAGCTCACGCTGCCGGAAGTTCTTGTTGCGCAACCACATCAACGAGACCAAGCCGGTGGGCGCCCTCACCGAACGCCAGCGGCGGTTGCTGGCTGACCAGTTGACGCTTCGCGTCGCCGAGGAAAGAGAGCTGGCGCTCGTCGGGGCCTAGCTCGCGCACGTCCGTCGGGGAGCGCGAGCCGTGGCCGCGCTCCCCGATGCGGGCCTCAGCCCTTGATCCCGATCGGGAGCGGCTCGGCCCCAGCCAGGAAGAAGAACCACACGACGAACGCGACGAGGGCGACGCCGGCGCTGATCACCAGCACGACCTCGAGGACAAAGTGACCGGGGTCGCCGAGGCCTCGGGACTGGCAATTGGCGCGGTAGACGTTCGAGAGCTTGGAGAGAACCGCGGCCACGAGAACGATCGTCAGCACAGCGCCCAGGAACGCGGCTCCGATCGACGCCCCGAGCGACGACGTGGCGCCCTCGATCTGCGAGCCCAGCCACAACCAGAGCAGCGGCGCGCCGACCCACATGACGAGGCTGCCGATCACCATGATCAGCACGACGAGGATCGCGCCGGCTCCGGTCCTCAGCAGCTCACGCACGATCGGGACTTCAGCGGGAGTTCATCCGGGCCGAGGACGGCGTCCCCGGCCCCCGGGTAACGGACAGCCGGACGACAGCTTGACCTGCCACCACCCCATCAGCATCCCGATCAAGCCCAGCCGTGGCCGGACCTGCCAGACGCCGCAGCCGGGCTGGCCGAGATCCCGGCACGAGACCCGCGCGAAGCGATGCTTGGCCGGATCGAGCAGGATCTGCTCCAGGTAGACCCGGTGCGCTTCCTGGGCCTCGGCGCGCTCGGCGATCGTCGCCCGCGCGTCACGCAGGCGCTCCGCGAGCCCGTCGCGGACCCGCTCGAGCTCGCCGAGGTCAAGCAGGCGGGGATCGGAACGATGCTCGCCGCCCGGCGGTTCGAGGCCACCCATCGGGTAGGCGGTGACGAAGGCATCCGCCAGCTCACGCTCGAGCTTGGCGATCTGGGTGCGCAGCGAGCGGCGCGCGGCCAGCTCATCGGCCACCACATCCGGTTCGCGAACCGGCAGGGTTGCGTAGGACTCCCTGATTTCCTGATCTAGCAACGACACTGACAGCCTCCGTAAGCCACTGGCAAGCTTACCATCGGCTCTACCCCCGTCCGGCTCAAGCTACTCGATGCCCGAGATCTCCGCGCGGCGCCGAGCTAGGGGGTCCGCAGAATGTCCTGACAGGTCCAGAGGGCCTCGTCGAGATGGATCGCCGGGACGCCCGGGACGCCCACCGCGAACAGCGCCAGGCGCTGCGTTCTCGCACTGGGCTCGTGCCCCGGCGCCACCGCTCCGAAAAGCAGAGCGTGGACTCTCGCCGCGTCAGCCACGACCAGCCGCCCCGCGGCCAGCGAGCCCTCGAGGCTCCCGAACTGCTCCTCCGGCGCGCTCGTCCGGATCCCCAGCCCCGACGCGTCGACCCGGTCAGCGTCCAGCGCCCAGATCGGCACCCCCGTCTCCACCACAGCGATCAGGCACGCGTCACGGAGGATCCCGCCGGACCGAAACCCTCCGTGCAGAAGCCGCTTGACCGCCGCCTCCTCGCTGGGAATCCGCGTCACGTCGGGGTCCAGACCCACCTGGCGGTAGAAGGCCCTGTAGGCCTGCGGTATCGGCTGGGTTCGCATGTTCACGACGCTCGTCCCGTGAACGCGGTTGGAGAGATGCCGGAGCCTCTGCCTGACCGAGCGCGGGCTGCTCCGCAGGCCCGCCTCGACCGTCATCCAGGCCAGCGAGAGGCCGGGGAATTCCGCCTGTACTCGCGGCTCTACCGATCCCGGCGCCGCCGCCAGCTCGAGCTCGTCGTCCATCCCGCCCGGTCAGGCTCCGGCGCCGTGGACCAGCTGGCGCACCTCCGGCGCCAGCGCCGCCGCGGATGCCCAGTGCTGGCCGATGAGGCGGCGAGCCACGATGCCGCCGCGCCTGGCCAGCTCAACTATCGGGCATACCTCGACTCCGTAGGCTGCTCCCACGCGTCCGTCGACGTCGTAGGCCACGGGGATCGTCCAATGATGCTGGCGCACCGCCCGCGCTGCGTCGGCATGGCTGGTCCGAACCGCCACCGCCGCGAATTGGGCCGGCGCTAAGCCGGCCTCCTTGGAGACTCGCTGGAGCGCGTCCACCTGCTGCTCGCAGCCGCTCGAGGAGGTGACGAAGAAGACCAGCACCAGTGGCGCTCGCTTGACCAGCAAACAGATGTTCAGCGCGCGGGGATCGTGCCGGGCCGTGGTGCAGGCCGGGTTCAGATTCGCCGGCCCGTTGAACGTCGAGTCAGCCAGCGGCGCCGCAAACAGGGGCAGTCGCTTGCCCGCCGGCACGCCGGCGGTCCCGGGGCCGCGCGTGGTCAGGAATGACACCGAGATGACGATCACGAGCAGCAGCCCGAACAGCCCGATCAGCCGCTGGTAACGGCGCGTGTCGACGACCTGCGGCGCTGGGTGCCGCAGCGCCCGGCGCGCCGCCGCCGCCCGCGCCGGGTCGAGTCGGGGACGGACGCTCGCAGGCTCGTCCGGCGCCCGCGGAGGGTCGGATGGGCTCTGGCTCCCCTCGCTCTCAGGCGAGCCGTCAGCCTCGTCGTTCACGCCACGGTGGCTCGCCGGCGCGGCCGAGGCAGACGACGGCCTCGCCTCACCGCGTCCGTGAACCGGTCGGCCAGGGTCCCTGGCTCGGAGAGCGTCAGAACCGCGGGAAGCATCAGCAGCACTCCGCCCAGCGAGACCGAGAGGTCAACGAGCGTCACGACACCGAAGTCACGCAGCATCGTGATGCTCGAGACGATGAGCACCGCGAACCCCGCGATCGCCGTGATCCCTGACGCGGTCACCGCGGCTCCGGTCGAGCGATACGTCCGCCCCAGCGCCTCTCTGAGGTCATACCCTCGCCGGCGCTCCTGCCGAAAGCGTTCGGCCAGAAGCACGCTGAACTCGGTCGAGATCGCGATCACGAGGGTTCCCATCGCGGCCGACATCGGGTTGAGCGGGATCCCGATCAGAAACAGGATCAGGGCCGACCAGCCGGTGGCGAGCGCGATCGGCAGGAGCGGCACGAGCGCCCGCCTCAGGTCCCGCAGGATGATCAGGAGCACCAGCCCGACGGCGAGCAGCCCGGCCAGCAGCGTGAGCAGCCGCCGCCCCGAGGAGGACAGCGCGGCGTTGGCCTGGGCCGCCAGGACGGGCAGCCCGGCCAGGCGCGCCGTGATCCCGGGCGGTGGCCGGAGCTGGCTCTGCATGTAGTTGATGACCCGCTCCTGCCGGGCCAGGGGCATGAGGCGGATCCCGAAGGCGAGGGTTGCCTCACGCCGGTCAGGCGTGATCACCGCCTGCGAGAAGTACTGCGGGACCGCTTTGAGCAGGCCTGCGATCTGCGCGCTGCTCAAGAAGCCACACGCGCGAGTGCTCTGCGAGCCTGAGCAGAACAGGTCCGGCAGCGATAGCGCCGGGCAGAGGGTGGCCCGGGAGCAGCCCTTGGTCTCGACATAACCGAAGTGGCCGAGCAGCTGATCCTCGTAGCGGAGCATCCACCCGATCGTCTTCGGGGTGGCGACGTTGTGCGCGTGCACGACGACGTCGATCTCGCCCGAGACTCCGGTCACGTGCTCGAGCGTGTGGAGGTCGTGAAGCGCCGGCATCCCCGAGGGCACCAGCTTGGTCACATCGGACTGGACAGGCGTCTGGGTATCGGCGACCCAGCCGAGGACCGCCAGCACGCCGCCGATGGCGAGCAGCTGGCCGGGGCGTCTGACAGCTGTGGCCAGCAGACCGCGAGCCGCGACCGCGCCGCCGTCGCGCACCCCCGACGCCCGACGGGCCAGGGGACGAAGTCCCCTCGCCGCCTCACGGACGATGTCGCTCGCCCCGCGCAGCGAGGCGCCGAGCCAGCCGAGACGCGCGCTCATCCGCGAGGCCTTGTGCGGCGGATGGCGAGCGGCCAGGGCCAGCGCCGCCGGTCCGGCGGTCAGCGCGCAGGCCAGCGCGACGATGATGCCGACCACGAGCAGGATCCCGAACTCACGCACCATCGGCACCGGCGAGAGCTCGAGGACGAGAAATCCGGTGGCGGTGGCGAGCGCCGCGGTGGCGATCGTGGGGACGCCGGCGCCGGCGGCGCGCCCGATCGCGCGCTCGGTCGTGAGCCAATCGCCGGCCTCGCCACCACGAGCTTCTCCGACCCGGGACTGGAACTGGATCGCATAGTCCACGGCCAGCCCGATGAGGATCGGCAGGACGGCGATCGAGGCCATCGTCAGCGAGCCGCCGAACAGCGACACGATCCCGAAGGTGATCCCGCAGGCCGCCAGCGCGATCAGCAGAGGCAGCAGCCGCAGGCTGCTTCGGAACACGAACCGCAGCGTGAGCGCCATCACCGCCAGCGCCACCACGAGCAGCACGGCGATCGAGCCCGTGATCGTCGAGGCCAGATCGTTGACCACCACCGGGACGCCACTCACCGTGTAGGTCCCCCCGTAGCTCAGGTGGAACATCGGCATGCGCACCGCCTGGCGGATATCGGCAATTGCCGCGGCCTGCTGGGCGCCGGTCAGCGATGGCTTGAGGCGGACCTGGATGAGCGCCGAGCGGGCGGTGGGGAACAGGTAGCTGAAGCGCGCCTTGGGCTGGTTCTCTCCGCGCAGCGGGTCGAACACGATCTGGCGGATGAACTGTGTGCTGTCGACGCGCACCGGGCCGGTGATGCCAGACTGGAGCGCCAGCTGCTCGAGCTGCTGGAGCTCCTGCTGATAGGCCAGCTGAGCCACGGCGCGTGAGGTGGCCGCGGCCTGCTTCCGGGTCATGTGGCGCGCCAGCGCGAGCTGGTAGGCGGCGCTCGCGTCGCGCTGCACCGAGCGGCTCGCGGAGCTCAGCAGCTGCGCGATCTGCTGATCGACCGCGGACACCGCCCGGTTCAGGAAGGTG
>Ga0070731_10000666_pt1 | contig 42448 bp, 37 predicted proteins | sample Coa_R1_2_FD_66448 | JGI IMG/M metagenome (GOLD analysis project Ga0070731, IMG submission 66448) | Surface soil microbial communities from Centralia Pennsylvania, which are recovering from an underground coalmine fire - Coalmine... | ecosystem: Environmental > Terrestrial > Soil > Unclassified ...
GCATCGCCGCCGTTTGGTGCGATGCGCAGGGTATGGAGCGCGAGATCGTCGAATCGGCGCCGCTTGTCTGGAAAGCCGGTGTTCCGCTCTACCTTGAAATATGGCCAAAGGGCATTCAAGCGCACGGCGGCATGGACGCTTTTCTGGCAAGCTTAAACGCGCATTTTAAATCGTTCGTGATGGTTTCGGAGATGATCAAAAGCGGTCCGTCGGCGCGCCCGCGGCCGCTCAATGAATTGAAAAAAATCGCCGAATCGGTCGGCGCCTCGCACGACGATGCGCTTGTGTTGTAGCTAAAGTTGGATATGCAAACCGGATTCAAATTCTTCAGCAGCCTTGCGGGACGCCTGACGGCGTGGTACGCGCTCTCGTCATTCGCCATCATCCTCGTGATCGCGTTTGTTTCCTATTATGCGCTGCTGAGCGCCTTCACGCGCGAGATGGACGACTCCGTCGTTGACACCGCCAAGCAATTATCCGACATTCTGGCGAACAATGGCGTGGCGGATTTGAAAGAGGAAGTGGAACGCCAGATCCCCAAACGCCCCTATATGCACGCCTACGCGCGCGTCCTGGACGAACACGGAAAGGTATTGACCGAATCGCGCGGGATCGACCGTGCGTTGCCGTTGGCCGAATTTCCGCGGGCAGTCCCGATGGACCCGAATGCGCGCGGAGTGGATTTGTATTCCCCGGTGCGCCGGCGCACCTATCGCTGCGTATCGTTGAGAATCGACGAACCGCGTGCGTTGACGTTCCAGGTTGCCTGCGACCGAAAGCGCGAAGCAGACATTCTCAAGCGATACAAAGCGTACTTGTGGCTCGTGCTGCCGGCCTCGTTCATTCTGTGCGCGGTGGGCGGTTATGCGATCGCGCGGCGCGGCATCCGGCCCGTGGCAAAAATCGCCGCGGCCGCGGGAAAAATCGGTTACCCCGCGCTGCACGCGCGCATCGACATCGTCGACCTGCCCTCGGAACTCGCGCAATTGGCCGCCGCCTTCAACGCCATGCTCGACCGCCTGGAAGAATCCTTCGCGCGGCTCGCACAATTCTCCGAAGACATCGCGCATGAGCTGCGCACGCCGGTCAACAACCTGCGCGGAGGCATGGAAGTCGTGCTGGGCAAATCGCGCACGGCCGAGGAATACCGCGACGCGATCGGTTCGGCGCTCGAAGAATGCGAACGCCTCGCGCGCCTGGTGGACCGCCTGCTCTTCATCGCGCGCTCCGAAAATTCAGACATCAAGATCGACCGCGATATCGTCAGCGTGCGCGACGAACTCGCCCGCACCTGCGAATTTTACGAAGCGACCGCGGAGGAATCCGGAGTGAAACTCTCCCTCGAACCCGGCGAAGCGCTCAAGCTCTCCGCCAACCGCGATCTGCTTCGCTCGCTGGTCGGAAATCTCGTCTCGAATGCGCTGGCGCACACACCGCACGGCGGCCGCGTCGCGCTCAACGCCGCAGCCGTCGATCACTCCGTCAGCATCACCGTCTCCGATACCGGCAGCGGCATTCCGCCCCAGCATCTCCCGCACATCTTCGACCGCTTTTATCGCGTGGATCCCTCGCGCACGAAGACTTCCGGCGGCGTCGGTTTGGGCCTGGCCATCGTCAGCACGATTGCAAAGCTGCACAACGCCAAGCTCGATGTCTCCAGCCAACTCGGCAAAGGTACGGCCATCACAGTGCGCTTTCCGAAGGAATGACGAGCAATGCACTGAGCTTTCTGACTCCTGACCCCTGACCCCTGACTCCTGACTCCTGACTCCTGACCCCTGACCCTTTCAGTTCAACTTCTGCCGCTTGAACAAATACTCCGCCAGCACTTTGTCGAACGGCGTCTGCGTATCGACGAGCTGGTAATCGACCAGCATGTTCGCGCACTTGCGCCGCATCGTGTCCGTGAATTCGCGCAGCGCCGTTTTGTACGCCTCGCGGTATACCATCGGCGCGACCTGCACCGATTCGCTTGTCTCCAAATCCTTGAACTCCGACAGCGCGCGGTAGGGGAACTCCAATTCCTTGTGATCGAGAATGTGAAACAAAATGACCTCGTGCTTGTTGAATCGAATGTGCAGGATCGCCGCGAGAATCTTCTCCACGTCGTCGTACAAATCGGACACAATCACGAACATGCCGCGCCGCTTCACGGCTTCGGCCAAATGCTCCAGCGCGGCGAAAATATTCGTCGAACTCTGCGGCTTTGCGTTCGAAAGAATGCGCGACACGTCCTGAAAATGGCGCATCGACGCGCGCGGCGGAAGGTAATCGAGAATCTTGTCCGCGAACACAGCGACGCCAGCCGCGTCCTGCTGCATGATCATCAAATGCGCCAGCGCCGCGGCAATCGCCTGGCCGTACCGCAGCTTCGTAACCGGTTCGCCGAAGCCCATCGACGCCGAGCAATCCAGCAGCAGATGCGCCTGCATGTTCGTTTCGGAATGGTATTTCTTGACGTACTTGCGCTCCGATTTCGCCAGCACTTTCCAATCGAAATGCCGCAGATCGTCGCCCGCCGTATAGGGGCGGTACTCGGCAAATTCGATGCTGAAACCGTGGTACGGCGATTTGTGCAGGCCGGAGATAAAACCCTCGACGATCCAGCGGGCGATCAAATTGAGATTCGAAAGCCGGGCGAGCGCGGAGGGTGGGAGGAGTTCGCTGATGCTGCGCATTTAATTCAGCTTCGTTGCAAACGCCGCAAAGTCTTAAAAACGGACGCTTTGCTGACTTTCGGCGAATTCGGCATTTCGTTCATCATCTTTGCAAACATTTGATCTTCAAATTCTCCAAGAACCAATCTGCAAATATCAGCGTCTCTGTCTTCGATCATCCGCCGAACCGCATGTTTGCAAGCTGCACTGAAACCTACGCGTGCTTTCATAAAACGACGGACTTTGCGTGCATTCACTTTCGGATCGGGCGAATCGTCGTTGGGGCCCAAGGCCATAGTGGCTTTCTCTTCGCGCACTAAAGCGCGCACCGCCTCATCGCGCTCGACGACCAATTCATAAATCGCCTGTCCGCACGCCTTCTGAATGCTTTTGTTGGTCAGTTTCGCATTGATCATGTAAACGGTGCTTTCCTTAATCAGGCGCTCACTGCGGCAAATCTTTCGCCTCCGGCTCCTTCACCGCCTCGATCAGCATCGCAATCAATTTCTCCGACGTAATGCCGTCCGCGTCGGCGTTGAAATTGGTGAAGATGCGATGCCGCAGCACGATCGACGAAACGGCGCGGACGTCGTTGCATGAGACATTGATGCGCCCGTCCAGCAGCGCGCGCGCTTTCGCGCCCAGCACCAGGTACTGCGCCGCGCGCGTGCCCGCGCCCCACGACACATAATCGTTGACGAACTTCGCGGCCTGCGGCGTCTTCGGGCGCGACGCGCGCACCAAATCCGTCGCGTACGTCGCCACGTAATCGCTCACCGGAATGTTTCGCACCAGCGCTTGCAGCGCGACGATTTCGTCGCCGGTCAGCACGCGCTGCGGCGTGGGCAGTTCGTTGCGCGTGGTCGCCTGAACGATTTCCACTTCGGCGGCGCGCTCGGGATAATCCAGCTTGAGCATGAACATGAAGCGGTCCAACTGCGCCTCCGGCAGCGGGTAGGTGCCTTCCTGCTCAATCGGATTCTGCGTCGCCAGCACAAAAAACGGCGGGCGCAAACTATACGTGTACCCCGCGGCGGTGACGCGCTGCTCCTGCATCGCTTCGAGCAGCGCGGCCTGCGTCTTCGGCGGCGTGCGGTTGATTTCGTCCGCCAGCAAAATGTTCGTGAAGATCGGCCCTTTGATGAAGCGGAAGATGCGCTCCTTCGTGTTCGGATCTTCGTCGAGCACTTCCGTGCCGGTGATGTCGGAGGGCATCAAATCGGGCGTGAACTGGATGCGCTTGAATTCCAAATCGAGCGCCGAGGCGATCGTGCGGATCATCAACGTCTTCGCCAATCCGGGCACGCCGACCAGCAGACAATTCCCGCGCGCAAACAGCGCAATCAAAATCTGCTCGATGATTGGCCCTTGTCCGATGATGACTTTGCTGACTTCCGCCACAATCGCATCGCGCGCCGCGCGCAATTTCTTGATCTGAGCCGCCGCCTCGCCCGTCAGCGCCGGTTCGATGTGTGCCACGGATGAAGGCGGCCGTTTGCCTTCATCCGCACGCGTCGCCGGCACAACCGTCACGACTTCGTGTGTGGAGATCGGCGCGGCCGATTCAAATTTCAGCACGCAATGCGCGCCGACGCGAATCTTGTCGCCGCCTTTTAAAAGATGCTGCGGCTTGTTCTCACCGTTGACGTGTACGCCGTTTTTGCTGCCGGCGTCGATGATCAGCCAGCCGTCGGATTGGCGCTTCACTTTCAGATGCAGGCGCGACACATCGGCTTCGGGCAAACGGATCAAACACTCCCGCGCGCGCCCAATGGTGATTTCGTCTTCCGCCAGCGGATAAGACGTGCCCTTGCCTTGGCCCTCGATGACGATGATTTTGTCCATTGATTCTGCAAATCCCGTTTCTGCGTTCAGTGACTTTCAGTAGCTTTGCTGTATTCCGTAGCACTTATTGGCTTCAAGAACTCCAATTCGGGGCCGGCTGGCGGATCTGCAGAAATCGTTTGCGGCGTAACGGCGTCTTTTGGTGGCTTCGCCGCACTTCGAAGCGTTTCCACCTCATCAATGTACTCTGCGCGCGCCTTCGCGCGCTGGCGGGTTACTACCCTTTGGATGAACCAGTGAATTCGTAGTTCGCCATTTTGATATCGGCAAACGCCTTCGAGCTTCACGGGATCCTTCCAGTCTCCCCGTCCGTCCGGCAGAAATTTGCAGCACTCACATATGCCATGTGATCGCGCTGTGAAGGTTATGGGCGTGATGGGAGTTTTGGGACCATCATGCTCGCTGAATACAGGATTCCAGTCGAAAGTAGGGAAATAGGCTGTTCTGAAAAAGAGGTAGAATTTGTTTTTTGTGTTGCTTTCAAAGTAATGTTCGCCTGTTATTGGATTAATCCCAATATTTGGTCTCAAGGGCGGCGGGTCGTGCAAATAGAACGGAGTTCCATTCGCAATGCACTTTTCAAGCTCGTCTATGTCGAGTTCAAGGCCGAATATTGCGCCCAGGATATCTGAGTGAGCGTAGATTAGTCCGGCTTCCTTTTTCCTCTCCAATGCTTGCTTGAGCGACTCGAGCAGCTTTTTCTTTGCCTCATTCGATTTTTGTATCAACTCCGACTTGAGCGAAAATATTGCAGAATCGAATTCGGTATAAGCTTTGGCAATCTGGATGTCGCCAGGTTCCTTTGTTTCTTCCGGAAGACAGTAAGGGCAAATCAAACAGATCGTTAACACGAAGGCAGGGAATTTTAGAAGCATGGCCAACTCATTCCTTTCGATTTAAAAATGCAACGGTGCATTCTAATAACTCATCATACGCTGGGCGGACTGCGATATATGTAAATCGTTTGTAGCTTGTTCGCTGCGGGCACTTTTTCGCTTTCCGCTCAGCACTCAGCACTTTCCGTTAATGCGTCATCGAATAAATAATAATGTTCACGCCCATCTTCAGCGAATCGTTCGGCAGCACTTCGTAAGCATAGGGCCGCTCCTGCCCGTCCCAACCGCTGCCGAGGCCGAAGCGCGAATATATTACGCGCGTGTCTCCGTTGAGGTTGATGCCTTCCAGCACCGGCGCGGTGACATCTTTGAGCGACGCTTTCACTTGCGCTGAATATTCGACCGACTCTATTTTATGCAGCGTCGAAAAGACCGGGTGTTCCTTCGGCAGCGCCTTCAAATCGGATTCGGGCAGCACTTTTTTCAATTCGCGGCGAAACGCGCGGTCGAATTCGAGATTTCCGCAGCAGGCGTCGGCAAGCAGGAATCCGCCGTTGTTCAGGAACTTCTTCAAGTTCGATACTTCCGCATCGTTGAGCGTGAATTCGCCGTGGCCGGTGAGGTACAGGAACGGGTAGCTCAGCAGATTCGGATCGGTGATCGGCACTTCCTTGCGGCCGAAATTGACTTTCGTGTTGGTCGCCGACAGCGTCGTCTTCAGCACGTTCGCGAATGCCGACGGGTGCGGATCCCATAAGCCGTTCGTCTTAAGCTGCGCGAAGACGAAATCGCCTTTAAGCATGTCGTCGTCGGTGTCGAGCGCCTTGCGCTGCGAAAGATAGCGGCCGAGGTTGTAGTACGAAATCGAATACGCACAGAGATTGATACCGAGCTTCATCGCGTCTTCGCCAACAATGCATTTCCCGCCCTGCGGGACATGGAACGAATCCCACGCGCACGACATATCATAAGGGAAAAGAAACACGGCCGTGCGGCAGCCGACATAAATGCCTTCCATCACCGGCGCGGGATCGAGACGGTTGCTGGCCGGCGAATATTTCACCTGCGTGATTTCATACGAGCTGCGGTACACCGGATGATCCGGCGGCAGAATCGCCAGCGGCCGGTCGGGGAAAATCTGCCGCATCTCCTCGCGGAAGGCTTCGGCGAAAACGTTCGACCCCGTGCAGGCGTCGGCCCAAATATATCCGCCGGCGAGGACGTAATCGCGAATTTTCTTGCGCGTGGCGTCATCGAATTGCGGCGCACGGCGGCCCTGGATATAGACGACGGGAATTTCGGTCGGGTCCCATGAGAAGCTCTTCGGATCGATGTTCACGTGACGGTAGCGCACGTTCAATTTGTCGTTAGCGAATTTCATCAGGCGCTGCATGTCCGACGGATCGGTGTTCCAATCGTCCCACGCGGCTTTGCGCCCGTCCGGAAATTCTACTTCGCGGTGGCTGCCCCACATCAATTTTCCGACGAGCGTTGGCGGCGCGGGTTCGCGTTTGCGCTCAGTACGGCGCAGCGGCGTCGCGGGCAGCGGCAGCGGCGGAACGCCTTCGCCTCCTTTAATGCGCTGCGGTTTGGCTTCGGGCATCAGGCCGCAGGGCTTGTCGTCGAGCGTGGCCTGCGCGGCTTTGTCGGCGGAGAGACACGCGCCCGATGCGAAAATTGCGCAAAGCGCGAAGAGCAATTTTGACGCACAGTGGTGCCGCCCTTTCAGGGCTTTGCTGTCGCGGATGCGAGCTAACCCAGGGCTCACGCCCTGGGCTAGGATGTTTTGCCCTTTCAGGGCGGAAGAGAGGAGTCTCGGTAGCATTGTCATTTGGCCTTCTCCTTCGCGCGCGCCGCGTAACTCGATTCCGGAAAATCCTTCACGAGTTTCGCATAGCACTGCTTTGCTTTCTCCGGCTCCTTCAGGCCCTCGTACGCCGCCGCTTTGTAGTACAGCACTTCATCCGCAAACGGCGCCTGTTTGTCCGCCGCCGTCGCGCGGTCGAACTCTTTGATCGCCTGGGCGTACGCGCGCTTTCCCATGAACAATCTACCCCGCATGTAGCGCGTCTGTCCGCTCAATTTGATCGACGGCGTCTGCCATTCCCACGAAACGATTTCTTTCATCGCCGCGTCGAATTCGTTCGCGCGCAAATATTGGTAGAAATTCAATTCGTGCGAACCTTCGGTGACTTCGATGTCGCCGGCCCACTTCTTCCACTTCTCGCCCTTCTGCGCCTCGTCGAGCGTCTTCTTGGCCAGCGCGCGGTCGCCGCGGACGAGCGCGTATTCGCCCATGCGAATATAGGCCATGCGCACGTGATCGGTGTTGGCCTCGCTGTATTGCAGCAGGACCGCTTTGCAGGTCTCGCGCGCGGCGTCCACGTTGTCCATGTAATCGTATTGAATCTCGGCCTTCATGTTCAGCGCCATGGCCTTGATGTTGTTGTCGCCGGAGATTTGCAAAATGTAATCGCACACCCACAGCGCGTCCGCGAATTTTCCGGTGTCCCGATAGAGTTCGTACAAGCGCGGAAGCCATTGAAATTCCTCGCCTTGCGGCTTGTAGCCTTTTTCAAATGCCGCTCGAAACGCGCGCGCCGCCGGATCGTAGCGCTGCGCTTCGTGGCAGATCAGCGCCACTTCAAAACACGCCGCCGGCGAAAGACCGTCCAGCGCATAGTCGCGCAGGATCGACGCGTATTCGGCGATGCGCCGTTCGTACTGCCGCCCGCGATGACCGTGGCGCGGGCGCACGAACACATTTTGCGTCACCGATTTTCCGTCGATTTCGCACGTCACTTTGTAGACGTTCGGTTCGAGATACACATGAACCGGCGCGGTCTCGAGCGCGATGGTGCCGTCGCCAAAATCCCATTTCACGACTTTGCCATTCGTCAGCGCTTTGAACTGCACCGACGTGACCGCGCGGCCTTCCATGCCCAGATCGTCGGAAATCTCCCAGTTAAAATCAGCTACCGCGCCGTTCTTCGATTCCGCCGGTCCGACTTGCGCGAGTGAATAGCCTGCGAAGGCAATCGACGGAATCGGCGTGAAGCCGCGGTCGCCCGGCTTCTGCCAGCCGGCCAGACACGCACCGATGGCGTTGAAGACATTAATGTATTCAAGCGTGTGTGGGCCGGCTTTCAATTCAAGCGTGCCTTGATTGAAATGCTTCTTGTTGTTCTTCGCGTTGTGCCAGCCGGGAAAATCGACGGCGAGCTTTCCGTCGATCAAAATGAATGTCGCGGCCGCCGCGTTGCTTTGAAAGCCGTACATGCCATCGCCGGGAATATCCAGGGTTCCTTTGAGAATATAGACCCCCTTTTCCCATGAGCCGAATGGATTAAAATTCACTTCGAGACTCGGCCATAGCGCGCGGCCGAGCACTTTCGGATTGCTTTGCAACATCTTCTGAACATCGTCCCAACTCGCCGGCGTGCCGTCGGGAAGCTCGCGCACTTCGAGGATCAAACCCGCGTTCGGTTCGAACGGCGGCGCGGCTTTCGCGTTCGTGTTGCCGAAATAAATTTTGTACGCGCCTTTCGCCGGCGCTTCGAACGCAATCAGCGCGTGATCGTCGAATCCAGCCGCGACGACGCGCGATTTCATTTCTTTGCCGGAGGCATCGACGACGCGAATGTCGGTGGCATCAGTTTTGCATTTGCCGAGAGTGGGGATTTCGGCGTAAGCCAGAGGGCGCAGCTTTCCGCCGTGGCCGGCGTCGCCGACGATGACCGTGCGCCGGAGGGGCCAGGCGTCGTTGAACCAATCCGCGCCTTTGGCGCTGAATGCAAAATTAAAAATGCAAAATGCAAAATTGAACAGCATCAACGCCGCCGTCTGTGCGCGCGCTGAAATTGTTTTCTTAATTTTGAATTTTGAATTTTTCATTTTGAATTGAATTATTCCACTTCATCGCCCGTATTATCTTCGCCATCCGGCCCCAGCGATTTCAGCGTGTACTCCTTGCCTTCGATCGAGTATTTCCACGGTTTACCCCACGGATCTTCGCCGATGTCCACGACGTACGGCCCGTTCCATTTCGGCACGCCGGGGTCTTTGAGCAGCGCTTGCAGATTCTTCGGCGGCGCGCCGGTGTCTTGCTTGAACTGATCGATGCCTTTGCGCAAATACGCCAGCGCCGCGCGGGCTTCGCGGAGCTGCTCATTCTTTGCTTTCGCGGCTTCGTCCTGAACCGACTGCTTCTTCTTCGCCCAACGTTTCGGCGCTTCGGGGTCGAGGCCGGCTTCGACGACTTTGATGTTGTCGAACCAATAATTCTGCGGCGGCCAATAGGCCCAGATTTTCACGCGAATCCATTTCACGTCGTCGCGCTGCCCGGTGGGACTGAACGTCGCCGACGTGGTCTTCCATTGTTTGGGCGCGTCGAAATCGAAGTCGCCTTTATAGGTGATGCGGCGCAGCGGAACGGTCTTCGCTTTGCCGTTTTCGTCGGCGATTTCGGTCATCTGCTCGGTGTAGCCTTTGATGAAAATCTTCGGCGCGCCGCCTTTTTCGGAACGCGCGTCGGCGCTGAGCGTGTATTTCATGCCCGGCTTGATCGCGATGTATTCGGAATAAAATGGCACGCCGTCGTTGCCGCCGACGGTGTCGTAGCCCGCGCCTTTGATCGCGCGCGGCGGTTTTGGCGGCGGCGGGTTGTCGAGCTTCATTTCGTCGTAGCGCTTCAAAAATTCGTCGTTGTCCACATTGGTATAAAGCCGGATGCATTTTCCGCCGCGCAATTCGTCCTTCTCCCAAAACATGGTCAGCCCATCGGGGCGGTCCCAATGCGCGGGGCATTTGTCGCCTTCTTCGAAGCCGGGGTTTTGGACGAGATTAATTTCGCCGGAATGAGCGCAGGCAACGATGGCCAGCACTGCAAATGCACACATTCGGATGAACGCCCAGGAAGTCATTGGCAATCGTCCATAAGGCACACCAACCGCTGGCGTGCGAACGATTATGTATACAATTCAGCGCGAACAAGGGATTGAGCTAATTTGCCTATCCGGCGCGCTGTTGGCGCTCTTGACCAGCGCCGGATTGCGCGCCCTCCCTCGGCTCATCAACCTTCTTGTCCTCGTCCGGCTTCTCTTCGACGCCAGTGATGACTGCCCGCGCCGACCGGAACGCAGCCGGCAACCCGTAAACATCGAGCGCAGTGATCAGAACCGCGCTGCTCCAGCCCGCGACAATCAGGAACCTGCCCGGCCTCCATTTGCCCATGAGCTTTTTGTGGCTGATAAAATACATAAGCGGGAACATGGCCAGAGGAAGCTGCAGCGCCAGCACGACCTGGCTGAGATTCAACAAATCGGTGACGCTGTTGGTTTCTCCACGCACGCCGATGACGAATATGGCGGGGATAATGGCCAGCATTCTCGTGATCAGCCTGCGCACCCACGGCCGAATGCGCCAATGCATGAATCCTTCCATCACGACCTGCCCGGCCAGCGTTCCGGTAATGGTGCTGCTCTGCCCGCTGGCCAGCAGCGCCACGGCGAAAATCGTGCTGGCCGCGGCCGTGCCGAGCAAGGGAGCGAGCGTCAGATAGGCGACGCGAATCCAGTCGCTGTTCTCATTAAATTCGACCGGTGGATTGCCTGCGCTTGTTTTTCCGTAAAACACGACGGCCGCCAGCACCAGAATCGCCGCATTGACAAAAAACGCAACCGTCAGCGCCAATGTCGAATCGATGGCATTGAACTTGATCGCCTGCTTCAGCGAGGCGTCGTCCCGCTCGAACTTTCGGGTTTGAACCAGTGCGGAATGCAAATACAAGTTGTGCGGCATGACCGTCGCGCCGACAATGCCGATCGCCACAACCAGCATCCCTTCATGCCTGAAGCCTGGGAGCAGGAGCGAATGGCCCATCTCCAGAAAATCCGGCTTGGTTTGAGAGAGCCCGAAAATTTCGATCGCGTAACACACTCCTATCGTGGCGACAAGCGTTGAAATAACCGCTTCTATCCACCGCATTCCAAAATGTTGCAGGCTGAGCAGCAAGACGACGTCGAACGCGGTGATGATCACGGCCCATAATAAGGGAATGCCGAATAACAAATTAATCGCCACTGCGCTTCCCAAAACCTCCGCCAGGTCGCACGCCGCGATCGCCAGTTCGCAAAGCAGCCAGTTGGGCCAGCGCGTCCATTTTGGCAGGTGGTCCCGGCAGCATTGAGCCAGATCCTTCCCCATCACAACGCCGAGCCGCGACGAAATGATCTGCAGAAATATGGCCATCGCGCTCGACAGCGCGACGACCCAAAGCAGGCCGTATTTGAAGCGCGCCCCGCCCGACAAGTCCGTGCCCCAATTGCCGGGGTCCATGTACCCGACGCTGACCAGCATCGCCGGCCCCGCGAACGCGCGCAACTGGCGCCAGAAACTGACGCTCGAATGCGGCACGCCGACTGTGGAGTGCAGTCCTTCAAGCGATTTATGCCCTCCCCCCGGCGCCGTGACAGGCACCGCGTCGGTCCCATTCATATTCTGTTCCTCTGTCTGCATGTTGTTCCCAATGATGCATTTTAAATACAGCGCTAAATAATGTAACCACGGTTACATTTGTGTCAAATCGTTTCTGGCGAAAAAAAAGGCTTTTTGTAAGCTCTCTCGCATGAACACCCAAAAAACCGCGCGCCGCAAGGGCCAGCCGAGCGCCGACGATCCGCTTGGCCTGCTGCGCCCGGAATTGCAGGCCGACATCCACCGCCGCACGCGCTCCGCGCACGACGAGGAGCGCTCGCAGGATTACGTCGAAACCATCGCCGACCTGATCGACACCAGCGGCGAAGCGCGCGCCGTCGAGATCGCCCGCCGCATGGGCGTGACACACGTTACGGTGATCAAAACCATCGCCCGCCTGCAGCGCGACGGCTTCGTCACCACGCGCCCTTATCGCTCGATCTTTCTTACCGACGAAGGCCGCAAGCTGGCTGAGGAGGCGCGCCGCCGCCACGCCACCGTGCTCGAATTTCTCGTCGCGCTCGGCGTCAAACCGGCGACGGCGGCAGTGGACGCGGAAGGGCTGGAGCATCACGTCAGCGACGAAACGCTGGATGCCTTCAAGAAATTTTTACGCAAGAACAGTTGAGTCCTTCATGTGCGCGGAGAAAATGGGGCGCATCTGACCGGAATTTGAATCGATGAAAAGCCCCCGGCTTGTCAACACCCCGCGCAACGATCTTCCCGGCCTGGCCAACTTCGCCCAGATTTCGGACGTGCTCTTCCGCGGCGCGCAGCCCACGCCTGACGGCTTCGCACAGCTTCAGAAAATGGGCATCCGAACCGTCGTGAATCTGCGCGCTTACACGAGCGACTCGCGCAAGCTGCGAAAAACACGGGACTGCAAGCTCCACTATATTCACCTGCGCTGCCGCGCCTGGCTTCCCAGCAGCAAAAAATTGGCGCAGTTCCTCAAGATTCTGCGCGACCCCGCCAATCAGCCTGTCTTCGTTCATTGCCTTCACGGCTCCGATCGCACCGGTCTCGCCATCGGCGCCTATCGCATCATCGAGCAAGGCTGGCTGGCTCAGGACGCCGCCAAAGAACTCCATACATTCGGCTTCCACGGGCGCATTTTCCCGCAGATTCTGCGCTTCCTCAAAAAATTGGACGTGCGCAAAATCGAAAAGCTCATCACCAAAATTAAGATCGCCGCGCCGGCTCAATTGAAATGAAACCAGCGATTGGCTGATTTCGGCGACGCGGTGTAGACAGTGTGGGCAATTTTTTTTCATATCCAAAGGAGCTTCGATTCATGACCAGGATTTCATGCGTGGTCGCGTTGGCGTTGTTCGCGTTCTGTCTGCGCGCCGAAGATGCCGCGGCGCCAGCCAAGGACGATGCCGCGTCGCGCGTCGTTCCCAACGACGGCCACAAAGACACGCCCATGCAGCCCAATGGCAAATGGCACGTCCACGATCCGGACCGGCCGCAACCCCGCGTGGTCACACCCGGCACGGAGAGTTCGCCGGAAAAGCCCGGCAAGCCGCCGTCGGACGCGATCGTGCTTTTCGACGGCTCGAATCTCGACAAATGGTATTCGAAGTCGAAGGCCGAGCCGTGCAAGTGGATCATCGAGAAAGGCGAGATGATTTCGGTGAAAGGCGCCGGATACGTCTTCACGCGCGACGATTTTGGCGACTTCCAGCTTCACGTCGAATGGGCCGCGCCGGTTCCGGCGCAAGGCAAAGGCCAGGGCCGCGGCAACAGCGGCGTGTTCCTCCACGGCAAGTACGAAATCCAGGTGCTCGATTCGTTCAACAACCCGACTTACGCCGACGGCACCGCCTCCGCGGTCTATGGCCAAGTGCCCCCGCTCGTGAACGCAGTGCGCCCGCCGGGCGAATGGCAGACCTACGACATCGTCTTCACCGGCCCGCATTACAAGGACGGCAAGCTCGCAACGCCGGCCTACGTGACCGTCTTCCGCAACGGCGTCGTGGTGCAGAATCACACCGAAATCGTCGGCTCGACCGGCCACATGCAAGTCGGCAAATACGACGGCAAAACCGAGAAGGGGCCGATCGGCTTGCAGGACCACGGCAATCCGGTGCGCTATCGGAATATTTGGATTCGGCCGCTCAAGGCCGTGGATGAGTAATTTAAAATTCAAGGTTCAAGATTCAAGGGTTCAAAATCTTGAATCTTGAACTTTGACTTTGTCTTTTAAGAATTCATTTACCCGCTTTATTCAATCTCAAATCCAGTTACGCTCCGTGATTCCACTGCAATCATGGAGCGTCTTTAGATGAGATTCCTCGCGCTAATCTTCTCGTTATTTTTCATAACTGCCGCACTTCACGCCGCCGCGCTAAAAGAAAGCGTCACCATCTATCCGATCGACCAAGCCGCGATCATGGTTGGTGCGAACTTCGATTTCAAAGTTGAATTCCCCGAACTTCTCAAGGACGGCGATTTCGAAATCAAAATCGGCGGCAAATCGCCGGCGGAAACGTTCGGATCAGCGGGCACGCTGATAAAAGAATCGTTCGGCAAACCGAAACGCGAAGCGTCCGCCTTCGTTCTGCGCAACTGCGTGCTGCACGCCGAAAACGCAGCGCTGCCCGTCGCCGTCTTCGTGCGAAATGAAAAAGTCGCTGAAGTCAACTGGCGTGTTTATCAGGCCAAGCCCGAAGGCAAAGTAGCGAAGAACGTGATCCTGATGATTGGCGACGGCATCAGCCAGGCGCACCGCACCGCCGCGCGCATCATGTCCAAAGGCATCCGCCAGGGAAAATACAACGCCATGCTTGCGATGGAAGACATGCCGCACATGGCGCTGGTCGGCACGTCCGGCATGGATTCGATCATCACCGATTCGGCCAATTCCGCGGGCGCGTATACCACCGGCCACAAATCGGCCAACGGCGCGCTGTGCGTCTACAAGGACCGCACCGACGATTACGACAGCCGCGACGCGCTGGCCAACGAAACCGACGATCCGGCTTGCGAGCAGATTTCGTTTCTCGCGCGGCGCCTCGCCGGCAAGTCCATCGGCTTTATTACGGACGCAGAGATTCAGGATGCCACGCCGGCGGCGATGTATGCGAACATCGCCAAACGCAGCGATTATCCCGCGATCGTCGATATGCTGATCAAATCCAACGCCGACGTGATCATGGGCGGCGGACGCGCCTCCTTTACTGACGCGCAATTCGGCGCGTTCAAGCAGAACGGCTACACCGTGGCCGAAACGCGCACGGATTTGCTCAACGCTTATGCAGCCGGCGCGCCGAAAAAGTTCTTCGGCATCTTCAATCCCAAAAACATCGACGGAGTCTGGGACCGCAAATTCCTGAGGAAATTCAACCCCGCCGACATGGACGACCAGCCCGATCTGACCGAAATGGCCGCCGCCACGCTCAAATCGCTCGACCAGAATCCCAACGGTTTCGTGCTGATGATCGAGGGCGCGCGCATTGACAAATATTCGCACAACCTCGATTGGGAACGCGCGGTGATGGATACGATCATGTTCGACCACACCGTTGAACTGGTCAAGGATTTCATCAAAAATCGCGACGACACGCTGCTGCTGGTGCTGGGCGATCACACGCACGGCGTTTCGATCGTGGGCACTATCGACGACGACCCGCCGCACAAAATCGACGTGACCGAGTACGATGAAACGAGCGGCGAGTACGTCAAGAAATCAGTCCAAAAGCAGGGCCGCGATTACGTCAAGATTTACGGCGACGCCGGATTTCCCGATTACGTCATTGAAAACGGCTATCCAAAGACGCTCAACGTCGCGCATCGTCTCGCCGTCTTCTTCACCAATTTCCCCGACTATTTCGAAACCTTCTCGCCGAAATTTGGCGGCGAATTCAAGCCCACTGTGCAAGTCAGCGCCACCGGGTTGCCTGCGGACATGACCTACGTCGTCAACCGCGATTACCGCGGCGCACCCGGCGCGATGCTGCGCACCGGCAATATCCCGCGCGGCACGCCCGGCAGCGTCCACTCCTGCGAAGACACCATCGTCACCGCCATGGGTCCCGGCTCCGAAGCCGTGCACGGATTTCTGGACAACACGCGCATTTTCGAGATCATGGTCAACGCGCTGAATCTGCGCGAGAACGCCGCGAAATAATTTTTTCACGCAAAGACGCAAAGCAGGCGCAAGGGTCGCAAAGAGAATTAATGTCTTTGCGCTCTTTGCGCATCTTTGCGACTTTGCGTGAGGCCTTTCGGGTGTAGTCATTCCCATGAAAACGATACTCTCGCTCTCAATTCTGTGTGCTTCGATCGTTTTGAATTGCGCCGCCTCCGACTGGCCCGGCTGGCGCGGCGAACATCGCGATGGTCATGTGCCGTCAGGCGAAGCGGTCCCCGAAAAATTGCCCGCGACGCCGCGCATTGTTTGGCACGTGCCAACTGCGGACGGTTTCTCATCGCCGGTTGTTGCGTCGGGCAAAGTGGTGCTCACCGATTTTGAGCCCGATAAGAATTCAGCTCCAGCAACCGCGCCCGCTGGCAAAAAGCCGCCGAAAGCCGTGCCCGCCGGCCGCGAGATCGTGCGCGCGCTCAACGCCGCCACCGGCGACGAACTCTGGCACGTCGATCTCGATTCGCAGCACAAAGACGGCTTCGGCACCGGGCCGCGCTGCACGCCGCTGATCGACGGCAATCTTGTCTTCGCGCAAAGCACCAAAGGCGAATTGAAATGCCTCAATCTGGCCGATGGCAAGACTGTGTGGAGCAAAAATTACATCAAGGATTTCGGCCAGAAATACGTCGGCGAAGTCGGCCAGACCGCCGGCGCCGCGCGCCACGGCAACAACGGCTCGCCACTTGTGGACGGCGAGCATCTCATCGCGCTCCCCGGCGCGACGGGCGCGGGCATCGTTTGCTTCAACAAAAAGACCGGCGACATCGTTTGGAAATCGCAGGACGACATGGCCGGCTATGCGCCGCCGGTGAAAATGGAATTGTGCGGCACGCCGCAATACGTCGTCTTCACCGCCATCGCGCTGATCGGCCTCGACCCCGCCGACGGCAAACTGCTCTGGCGTTCGCCCGTCAAAACCTCGCTCGGCCGCCACGTCACCACACCCGTTTCCATCGTCGATACCGTCATCGTCTCATCGCATCAAGCCGGCATCGCCGGCGTCAAAATCTCGAAAGACGGCAGCGGTTTCAAAGCCGAACAAATCTGGGCGAACAAGGAAGCCGCGATTAATTTCGCCAGCCCCGTCGCCGCCAACGGGCATTTGTTTGGCGTGGGCAACGCCAGCAAACTCGTCTGCATTGAGCCGCTCAAAGGCGAAATCGCGTGGGACCAGGCCGGCTATTTGAACAAGGATTCCACGCACGCGCATGCTTCGCTGCTGGTGCTCGGCAAAAATATTCTGGCGCTGACGGACATGGGCGAACTGCTGCTGTTTCCCGCCGATCCGAAGGAATTCCACGAAATCAGCCGCGTCAAAATCTGCGGCCCGACATGGTGCAACCCGCCGTACGCCGGCGGGCGACTCTATGTCCGCGATGCAAACGAACTGCAGTGCATCGACCTGCTGAAATAGGGTGCCATGACCTTCCGCGTCTGGCGGCAATGCGGACAGCACGCCGTTTCGGCCTCCGTTTCGCAAGCCGCACAGGCCAACCGCCGCTCCCTGAGAAACCGTTCTAACGCGCCACGCTACATCGAATCCGCCGCGTCCCGCAATCGCGTCATAATCGCCGTCATCCATTCCCGATGCTCCGCCTTCATCACGCATGCGCGCAAACAGGTCACCGCGTCCGCGTCCCATTTCGCGATCGCCGCGCTCGGCTCGACCATCGCACGCGGAATGCTCGCGAGCGCCAAATGCAAATCGCGCCGCGCCGCTGCATCAAAAAGCTTTCGCGCGCGAGCGCTCGATTCGCTCGCCGACTCCGCGCGCACCGCCCACACGACGATATCCAATTCCGGCGCAAAAATCGGCGCGAAGCGCTCGTCCGTTTTTAGCGCGTCATAAAGCGCCAGGGCCGCTTCGCGCCCCGCCTCAAGCCCGCGCGCGAATTCGCCGCCCGCCTCCAGCGGCAGCATCTCCAGCGTCGCCCATAACGCCACCGCCGCCGCGCCGGGCCGAGAACATTCCAGCGAGATTTCACCGAGATGCAATTGTGATGCAAGCGGCCCGCCTGCATCGTCTTGTGCAGCCTGCCCGCCTGCATATTGTGGTGCCGCCGTCTCGGCTGCACGTGCAGGCGGGACGCCTGCACCACAAGACGTGTCCGCCGAAGTGAAATAGGTGTATGGCGAATCGTGCCGATAAAATCGCCCAACGCTCGGATCGCGAAACAGCACGCACCCGCACCCGTACGGTTGCAAACCGTGCTTGTGCGGATCGACCACGATCGAATCCGCCTGCGCAATGCAATCGAATGCTGCGCGCGTGTCTGCGTCGAGATTTCGCGCGAGCGTGAAATAGCCGCCGTACGCGGCATCGACATGAATGCGAAAATCGAAGCGCTTGCGCAGTGCCAGCACCTCCGCCAACGGATCAATGCTTCCCGTCGCCGTCGTGCCGAGTGTGACGACGACCGCCCCAATTTCTCCGCGCTTCAGCGCCGCTTCAAGCGCCGCGACATTCATTCGGCCGCGCGCATCGACGGCGATTTCTCGATAGGGAACGGCCAGTACCGACGACAAACGTGCGTGGGTGTAATGCGCTTGCGAGGATGCCGCGATGGCATTTCGAGGGCGCGGTTCGGGATGGGCTTGGAAGCCCGTCCTACACGATTCGCGCGCGATCCACAGCGCCTCGAAATTCGCCATCGTCCCGCCGCCGCAAAGATGGCCGAGATGTTCGTCCCATCCAAACATCCGCGCGATCTTCGCGACGGCTTCCTGCTCCATCGCGGAACTCGCGCGCCCCCCGTCGAGCGCGTGATTGTTGGGATTAATGTGTTGCGCTAATGCGTATGCCATCCGCGCCACGGGATGCGGCGGCTTGATCATCTGTCCAATATAGAGCGGATGATGATACGGAAAGTTGTCGCGCAATTTCTCCGCGACTTTCAGCAGCGTCGCGCGCATTTTTTCGGAATCAAGCGGCGCGCCAAATTCCGGCAGATGCGCGAAGCCTTTTTCAAGCGAGCTCAATGCTTCTTGCAACAACGCCAATTCATTGCTTGCGCGATTCATATGTTCACTTCAAAACTAAAGCGCTTAACGTTGAAATTTTCGTGCTAACACTCAGCACTCAGCACTCAGGACTCAGCACTTACTTACAGATTCAGCCCATGCGTCTGCCGCGCCGCGTTCACGACGTTGCGCAGCAGCATCGTCACCGTCATCGGCCCGACGCCGCCGGGCACCGGCGTAATCCACGCCGCTTTCTCGCGCACCGCATCGTAATCGACGTCGCCGACGGTCTTGAAAATCTGCGTGCCCTTGTCGCTAATCGCCTGCGAGCCGTCTGCGTTGAGCACGGGTACTCGGTTGACGCCCACGTCGATCACCATCGCGCCTTCTTTGACCATGTCGGCTTTGATCAAACCCGGTTTGCCGACGGCCACGATCAGTACGTCCGCGCGGCGCGTGTGCAGCGCCAAGTCGCGCGTGGCAATGTGGCACGTCGTCACTGTGCAGAAATCGTGCAGCATCATCAGCCCCATCGGGCGTCCCACGATTTGGCTGTGTCCCACGACCGTGCATTCCAATCCGCGCAAATCGACCCCGGTGGATTTGATTAATTGGTACGCGGCCATGGCGGTGCACGGCGCGTGATGCGCAACGCCGTACACCAGCAAGCCTAAATTGATCGGATGCACGCCTTCCGCGTCTTTGTTTGGATCGATCGTGCGCTGCGCGATGGAGGTGTTCAAGCGCGATGGCAAAGGCAGTTCGAGAATGATGCCGGTGACTTCCGTCGCCGCGTTCAATTCGTGAATTTTATGCGACAGTCCCATCTGGCTGATCGAGTCGGGAAGCTGCACCATCTGGAAATCGATGCCCAGCGACGCGCAGAGCTTGCGCTGGCTGTTGACGTAAAGCTGTGATTCGGGCTTCGCGCCGACCTGCACGCAGGCCAGGCACGCGCTCTTCCCTTCCGCGCGCAACTCCGCCGCGTGGCGCGCGATCTCCGCGCGCATCGCGTCAGCCAGGGCGGTTCCTTCGATGATCTTTGCGCTCATGTGAAACTACGATTTATCGTCAAAAGCGCGGGCAGGTCAAATCTAGGATTGAAATTCGATCTTGCCGTCAAATCGCCAGCGGCTCGCGGAACGTCTCCGCCGGCAATTCGAATCCCGCCAGCAGCGGTTCGAGTTCGTCCAGCCGCCTCAGCGTATAGGCCAGCGCCGACTCGACATATTCATGCACGGCCCATTCGCCGCAAATGCGTTCCGCCGCCTGCGAAAAATTGGCGATCAAGTTTGGCGCGCGTGCTTTTAATTCCTGAGTGCGCCAGCGCAGCAAGCCGCCTTGCAGCGCGTCCGCGGAACCCGTCTGGATATTCACGAAATTTTCGCGGATTTCAGCTTCGATTTCCAAGGCCAGCCGCAAGAATTCCTGCAAGCCGCTCCACGTTTCCATGAAACGCAGGGTCTCGGCATTTTTCGGCGCCGCCGTTTCGGATTTGAAAAACTGGTACGCCGAGCCGGGGTTGCCGGTCATCAGATTTTCGTAGCCGGCCCATATACGGCTTTGATTTTCAAGGTTGCGCTGGCGGAAAAAGCGCATCGCGAAGCGCTGCGGGAAGAGTTCGCGCACGATCGTGTTTTTGCCCGACCAGGCGCGGTCCGCCGCGTAAAGAATCGCCGCCCACGCCGACTCCGCCGCCGGCAGCATCCCGCCGCGCGCAAATTCGCGCGTGCGCACCGTCGCCACAAAACCGCTGATGTAATTCAACTGGCCGACGTCGGCCCACGCGTCGATGCAGTCGAACGCGCCGAACGCAGCCGCCGGCGAAACCACGCACGAACCCCACACGGAGCGCCGCAGCACCTTGTAGCGTTCCAAATTCGCAATCACATCCGGCGCGAGCCCAGGCGTCAGGCCCTCAGGCAGCCAGAAAATAAATGCCGCGTCCGGCGTGAGCCACTTGATCTGATCGTCGCTCATTTCGCGCAGCAATTCGTCCCATATAAGCGGCTGCACGCTCTGCCCCGCCAGAAAGCGGCACAGCGCGCCGATGTGATCGAGATACACGGCTTCGACGCCGCCCAGTTCCTCGGCGCGTTTTTGCGTGGCGGGATTGGTCCCCAACACAAACGCGCCGTCGCCGCCGATGTGCGCCATCTTGCCCGGATGCAGCGGCAGCAGATCGGTAAGCTGGGCGACGAGCAAGTTCTGCGCGTCGGTGCTGGCCACGCAGTACATGCGCGCGCAATCCGGATGTTCGCGCAAGCCCGCGTATTCCGAGCGCGCCAGCACATGCCCCGCATTGCCGACGCACGAAAGCAGCGGCACCAGCCTGACGCCGTTGTCGCGCGCGTAGGCGTCCAAATCCTGGATTTCCTGCGGCGTCAGCGCGCCGTCGGCGGCTAATTCCGGCAGCGAGGGATACGCAAAATGCGATTCGTATTCGAAAATCAGGATATTGACTTTAAGCCCCGCGAGCGTGTCGATCGCCGCGCGCAGCCATTCGCCCGTTGGCGCCCACCCTTTGAAATCCAGATGAACCGCGCGGTACGGCAGCAGCGGAAAATCTTCGATGTCCATCCCCGGAATGTCGGGCCCGTCTTCGATAAGCTGCAGCAGCGTGAGACATCCGTACAGAATGCCGTTCTCGTCGTTGGCGTGCAAGACGACACCGTCCTGGTTGACGGTGAGCTTGTAGCCGTCCGCGCGCGCCGCTTCGCCGCGCAGCATCGGATCGACATGCACCCACTTTGGATACTGCGCCGAATCGGTAAACACCGCTTGCAGCGGCCCCAGTTGCGGCGCGCTGTTGATCTGCGCGCGCATGCCCAGCGCCGCGATCTTCTCGGTGAGCTGCAAAAAACGCTTGCGCACATTTTGATTCGCCTTCTGCGACACATAGAGATAACCGACGGGCGGCACATGAAACGGCGACCCGCGCTGCGTGTAATGCCGCGGAAACGGAAGCAGCGCGGGACTCCCGCTCTCCGCGATGGGTTCGAAGGGGGGAAGGTTGGAGGGGATTTCGGGGTTTGAGTCCATGATGAATTATGCTACGGACTGTTCAGGTTGCAGTTCTGTAAATGCAGCAAGTTTCTCACCGACAACAGGGTTGGCGAGCATCCGAGCCAGATTCTCCTGGAGCGCATCGCGGTCTTGCGATATGTATTCGATATCCCCCAAATCAATTTTGCATGGGTAACCACGCGGATCCTGCGACCATCTGGCAAGAAGTTTAACGGGTCCGTTGGAAATCTTCGGATTTTCAGCGGCAATTGCCATCACTCTCGTGGATCGTTTTGCATTGGCCACGCCCAAATACACGAGATAATCGTCGTTCTCGTCAACGTCAACCTCGCGGCGGCTGATTTTTACGTTTCCGTCGGTATCCTTCAGAATGTCGCTCTCCAAATCCTTGAAGACCGCATCGATTTCCGCCTTTGCGCGAACTGCGTTTTTCGCCGCCTTTAGACCTTTCTTAAATGCGTTGCTGTAGCTCGCCATCTCGCTGCTCCTTTCGTTCAACCGTCGCAATCACTGGGAAATGGTCGAATACCGCCTTTGAATGGGTGATGTCGTCAAAATGACCTTCAAGTTGCAAAATCGACGTAAGCGCTTCGTTCAATTGCCAATTTCCCCCTTCGACGAACGCGGATGAAAATATAATCTGATCGACCGTCCTCCAGCAAGTTTCATCTCCCGATCGATGATAAGCTGTTCCTGGATAACCCGCCGGCGCCGTTGCGCCACCATGTGGTTCCGGTTCTCCCAAATGACGCCAAAATGGATTATACAACAACCGGCCGTTCTTTTGCGCAAGTCTCCTGTCGCGTGTGGCAAAAAGACATTCAGAGATCGACGTGTCAAACGGCTCATCATTATAGTCCCCAAGTAATATGATATTTGGCGGGCTGCGCCGGTCACTCAAAAGTTCATTAACGTCGCTGCGTAAAAAATCGCCAAGTTTCAATCGGCGAGGGTCATTTTTAGGAATCGTCCGGCGCATGGACCAGTGAGAAACGAATAAGTAAAAGAGTTCCCCGCTTCGGGATATTTGAAGATCGATGCGGTTGCCCACGATGTTTCGCTTTGAACCGTGAAACGAAAGAATCGGCTTATGCTTAATGATTCTAAATAGCGCGCTCCGATATAGGAGTCCCGTCTCAAATTGCAATCTCCCATCTCGCCCAGTGCTTTCATGGACTCGAAAGCCTTCCAAGCAACTTTCAGTTACGATACGCTGAAGTTGGCCTTCCGCGACCTCCCCAATGGCCAGCAAATCGATGCGATACCGTTTAATCAGCGCTGCGATGACTGCCGAAGCTCTTTTCCAAATTGTCGAATCCGAACTCGCTTTTCCTTTCGGCGCGAGTCTGGAATTCCACCATGCAATTCGCAATGATTGAGTGCGCGAGTCGGCCATGCGTTCTTCCAAAGATTAGTCTTTACTCGAACGACAGCGTCTCCCTCACCACTTCCTCAATCGTCGTAATCCCGTCGAATACCTTCAAAATCCCCGCCTCGCGCAGCGTGCGCATCCCCGCGGCCTGCGCTTCATTGCGCAGCACTTCGGTGGATTTCGAATTCATGATCAGTTCGCGCAATTTGCCGTCGATCTTCATGATCTCAAAGACTGCGTTTCGACCGCGGTAGCCGGTCTTGTTGCAGTGGTCGCAGCGCTTGCCATAGAAGAACGTCTTATCCTCGACGTCCTCCGGCCGCATGTTGATCTCCATCAGCGCTTCTTCCGTCGGGCGATACTCTTCCTTGCATTTCGTGCAAATGCAGCGCACCAGGCGCTGGCCGACCACCGCGTACAGCGTCGCTGAGACGAGGAACGGCTCGATGCCCATGTCCAGCAAGCGCGTCACGGTGGACGGCGCGTCGTTGGTGTGCAGCGTGCTGAAGACCAAGTGGCCCGTCAGCGACGCTTCGATCGCGATTTCGGCCGTCTCCAAATCGCGGATTTCGCCGACAAGGATTTTGTCCGGGTCTTGCCGCAAAATCGAGCGCAGACAATTCGCGTACGTCACATCGATGTCCGCTTTCACCGGCACTTGGATGATGCCGTCGAGATCGTATTCGACCGGGTCTTCGGTGGTGATAATTTTGACGTCGGGCGTGTTGGCGAGATTGAGCGCGGAGTAGAGCGTGGTCGTTTTTCCGGAACCGGTCGGGCCGGTGACGAGGCAGATGCCGTTGGGCTGGTTGACGGTGTCTTTGAAAAAATCGAGTTCCTCTTCGCGCATGCCGAGGCGTTCGAGGTCGAGGGAGACGACGCTTCTGTCGAGCACGCGCATACACACCGATTCACCGAAATACGTCGGCAGCGTCGAGACGCGCAAGTCGATCGGTTTGCCGCCGACGGTCAATTCGATGCGGTTGTCCTGCGGCACGCGCCGCTCGGCGATGTCCATGTTCGACATGACCTTGATGCGGCTGCACAGCGCCAGCGCCAGTCCGCGCGGCGGCGGCGGAATTTCAAGCAGCGTGCCGTCAATGCGGTAGCGGATTTTGAATTCGTGTTCGAACGGTTCGAAATGAACGTCGGAGGCCTGATCGCGGATCGCGGTGAGCAGCACTAGATTCAAAAAGCGCACGACTGGCGCGGCGTTGACCATCTCTTCAATGTTTTTCGGATCGAGGTTGTTCGCGGAATTTTCGAGCACCTGCATGTCTTCGCTCGACATGTTCTTGAGCAGATCGGTAATCGACTCGCGCTGATTGCCGTAGAGCTGCTCGATAAACTGCATCACCTGGCCTTCGGGCGCGACGGCGCCGGCGATTTCGCAGTTGAGCATAAAGCGCAGATCGTCCATCGCGTTGATGTTCTGCGGATCGGCCATCGCCACGGTCATCACATTATCGACGAACGAAATCGGCACAATGCGGTAGACCTGCGCCATCGACACCGAAACCATCTTCACGGCTTCCTGATCGATCTCGACCTGCGACAAATCGACCGGCTCCATGCCGTATTGAGCGGCGAGCGCCTGGGTCAGCGCCTCGGGGGTGATCATGTTCTCTTCGATCATGATCTGCCCGATGGCGCCGCCGCGCTGGTGCTGGAGGTCGAGGGCTTTGTGCAGGCTCTCCTCGTCCAGCACTCCCATTTCGATCAACAACTCGCCAACGGGCTTGTGTCCTTCTTCCGGCTCATCCGGCTGGCCGTGCTTTGCCACTGGTAACCTCCCGCCCTTCCCTCGCCCGTTACATAGTCGCCTTTCGCGTCGCAAAAGGCCGCGTTGTCAGCGATAGATGAGTGCGCCGATAACGATTCCGCAATTCATTGTACTTTTTTAATGAATTCGCGCCAAGGCGCAAAGTCACAATGTGAGAAAAAATGCGCTTCACCTTTTCTTTACGATACATGTGCCGCCGGCGTCTCGGGCCACTTACGGCAACGTTATCCGCGCATTCGTTGAAACGCGAGAATTTCATCAAGTTTTCGAATTCCCGTTGTCGCACCCACCGCTTGAACGCAATGCGCGCTGACCGCATTCCCCAATCGCACCGCGTCGCGTGGCGCAAGTCCGCGCAGCATTCCCGCGATCAGCCCGGCCATGAACGAGTCGCCCGCGCCGAGCGTGTCGACGCATTGAACGTTGTACGCGGGCAATTCGGCGTAACCGTCGTCGGAAAGAATGGCACAGCCGCGTTCGCCGAGTTTCACGCCGGCAATTTTCACGCCGCGCGCGCGCAGCGCGTCGCAGATTTTGCGCGGCTGCGTTTCGCCGGTGATGAGGATCGCTTCGACTTCCGATGGAAAGAGAATATCGAAATGTGCAAAGCATGGCCCGAGCATCCGTTCCCAATCCGCTTTGGTGAAGCGGTCATTGATCGCGGTGTCGCCGGCTGTGCGAGCGCCGGCTGCATGAGCGGCTTTGAGCAGGCTGGCGAGATTTTCGCCCTCCAATCCTGGTATCAGCGCCAGGCCGTTGAAACTGATCCATTTTGCGCCGGAAAAAAGCGCCGTGTCGATGTCCTTCGGCCCAAATGTCGCGTTCGCGGCGAGCGTGTGCAGAATGCGCCGGTTTCCGCTGCGCGGGACCATAATAAAGGAGAAGGATGTCGAATCGCTCGGCGAACGCGCCAATCCGCGTGTGTCCACGCTGCCATCTTGAAGCGTCTTCGCGCAATAATCGCCCAGCCCGTCAGCGCCCACTTTCGCGGCGATGCCCACGGGAAGGCCGAGCTTGCCCAGCGCCAGCGCCATGTTCCCCGCGCAGCCGCCCAGATGCATTTCGACGCGGTCGAAGAGCGCCAGCGCGCCTTCGTCGGGAATCTTATCGACGTAGACGCCGACGGCATCGACGACGATGTTGCCGACACAAATGATTTCAGGATTGCGCATGGGATCTTCCTGATTCAACGATGCAAAATTTCAAACAGTCCAGAACTTTGTTGAATGTTGAATTTTGAATGTTGAATGTACTCTGGCTCACGCAAGAAAAAACGTTCAACATTTAACGTTTAACATTCAACAAAGTTCAAACAAACGCGCCTTCAATGATTCCCGAATCCACAATTTCGCCATTTTTGTTCGACACAATCCACACCACATCGTAGCGGCAGCAAGGGAGGCGCCCGTCTTTGCAATGGCGCACCAAGAATCCGTGCGCGGCGCGGCGGATGCGTTCTTGTTTCCACGGCGTCACGCTTTCCGCAGGCGTACCGAACTCGGTGCCGGAGCGCGTGCGCACTTCGGTGAAGACCAGCGTTTCGCCAGCCCACGTGACCAAATCCAATTCGCCGCTCTTGCACGACCAATTGCGCGCGACAAATTTGTCGCCGCGTTTTTTGAGCAGCGCCAGCGCGTGATCTTCGCCGGAATTGCCGAGCTTGCGTTTTGCGGTCGGCGATTTTTTCGAATCGAGAGCTGACGGCGCCACGTCGTCTTTGATCGCGATCCAATTGTAGAGGCGGCGCAGCATGGGCATGGTGGGCGGATTATACAGGGGAGTCGATTTGCGCAAATTGCCGGAAAGATGTTGCGCAAAGGAAGTGCTTTCGCAAGAATCGTAGGGCGCGTGGTAGGGCGCGTCTCCGGCTCGCCAAGTTTTCAAAGGCGCGCCGGAGACGCGCCCTACGAATTGCCGATAAAGAATGAATCGCGCTTCTGGCGGCGCGTCTAAAAGATTGCACGGCCCACTCGGAGATGCTCATGCGCAAGTCGCGAAACAGGCTCGTCTCTCTGTTGAAGTTCTTCCCGGTTTTTCGCGGCGCCCACGCGCGGTCTCGGCCTACGGCTTGGTGCGACGCGTGCGTGGCGCTGATGCTCGTCAGCGCGCTGGCTTCCGTGACAGCGCGCGCGGAATCGCCTGACGAACGCGCGGCAAGAGCCGCGACGATCACCACCGTCAACAACCAGCGCGTGCTGCGCCTGCGCGGCGAGAGCATGGGCGAGCGCGGATTTGCGGTCGGTTATCTTTTTGCGAATGAAATGATCGCGGAGCTGGAGACGGCGATTCAAAGCCTGCCGGGCGTCACGGTCAAACTGTACAACACGGATTTCTTGCCGTGGTCGAAGAAGAATTTCGCGTGGGACGCCGACGCCAAAGAAGAACTCGACGGGCTTTACGCGGGGATGCTCGCGCGTGTCGGACAGGACGGCATGAAATCCAAAGTCATTGGCCGCGTGCTCACGCGCGACGATCTGGTCGGCATCAACACGCTGGCCGATTATTTCGGGCCGGCCTGCTCGGCCTTCGCGGCGTGGGGCGACCGGACCGCCGACGGCAAAGTGATCCACGGACGGACACTGGATTTTCCCATCGGCGCCGACGATGTTGCGTTGCAAGTGCTGATCGTGGCCGACTCACTGCCCGCGCGTGGACCGGACCATCCCGCGCGGCGTGCGTACATGGCGATCGGCTGGCCGGGCATGATCACGCAATACACGGGGATGAACGCCGATGGTTTGGTCGCATGCATTCACGACGGCTATAACGTCCGCGGCAAAGCGTGGCACGCCGATCCGAAAAGCAACGCCGCGGGATTTATTCCGCGCGGGCTGCTGCTGCGCCGAATTTTGGAAAGCGTCGATCCCAACGCCGGCGACCCCGCGGAAGCGGCGGCGAAACTCGTCGCGGCGGGGCCGACGGCGTGCGGCAATCTTTTTCATCTGACATGGTCCAGCGAATCGGCGAAGAAATCGAACACAAAGCCCAGCGCAGTGCTCGAATTCGATCCGACCGACCGCGCGCCGCTGATCCGCCGGCCAGACGACCCAACATCCCTCGTCCTCACCAATCATTTCTGTGTGCTGAACAAGGCGCGTGAATGCGAGCGTTTTTCGCACATTTCCGACGGCTTGGGAAAACTCGCGCAGGCCAACGTAAAAATTGGCATCTCCGAAGCGCGCAAGCTGTTGAAGTCCGCCGAGCAGCCCGTCGCCGCGCATTCGGCGTACTTCTTTCCGGATTCGCTCGAGTTTTATGTAGCGCTCAGCCGCCGCAACATCATGTCGCCGAGCGTGGCTCCGACGAAGTTTTCGCTGAAGGAATTGTTTGAAAAGTAGCGGAATAGGGATCGACTGTATGGAGCACGCCCTGGATTTGAAATTGCCGCCCGACGACGCCACTCCCGATGAAGTGCTGGCGTGGGCTGAAGCCGATGGCGTGGATCTTTCGATGCTGCGCGAGCGGCTGCGGATGAGCCCGACCGAGCGGTTGAGGCGGCACGAAGGCGCGCTGGCCATGATGCTGGCGTTCCGCAACGCGAAGATCAAAGGAGCGATCCATGCTTCAAATCGAGAAACTGCTGATCGCATTGGACCGAGCTAGGGTGGATTACGTTGTGATTGGCGGCGTTGCGGCGATCGTTCAGGGCGCCAGTTATATCACTGCCGATTTGGATATTTGCTATCGGCGCTCACCCGGAAACTATCAGCGAATCAGCGACGCTTTGCGACCCTTCAAACCGCGCTTGAGGGGTGTTCCGCCGGGGCTTCCCTTCAAGTTGGATCCGGCAACCATCAAAGCGGGGCTCAATTTTACACTCGAAACGGATCAGGGGGACATAGACTTGCTTGGCGAACTTTCAGGATTGGGAGACTACGACTCTGTCAAAGCTTGCGCCGTGGAGGCGGAAGTGTACGGCGAGAACATGTGGGTCTTGACGCTGGAAGGCCTCATCGCCGCGAAACAAGCGGCGGGGCGAGCGAAGGATTTGCGTTTGCTGCCCGAACTTAGAGCGCTACAGGCGTTGCGGGCCAAGGAGAAAGACGGAAGCTAGTGTCAACGCCGACGAAATTCTCGCTGAAGGAATTGTTTGAGAAGTAGATTAGAATCGGAGCAGAAAGGCCGGAACAATGGTTACACAGGTTGAATCAAAAAAATCGTTGAGTCGAGAGTCGATGCTTGCGAAAGTGCATCACATTGCCTCGCTACGCCCGGGCTGGAATGGGCCGAAATCCAAAACTCCGTCCAAAGAAGCACTGCGCAACGCCGAACGCTTGATTGAACTGATTTCCACGCTTGAAGAAAGCTCCAGCGAGACGCAGCTTCCGGATATTGGTCCAATGACCGATGGCGGTGTCGCGTTTGAATGGGCCGGCAGCGATTCGAAAGGCCGCGAACTGGTTATCTTCATTCATCCCAAACCGCCGCTGGAATTCGCCGCCGTTGATGAGCGCAACGATTACGAATTGAGCGGCGAAACGAACACCGTCGAGGAATTGCTCCCGAATCTAAAATGGGTTCTCGAATCATGATCGAAAATGAACCGATTCCGGATGCTGCATTGGTCTTCCGCCGCGTGCACCCGGATTGCTGGACGAAAGAAGGCCGCCCTCAAAGCAGCGTTATGGCGGACGTCGAGATGTCGGTCGATTGGGAGAAATACTCAACCATCGAAGAGGCGGCTCGGCGCGGAAGCGCGGCGCACGGCGCGGTTGCTCTTTCAGTCGCGCTGATGCGAAGCGCTGAATTCAACCAGCAAGTCAACCACGATCCGCTCGATGATAATCCGGCACACAGCCTTGTTCTTGGGCAAAAGCCGCCGTCACTTGCGCGCAAAATTGCGAAGCACGCCGCCGCGCTCAAGCTTTACCGGCCAGCATAAATCAGATTTCGAAATCGCCCGCCTTCGCCGGAACCTCGCGGCCGAAATCGATCTTATTCCACAAGCGTTCGTGAAAGAAATACGCGCCGAGTTTGATCGTCGTATCCAGAAAACCAATCTCCATCGCGAAGCGCCATTCGCCTTTGACGACAAAGACCACCAGCGTCGTGATGATCGTCGCACACAAGCGCCAACTCAGCGTCTTGACTATGCTCCTGCGCTTTTGTTCCATTCGGTCAGGCCTTAGATAATTTGGCGCGCTCATTGCCGCGCGCGACCCCTCACCCCTGGCCCCTCTCCCCCAAGGGGAGAGGGGAACCGGCCGGCGGGACGCCGGCGGTACAGTATTACTGCGCGGGAATGTCCTGGAAGAGAATGCTCGACAAATAGCGCTCGCCGGCATCCGGCAGCACCGTCACGATCAGTTTGCCTTTGAACTCCGGGTTCTGCGCGACTTTGAGCGCCGCGGCCATCGCCGCGCCGCACGAAATGCCGCCGGTGATGCCTTCTTCTCTGTGCAGGCGCTTGGCCATTTCAATGGATTCTTCGCTGGTCACGATGACGACATCGTCAACGATGTTCAAATCCAAAACGTCGGGCTTGAAGCCCGCGGCGAGGCCCTGAATTTTGTGCGGGCCCGGCTTGACGGGCTGGCCTGTGCGGATTTGCGTCAGCACGGGCGACGTATTCGGCTCGACGGCCACCGAGCGGATTTGTTTTTTGCGCTCCTGTTTGAAATAGCGCGTCACGCCGGTGATCGTCCCGCCGGTGCCGACGCCGGAGACAAAAATGTCCATGCCGCCGTCGGTGTCGTTCCAGATTTCCGGGCCGGTGGTTTTGAAATGAATTTCGGGATTGGCCGGGTTCTTGAACTGCTGCGGCATGAAATATTTTTTCGGATCGCTGTTGACGATCTCCTCGGCTTTCGCGATCGCGCCGGGCATGCCTTTGGCGCCTTCGGTCAGCACCAACTCCGCGCCGAACGCCTTTAACATGCGCCGCCGTTCCAGCGACATCGTTTCCGGCATGGTCAAAATTAGCGGGTAACCGCGCGCGGCGGCGACATAGGCGAGCGCGATGCCGGTGTTGCCGGACGTCGGCTCGACGATCGTCACGTCCTTCGATCCGCGCTTGAGTTTCCCATCGCGCTCTGCCGCCCAGATCATCGCCGCGCCAATGCGGTCTTTGACCGAATACGCGGGGCTGCGCCCTTCGATCTTCGCCAGCACCGTCGCGCCGCAGCCTTGCGTGATGCGGTTAATCTTCACCAGCGGCGTGTTGCCGATGCTCATCGAATTGTCTTCGTAAATGCGTGCCATGACGGTTTTCCTCCCAGTCTCAAAGTTTCACGGTTTCAAAGTTTCACGGTTCATTTGTAAATCCGAATCTCAAAAACCGAAATTGAAAAAAGAAAATTTCAAATCGAAAAGTCCGGCACGCTTTGGCGCGAATCGCTGCGCGCACGGATTTCTTCGAGCGTCATTTCGTCCACGACCTCCGACACGGCCTGATCGACTTGCGACCACACGGCCGCGAACGGATCGGCGGCGCTGCGCTTGCCGTTGCGGCTGCGGCTTTCCTGCTGGCCTTCGATCGCACGCCAGATATCGCCGACCGAAATGCGCTCTGCATCGCGCGCGAGGCGATGCCCGCCGATGGGTCCGCGCGCGCTCGTCACCAATCCCGCGCGGCGCAGTTCGACCAGAATCAGTTCGAGAAATTTCTCCGGAATCTGCTGCGCGGCCGCGATCTCCGCCGTCCGCACAGGCCGGCCGTGCTGCGCTTGCCGCGCGAGTTCCAGCATGGCGTGAAGCGCATATTCTGTCTTTTGAGAAACGCGCATGAATCCGAATCTCTAGTTATCCCATCGGGATAATATAAGATGCGCGGGGAAATGCAAGGGAAATAGGCCAAATAGGGCTAAATAGGGCTTATACGCCCTATGAAATAATTATTGTTGGCTCAAGCCCGCGACCGCGAGATTAATCTTCTCCACGCCCGCTCGGCGCACGACCGAAACCACTTTCATCACCACTTCGTACGGCAGCGCGCGGTCGCCGTTGATTGTCAGGATTTCCTTCTCGCGACCTTTCAGCAGCAGCGGCAGTTGCGTGGAAACGTCGGCGGTTTCGATGCGCTTTCCGGCGACGTAGACGCGGCCCAGTGTGTCGATGGTCAGCGAAAACGGCAGCACTTGCTTGCCCTGGCCCGCTTTGGTGCCGTCGGCCTTGGGCAGATTCACATCCACGCCCTGCTTGTCCAGCGCCGGCGCGGTGATCATGAAAATCACCAGCAGCACCAGCATCACGTCCACCAGCGGAGTCATGTTGATCTCCGCCATCGGCCGCCGCCGCCCGCCGCCCATTCCGCTCATTGCCATTGCGATAATTTCCTCTCATAGGCCTTATAGGCCCTATAAGTCCTATAGGCCCTATGGGCCCTATTTTAAACTGTCTGCGGCGCGCCTGTCACATGTGTCTTCACCTGCGACGCTGGCAAACTCGTCCCCACCGGCGCCGACGAGGCCGGCGAGGGGATGTGCGCCGAAATCATCGCCGCGGGCTTCGCGCCCGGCAGTTCGTGAATGCAACCGCTGCCGCGCACCAGCATCATTACGCGCTCGATGAAGCGCTCGGTTTTTTCCTGCATCGAGTCGCAGGCTGCTAGAAACGCGTTGTACGCAATCACCGCCGGAATCGCGACGGCCAGTCCCGCCGCAGTCGCGATCAAGGCCGACGAAATGCCCGCGCCGACGCTGGCGAGACTGTTCTTGTCCGCGATGCCGATGTGCCGGAACGTGTTCAAAATGCCCCACACGGTGCCGAACAGTCCGATGAACGGCGTGGCGCTGCCGGCGGTCGCGAGGAATCCCAGGCCGTACTGCATCTTCGAAAAATAATCGCGCGCCGTGTGCTGCATGGAGATCGTCACCACTTCTTCGCGCGTCGCGCCCGGATTGATTTTGATCCCGCGCGCGTCGGCGGGGACGGAATTCGACGCGCCTTTGTTGTCCAGCGCGTACATTGCGCCTTTGAACACGGCCAGCACCGGCGACTGGCCGGTCCCCGAGCCGTGCGCCATGGCTTCGCCAAAGCTCTCCGCGCCGTCGAAGACCGAGAGGAAGCGCTTGGTGTTGCGCTTGGCCTCGTAAAAGGTGAAGAGTTTCCAGAAGATGATCGACCACGAGACCAGCGAGAAGCCGATGAGCAGGTAGAAGACCGCTTTCTCGACGCCCCCGGATTCGTTGAGCGTCTTGGAGAGCATGTCCCAGAGCGTTTCGTCGGCAAGCAGAACGGGCAGTTGCATCAAAGTGATCCCAAACGAGTTTTTATCAATCCTTGAACAGACGTGCGGCGCGAAGGTATCTTTAAAAATGTTCCTGTTCGTTCGTAGTCCCGCCTTTAGGCGGAACAAACCATTCTCCATGCTCAGGTGTCTTTTTCAAAAGAAATAAAGCGGGGCGATGATTTGAATCATCGCCCCGCTGAAAGTTGCATTCGCTGATTGAATTTCGCTACCTCCCCGCAATCCCCCCAAACCCCGACCCGCTATTACCATTACCCCCGCTCGCCGCCCGCGGCGTCGTGTACGGCTGGATGCTCCATTCCGCGATGCGCGCCAGCATCTGCTCGTTTTTGATGCCGGTCTTATCGGAGAGTTCGTTGATCGTGGCGTAATTGCGGTGCGCGATGATCAGGTCGGCCATCTGCTTGTGCACGCCGGGGATTTGCATCAGGCTGGCTTCGGAGCAGGTGTTCAGATCCATCTTCTGAGCGGCCGCGGCGCGCGTGGAACTCAATCCGGCGAGCAGGACAAAGGCGAGTGTCAGGGCTGAAAGGCTTTTGCAAGTGGTGTTCATTTTCTTGCTCCGTTGAATGTGTTCTTCTCTGAACATTCAACGATTGGCGGCGCGCGGGATGACGGGGATTATCGGAAGAAATTCTTTTCCCTCCCCGCGCGTTCCCCTCACCCCGCGAGCGCAAACGGCCGCGCTCGTCGGCCCTCTCCCGGAGGGAGAGGGGGAAACTATCGGACAATAATGAATTCCTAATCCATTGAAAAATATGAACTTGCACAGATTTTCACTCAAGCTTTGCGTGGCCTTTCGTCGATGAAATCGAGAAGCATTCGTTCGTAGTTCCGCCTTCAGGCGGCTGGGTCGCGCCTTCCGCGTAAAGGCGGGACTACAAACGTGGGGGGATTCCAAGTGCATACCGACAGCGTCACGCCCGACGCACCGCGCGTCTGGGCGAAAGTGGATTTGCGGGCGGTGCGGCACAACACGCGCGCGCTGCTGCGCCTGTTGAAAAACGGCGCGGAATTGATGGCCGTCGTCAAATCCGAAGCGTACGGGCACGGCGCGGCACGCGTCGCGCGCGCGGCGCTTGAAGCCGGCGCGACACGGCTGGGCGTCAACGAAGTGGCCGAAGGCCTGGCACTGCGCGACGCGGGATTGGAATGCCCGATTCAACTGCTTAGCTCTTGCCTGCCGGAGGAACTCGGCGCGGGAATCCTGGCCGATCTGACATTCGCTGTGTCGAGCCTCGACGAAGTCAAAGCGCTGGCCGATTCGTCGCGCGCGCTCAATCATGGCCACCGCGCGGGCGAGAAAACAAAAGTGCATCTGCTCGCCGACACCGGCATGGGGCGCGGCGGTTTCAGCCCCGGCGACGTGCTGACCGCGGCGGCGTGGATCAAAGAAGAAAAGCGCCTGGACCTCGAAGGCATCTTCACTCATTTTTCGAGCGCCGAAGAACTCGATCCTGCGCCGACTGCCGAACAGGTCAGCCTCTTCCGCCAGTTGCTGCGCGCCTGCGAAGACCGCCGCATCAAATTCCGCGTGCGTCATGCGGCCAATTCGGCGGGGACTGTGTTTCATCCGAAAGCGCAGTTGGACATGGTTCGCTGCGGCGTGCTGCTGCACGGCCTGCGCGGCTGGCCGGCCTCTCGCGACAATCTGGAATTACTCCCGACGCTTTCGCTGCACACGCGGATCGTGCATCTCGGACGGCGCCCGCAAGGCTGGACGGTCGGCTATAACCGCTTGCACGTCTGTCGCAAAGAATCGCTGCTGGCAACGCTGCCGGTCGGTTACAGCGACGGCTACCGCCGCGCGTTGACGGGGCGGGGGAGCGTGATCGTGCGCGGCGTGCGCGTGCCGGTGGTCGGGACCGTGTCGATGAACCTGATCGTCGCGGATGTCACGGCGCTGGAATACACGCCGTTGGGCGCGCCGGCCGTGGGCGACGAAGCCACGCTGATCGGCGGCGGCATCGAGAACCGCATCACCGTCGAGGAACTCGCCGAAAAGTCCGGCACAATTCCCTATGTGGTCACGACGCAATTAGGCACAAACGTGAAGCGCATTTATGTTGGCGAAAAGAAGATCGAACACGCGCCGGACGCCTTCGAACTGCGCCGCGCGCGCGGGCCGGTGCTGATCGACAGCGCAGGGAATGCAATCCGGCCTGAGCTGCGGGTCATGAGCGCATGATTCTGAGAGCTTTGAATCTTTGACCGGTGGTTCAAATGACTCCAGCGGCACCGAACGGCAATTGTTGATTGTTTATTGGTGATTGTTGATTTGTGATTTGCTTAATGCGCACTGGTCAATCAAGAATCAACAATGAACAATCAACAATTAGCAATCGCTGTTCAAGCGCGCCCCTGGCGTCATTTGAATAGCTAGTAACCCTTGAACCCTCACACCAAAATCTTCTCGACCACGTTTCCAAACACATCCGTCAGCCGGTAGTCGCGCCCCTGAAATTTCACAGTCAATCGCTTGTGGTCGATGCCCATTAATTTCAAAACCGTCGCGTGAAAATCATGCACGTGAAACACGTCCGTCACCGCGTTGTAGCCCAGTTCATCAGTCGCACCGTATGAAATTCCCGGCTTCACGCCGCCGCCGGCCATCCAGATCGAAAAGCCTTTGATGTGATGGTCGCGCCCGTCGCCTTGAGCCATCGGCGTGCGCCCGAATTCGCCGCCCCAGATCACCAGCGTGTCCTTGAGCATGTCGCGCTGCTTGAGGTCATTGACCAGCGCCGCCGTGGCCTGATCGACCAGGCCCGCCGTGGTCTTCACGCCGTTCTTCACGCCGCCATGATGATCCCATCCGCGGTGATACAATTGAATGAAGCGCACGCCGCGTTCCGCCAGCCGCCGCGCAAGAAGGCAATTGAACGCGAACGTCCCGTCCGGCCCCTTCGTGCCGTACGCGTCGAGAATGTGTTTTGGCTCGTTCGAAATATCGAGCAGGTTCGGCACGCTCGCCTGCATCTTGAACGCCATCTCGTATTGGCTGATGCGCGCCGCGATCTCCGGATCGTCCACCAAATCGTTATGCATCGTGTTGAGCGCGCTCACCGCGTCGATCACGTCGCGCTGTCGAGCCTCCGTCACGCCGCCCGGCCGCCCGACGTACAAAACCGGATCGCCCTTCGCTTGAAACGCGACGCCCTGAAAGCGGCTCGGCAAAAATCCACTGTGCCACTGCCGCGCCGCAATCGGTTGCCCCTGCCCGCCGCCGACCGACGTGAGCACGATGAATCCGGGCAGATTCTCGCACTCGCTGCCGAGTCCATAAATCATCCACGACCCCATGCTCGGCCGCCCCGAAATCGAGGTGCCGGTATTCATAAACGTCTGCGCGGGATCGTGATTGATCTGCTCCGTCACCATCGAACGAACGATGCAAATGTCGTCCGCGAGCGTCGAAATGTGCGGCAGAATCTCGCTGATCTCCTGCCCCGATTTCCCGCATTTCTTGAACGCATACTGCGGCGCAAGACACTTGAGCGCCTGCCCCTGCAACTGCGCGATCGGCTGCCCTTTGGTGAACGACTCCGGCATCGGCTGCCCACTGAGTTCCGCGAGCTTCGGCTTGTGATCGAACAATTCCAAATGCGACGGCCCGCCCGCCATCGTGAGGTAAATGATGCGCTTGGCCTTCGGCGCAAAATGCAGCGGATTGACCACGCCGCGCCATTTGTCGTCACCGTCAGCGCGCGCCGTTCGCGGCGATAACATCGACGCCAGCGCCGCTGCGCCGATGCCGATGGTCGAGCGGCTCAGGAATGAACGGCGCGTGTGTTGAAGGGGAACTTCGTCACAATTGCAATGCATCTGCTTTTTCCTTTTTCTCACGCAAAGTCGCAAAGCTGGCGCAAAGTGCGCAAAGAACAGCCAGACATTATTTTCAAGATTTTCCTTTGCGACCTTTGCGCTATTTCTTTGTGTCTTTGCGCGAAATCGAATTTAGTTGACGCTCAATTCCGCGTAATCGTCTCATGCAAATTCAAAATTGCCCGCGCCACCGACGTCCACGCCGCCAATTCCTCAACCTTCAAATCCTTCTCCGCACGAAAATCCCCCACAGAAAGCAGCTTCTCCGCCGCCGCTTTGTCCTTCGAAAAATCGTCGAAATGCTTCGCCAGCAATTTCGCAAGCACCTCGCGCTCCTTCGTGCTCGGCGCGCGCGCCAGCGCCCGCACAAACGCAAATTTCAACCGCCCCTCTGTATCCGTGCCCCCCTCCTTCAAGATCTTCTGCGCGAACGCCCGCGCCGCTTCCACGTAGGTCGGGTCGTTCAACAGCACCAGCGCCTGCTGCGGGATGTTTGAGCGCACGCGTTCCGCGCAGCATTCTTCGCGCGTGGACGCGCCGAAGGCCAGCAGACTCGGATGCAAAAACGTGCGCTGCCAATGCGTGTACAGACCGCGCCGGTATTCGTTCTCGCCTTTATCCGCCACGTACGTGCGCGCCGGGAAATTGAGATGCATCCAGTAGCCGTCGGGCTGATACGGCTTCACGCTCGCGCCACCGATTTTTTCCGAGAGCAGCCCGCTGATCGCCAGTGCGTTGTCGCGCACGATCTCCGCATCGAGAATGAACGAGCCTTGCCGCGCCAGCAGCCGGTTGAACGGATCGCGCTCCTTCAAATCTTTGCGCCCCGCCGAACTCTGACGGTATGTCTCACTCATTACAATCTGTTTGACCGCGCGCTTCATGTCCCAGCCGTGCTCGCGAAAATCGACGGCGAGCCAGTCCAGCAATTCCGGATGCGACGGCCATTCGCCCTGCGCGCCGAAATCTTCGAGCGATTTGCTGATGCCCAGTCCGAAAAACAATTTCCACAGGCGGTTCACAAACACGCGCGCCGTCAATGGATTTTCTTTCGCGACGATCCAATTCGCCAAATCCAGCCGGTTCGGCCGCCGCTTCTCGATCTGCAATTTCGGCAGCGCCGCCGGCACGTCCGGCGTTACTACCGGCCCGGAATCGTCGAGAAAATTCCCGCGCGGCTTGATCCGGCACACGCGCGGCTCGCCCGACATCGCCACCAGCGTGTACGGCACATTTTTCAGCACATCCGCTTTCTTCGCTTCTAGCGCCGCTAGCTCCTTCCGTGCCGAATCCAGCAGCGACGCGATCGAACGATAATGCGCCGCGAGCGCATTCTTCTGTTGTGGCGTGCGCTTCGCTTCGTCAAGCGCCAGCGCGTCCGAAATTTCTTTCGGCAAATCCTTGCCGGCTTTCACCGGCCGCGCGTCGCTCGTCGCCGAAAGCTTGAAATGCCCCAGCGTGTGCTGCCCGCCGTGGTTCTGATTAATGGTGATCACCAATTCGATTTCATCGCCCGTTCCCAAATCCTCTTTCGTTTCAAACACAAGCTGCTCGGCCTTGCCCGCTTTGCCGGAATTGTCCAGAACCGCCCATCCCGCTTTGCCCGGCACTTCTTTTCCGCTGATCGTTGAAGCCGCGTCCCACGCTTTCGCGAGACTCGCGTCCGCTAGAATTCTCTGCTCAATCGACGCACTCGCATTCTGCAATTCAATTGGCCGGCGGGACGCCGGCGGTACATTTGCCGCCTGCGCAGTAATTGAAATCTGGCTGATCACAAAATTCCCATTCCCCGCTCGTCCCGGCCCATTCTGCGGCAGCGATTTCTCCGGCAGCACATCCAGCCGAAACGCCGTGATGCCTTTCTGCTTCGTCTTCGCGCGAATCGTGTACACATCCTCGTCTGGATTCTTCCCCGAGGCCAGCACGCTCGCTTTGTCCTTCTGAATCTGCAGCTTCGCACCCTGCGCCGATTCAACGACGAACGGCTGCAGCGGCGTCCAGTTCACGTGCTTCTCGCCGCGCGTCTTCGTTTCCCACTCAGCTTGCGCCGTAATCAATTCCGGCGTGGATGTGTCGAGCCTTTTCTTGGCGTCGGCAATCTGCGAGTCCAGCTTCGCCAACTCCGCGCCCTGCGCGGCGTCGGGCACCAGCATGCCATCTTCGCGACGCCCCACGGGCGCTTCCTTCACATCCGCGAAGAACGCGCCCATGCTGTAGAAATCTTTTGCGCTGAACGGATCGAATTTGTGATCGTGGCATTCGCAGCAGCCCATCGTCGAAGCCAGCCACACCGCGCTGACGTTGCGCACGCGGTCGGCGTTGTATTTATTTTCGTATTCCTTCGGCTGCGCGCCGCCTTCCTCGGTCGTCATCAATAATCGGTTGTAGCCCGACGCGACTTTTTGTTGCAGCGACGCGTTCGGCAGCAGATCGCCGGCAAGCTGTTCGCGCGTGAATTCGTCGAACGCCATGTTCGAATTAAATGCATTGATCACCCAATCGCGAAACGGCGCGACGTTGCGTGAGTTATCGCTGTGGCAGCCGATGCTGTCCGCATAGCGCACCAGATCGAGCCAGTAAATCGCCATGCGCTCGCCAAAATGCGGCGATGCCAGCAGCCGATCCACAACTTTTTCGTACGCGTTCTCCGAATTGTCCGCAGTAAATGCCGCGAGCTCTTCCGGTGTCGGCGGCAAGCCAATCAAATCGAGATTCACTCGCCGCAGCAGTGTTCCCTTGTCGGCTTCGGCGGATGGCGCAATCTTCTCGCTTTCAAGCCGCGCGAGAATAAATCGGTCGATCGCGTTGCGGCACCATTTTTCATTCGCCACTGGCGGGACCGCGGCCAGCACCGGTGGAACATACGCCCAATGCCCTTCGTACACCGCGCCCTGCTCAATCCATTTCTTCAGCGTTGCGATCTGCGCTTCGGTCAGCGTCTTGCCGAACTTTCGGGGCGGCATGTGCTCTTCGGGTTCGGTGCTCGCGACGCGCGCCAGCAGCGTGCTCTGTTTCACATCGCCGGGCACAATCGCGAATCCGCCTTCTTTCAATTTCGCAAACGCCAATTCTTTCACATCCAGGCGCATGTCGGTCGCGCGTTTGTTCTTGTCCGGCCCGTGGCAGGCAAAACAATTCTCCGAAAAAATCGGGCGGATATCGCGGTTGTAGCTGAGCTTCGCATCGGCGGCGAAGAGCGCCGGAGCGAGGGCGCCTACTAATGGTGCGATGAAACGAAGACGCATGAAAACGGCTCTCCGAAAAAGCGTATTGAATATACACCCGCGCGGACGGGTTAATGCAAGCGAATTGTAGCGCCAGCGCCGCGACGCCCGCCTGCGAAGGCTGCATCACCGGGGTTGCGGCTCATACCCCTCTTCCACGGGGAGAGGGCCGACGAGCGTACTCGCTCGCGGGGTGAGGGGACGCGCGGCAATCTCATTCGAGCCCGAATTCCCCTCACCCCGCGCATGAGTACATGCGTCGGCCCTCTCCCGAAGGGAGAGGGCAACTGCAAGTCCAGCGCCCCGCCGCGCGCGCTCGCTATTTTCTCACCGCTTGTCATAATGAGTTTCGCGCGAGGCGAACCGCGCCTCTGTCAGCACTCAGGGCTCAGTACTCAGCACTATGCAGCGCATCCTCGTCAAAGAAGTCAACTGGCTCGGCGACGTCGTGATGAGCCTGCCAGCGCTGCGCGCGGTGCGGAAGGCGTACCCACACGCGCGCCTTTCGGTGCTGATCAAGAAAGACCTGGCGAGCTTCTTCGACGGCGCGGCATGGATCGACGAAATCATTCCGTACAAATTGCGCAAAGGTTTTTTCAACGGCCTCGCCGACCGGCGTGCGATCGTGAGCGAATTGAAGGCGCGCAAGTTCGATCTGGCCGTGCTGCTGCCGAACAGTTTCGACGCCGCGGCGTGGCCGGCGCTGGCGGGAATTCCAAAGCGCGCGGGATTTTCGCGCGACGCGCGCGGGATGCTGCTGACGCACAAGATTCAGCCATCCGCGCAGATTCGCGAAGTTCATCAAGTCCACTATTATTTGCACATGCTCAAGCAAACGCTGAGCATCGACGGCTCGCCGGACGATTATACGCCGGACGTGAGCGGCGCATCGCGCGAAAAGATGCGCGAGTTTTTGAACGCGCGGCGCAAGCGGCCGGACAAAGCGCTGATCGGCCTGGCGGTCGCGGCGGCGTTCGGCCCGGCGAAGGAATGGCAGGCGGAGAATTATGCGCGCCTGATCGATCTGCTCGCCGAAAAGCACGGCGCGGAATGCGTGCTCGCCGGCGCGCCGAACGAGCGCGAAAAATCGGAGCGTGTCATCACGCTGTCGAAATGCGGCGCGATTCTCGCCGCCGGCGAAACGAACGTGGGCGAGGCCGTCGCGCTGCTGTCGCTTTGCGCGGGTTTCGCGGGCAACGATTCAGGTTCGATGCACGTATCCGGCGCGCTGGGCAAACCAACCGTCGGCATCTACGGCAGCACCCGCGCCGACCGCACGGGGCCGCTCGGGCCGAAAACGAAAGTGCTATACAAGCAGATTGAATGCAGCCCGTGTCTGGAGCGGACGTGCCGCTTTGGTCATTACGATTGTCTGCGCATGATTTCGCCGGAAGAAGTTGCGGCGGCGCTGGAGGAATTGGAAACATTTGTTTGAATCAGAGCGAACGGCCCATTTATCATTTGGCATTTGCGATTTGTCATCACTCTTATCCAAAACGATTGTGAAACGCATAGGCAAATCGAACGCGAAACCGCGAATCTATGCGACGCCCTTTCAGGACTTTGGTCGTGTTGCCGAAACTAACCCAGGGCAGCGCGCTAAAGCGCTTGCACTGGGCTAAGATGTGCTGCCCCTTCGGGGCAAACGGCCGCGACTTGCTTTGCGAGGTTTTTTGGGACAGCAGCGAGGTGAATCAATGACTGGGCGCGACGCGGCTCCACGCCGCCAAAGGCAATTATTCAAAGTCATCGCCGCCGCCTTCATCGGCACCGTCGTCGAATGGTACGACTTCTTCCTCTACGGATCGTTCTCCGCGCTGGTGTTCAACAAACTCTTCTTCCCAAGATTCGATCCGTGGACCGGCACGATGCTTTCGTACGGCACGTATGCCGCCGGTTTCTTCTTCCGTCCGTTGGGCGGCGTCTTGTTTGGCTACATCGGCGATCGCTACGGCCGCAAAGTCGCGCTGGTCTGGACGCTCACGCTGATGGGCGCGGCGACGTTTTTGGTCGGCTGTCTGCCGACGTACGAGACGGCCGGCGTTTGGGCGCCTATTCTGCTGGTCGTGCTGCGCTGCGCGCAAGGTGTTGCCGTTGGCGGCGAAT
>Ga0070731_10000667_pt1 | contig 42425 bp, 53 predicted proteins | sample Coa_R1_2_FD_66448 | JGI IMG/M metagenome (GOLD analysis project Ga0070731, IMG submission 66448) | Surface soil microbial communities from Centralia Pennsylvania, which are recovering from an underground coalmine fire - Coalmine... | ecosystem: Environmental > Terrestrial > Soil > Unclassified ...
CCCAGACGCGCGCCACGGGCCCGGGCAGCAGGCGCTCGTAGCGGATGGTGGAGGGCTTGATGAGCGTCGCGCGTGCTTCCTTCATGGTTTTCTCCTTGATTTGGCCTTTGCCTTTTCGATTGCGTCTTCCGCGCGCAGCGCGGCTTCCAGTTTGTCGAGGCGGGCATCCCATGCGGCGCGCTCGCGCTGCATCCACGCGGCGGCCGCATCCAGCGGCGCCGCCTGCAGCGACAGGAAATGGTCGCGCCCCGAGACGCGGCGGCGCACCAGGCCCGCGCGTTCGAGTATCCGGATGTGCTTGGAGACGGAGTTGAGCGACATATCGAAAGGCTCGGCGATCTCGGTCACGCGCGCGTCGCCGCCCGCGAGGCGCTTGAGAATGCCGCGCCGCGTCTCGTCCGCGAGCGCGAGCAGGGTGTCGTCCAGTTCTATGGCGGCGATATTAACCTAAAAGGGTGAATATAGCAAGACCTTGTAGCATCGGCGCATGAAAACCCTCCGCTTTCCGGCCCTGATCGCTCTTTTCGCGCTCGCCGCCGCGGCCCACGCGCAGCAGGTGGTGCATATCGTGGTGCCCTTCGGCGCGGGCGGGGTGCAGGACATCATCGCGCGCTCCATCGCGCCCGAGCTCGGCCAGCTCATTGGCAAGACCGTGATCGTGGAGAACCGCACCGGGGCGAGCGGCACCATCGGCAACGCCTTCGTCGCCAAATCCGCGCCCGACGGCAACACGCTCCTGCTGGCCGCGGCGAGCCACACCATCACCGGGCACGTCTACACCAACCTGAGCTACCACCCGATCAACGACTTCACGGCGGTGGCGCACATCGGCACCGTGGACTACGTGCTGATGGTGAACGCGGCGCTGCCAGTGAAGAACGTGGCCGAATTCATCGCTTACGCCAAGGCGCACCCGGGCAAGCTGAATTTCGCCAGCGCCGGCAGCGGCAGCGCCACGCACCTGTCGATGGCCTACTTCGCCAATCTCACCGGGATCGACATGGTGCACGTGCCCTACAAGGCGACCAACGAAGCGGTGAACGAGGTGCTGGCGGGCCGCGCCGACGCGGTGATCGCCTCGACCATCGGTGCGCTCGGCTTCACGAAGGATGCGCGCGTGCGCATGCTCGGGGTCACCGGCGCGACGCGCTCCAAGTTCCTGCCCGAGATGCCGACCATCGCCGAGAGCGGCGTGAAGGGCTATGTCTTCGATTCGTGGATGGGGCTGCTCGGCCCGGCAGGAATGCCGAAACAGACCGTGGATGGCCTGAATGCCGCGATGGGCCAGCTGCTGCGCAACCCGGCGGTGCTCGAGCGCCTGGACAAGCAGGGCGTGATACCCCGCGCGCTCAGCCCCGAGGAGTTCAACGCGCTGCTGCGCGAGGATTTCACGCGCATGGGGCGCATAGTGAAAGCGGCCGGGACCAGGATCGAGTAGCGTTTAGACTCCGTTTCTCACACAATTACAAGCTGGAGGAGAGCAACCATGAATCGCTTCGCACGTTTCATCGCGGCTGCATTGCTCGCGGCCGCCGGGTCCGCGGCCGCGCAGCAGCCCTATCCCGCCCACTCCGTGAAATGGGTGGTGCCGTATCCGCCCGGCGGCACGACGGACGTGCTGGCGCGCATCGTCGCGCAGTGGCTGACCGAGAAGATGGGGCAGCCGTTCCTGATCGAGAACAAGCCCGGCGGCGGCAACAACATCGGCGTGGATTTCGTGGCGAAGTCGGCCCCGGACGGCTACACCATGCTGCTGGTGAACCCGGCCAACGGCATCAACACCACTCTGTACAAGAACCTGCCGTTCAATTTCCTCACCGACATCGCGCCGGTGGCGGGCCTGGTGCGGGTGCCGAACGTGATGGAGGTAACGGACTCGTTTCCGGCGAAGACGGTCGCGGAGTTCGTCGCCTACTGCAAGGCGCATCCCAACACCATCAACATGGCTTCGTCGGGCAGCGGCACCTCGGTGCACCTGTCGGGCGAGCTGTTCAAATCGATGACCGGCTGCCAGATGCTGCACGTGCCCTACAAGGGAGCGGGCCCGGCGCTGACCGACCTCATCTCCGGCCAGGTGCAGGTCATCTTCGACAACCTGCCTTCGTCGATCGGCTTCATCAAGGGCGGCAAGATCCGCGCGCTTGGGGTGACCTCAGAAGGCCGCGAACCGGCGCTGCCCGGCGTGCCGGCGGTGGGCGAGACGGTGCATGGCTACGAGGCCACGGCCTGGTTCGGCATCGGCATGCCCAAGGGCACGCCCAAGGACGTCACCGACAAGGTGAATGCGGAAGTGAACCGCGCTCTGTCCGACCCGAAGATGCTGGAGCGGCTTGCGGAACTCGGCGGCAAGCCGATCAAGGGCACGCCAGAGGATTTCGGCAGGGTGATCGCCGCCGAGACCGCGAAGTGGGCCAAGGTGGTGACTGCCTCCGGCGCGAAGGTCGAATGAAAACCAGGGTCACGGAAATGCTGGGCATCCGGTACCCGGTCATCCAGGGCGGGATGCAGTGGGTGGGCTACGCAGAGCTCGCATCCGCGGTGTCCAACGCAGGGGGACTCGGCATTCTGACTGCGCTGACGCAGCCGACGCCGGAGGACCTGCGCAGGGAGATCGCGCGCTGCCGGGAAATGACCGACAAGCCCTTCGGCGTCAACATGACCATCCTGCCGACGATCAAGCCGCCGCCCTACGCCGAGTACATGCAGGTGATCTTCGAATCCGGCATCAGGATCGTCGAGACCGCGGGCAACAACCCGCGCGACTTCGTGCCGAAGTTCAAGCAGCACGGCATCACCGTGGTCCACAAGTGCACCTCGGTGCGCCACGCGCTATCGGCCGAGAAGCACGGCGTGGACGTGATTTCCATCGACGGCTTCGAATGCGCGGGGCATCCGGGCGAGGACGACGTCACGAACCTGATCCTGATCCCGGCGGCGGTGCGCGCCTGCAAAATTCCGGTGCTGGCCTCGGGCGGCATCGCCGACGGCTACCAGATGGCGGCCTGCCTGGCGCTGGGCGCGCAGGGCATCAACATGGGCACGCGCTTCATGTGCACCAGGGAGGCGCCGATCCACGACAAGGTGAAGCGGGCGCTGGTGGATGCGGGCGAGCGCGACACCAACCTGATATTCCGCACCATGCGCAACACTTCGCGCGTGCTCAAGAACGCGGTCTCGGACGAGGTGGTGGCGATGGAGAAGAAGGGTGCCGCCTTCGAGGAGGTGCGCCATCTCGTGGCGGGCGCCAAGGGGCGCAACGCGATGAAGACGGGCGAGATCGACGCCGGCATCGTCAGCGCCGGCATGGTGATCGGGCTGATCAACGACATCCCGAGCTGCGGGGAATTGATCGAGCGCATCGTGCGCGAGTGCCGCGAGGCGCTGGCCTCGGCGGGGAAAATGGCCGCCTGAGCGAGAACTGTCGCTTCCAGGCGACGGCTGCATCTCGACCCAAGGCATCTGCTCGCCGGCTTTTCAGCAGCTTAGCGCCTCGCGTCGCCCGGCATCTTCCTTGCATGGCCTTGGTCAAGGTCCCAAAAAATAATAGAGGCGGGTGCATGGGCGATACGGGAAGAACCCTTCGCCGAGGTTCGGCGCTGGCGCTGGTGTTCGCCGCGTGGATCCCGCTTGCCGGCTGCGAGTCGCTCGCGGTGATGGCCGCGGGAGTGGGCGGTTCCGCGGCGGTAACGCACACGCTGAACGGCATCACCTACCGAACCTTCACCGCCCCGCTGGCGAAGGTGAAGTATGCCTCCCTGTCCGCGCTGGACCGGATGGGCATCAAGAGCCGGCCCGCGGAGAAGATCGCGCACGGGGAACTCATCAAAGCGAGCGCGAACGCGCGCGAGATCGAGATCGAATTCGAATCGCTCACGCCCAGCACCACGCGCATGAAAGTGATCGCGCGCGACGGCGGCGTGTTCTACGACAGCGCCACCGCCACCGAAATCATTTTGCAAACCGAGAAACAGCTGGGCAACGCCTGAAAGGAGGATGTCATGAAGCCATTGCAGAAATTTCCGCTCGCCCTGTCGCTCGCCCTCGCGGTGCACGGGATCGCCTCGGCCGATGAGCGCGGCCCGCAGGCGCGGCTCGCGGGCTTCGCGGCTTTCGCCGGATCGCAGTCGAATCTGGAGAGCCTGGTCGACGGCCTGCGCCACGACACCCCGATCACGCTCGCCGGGACCACGGCTTCGGGCACCGCCCAAAGCGTGACCTTCGATCCGCCGACCAAGCCGATGGGTTCCGGCAACGTGCGGCATGCGCTCACCCTCGCGCGCGCCGAACTTGGCGCCGCCGGCGTCGCGCAGCCGTCCCCGCAGCAAATCGAGACCGCGCTGATGGGCGGCACCGTGACCACCGCCGACGGCAGGACCGTCGCGCTGAAGGGCGTGCTGCAGCTGCGCAGCCAAGGCATGGGCTGGGGACAGATACGCCACGCGCTGAACCTGCCGCCGACCACGTTTGCGGCGTCATCCCACGCGGGCGCGGGGATCACCACGGCCGCCGGGCACGGCGGATTCGAGCGCACGAGCGCCGACACCGCGCCGCCGGCCGGCCATTCGGCAATCGTCACCGCGGCAGGTACGCCCGCCGGCGCGCCCGGCAGGATCAACGCCAACGCCGGGCACGACGGCGGAACAGGCCGGGGCGCCCGCTAGCTCCGCAGCCCCCCGGTCCGGGCGGCGCTACTTCAGCGGGTCTTTCTCGCCCGCGGGCACGCCCACTTCGGCGGTATTGAGGGTCATGGACACGAGCGTGTAGAAGCCGCTCACGCCGATCAGGTCCATGACGCCCTTTTCGCCGAACAGGCCGGCGACGCGCTTGTAGGCGGCGTCGCCCACCTTGTGGCCGCGGTGCAGCTGGGTGCAGAAATCGTAGACCGCGGCTTCCTCCTCCTTCATGTTCTTCGGCTTGCGGTTCCGCGCCAGGTCGGCGGCGACTTTCGGATCGAGGCCGGCCTTGATGGCGAGCGGGTAGTGCGCATACCACTCGTACCCGGAGTTCCACTGGCGCGCGGTGATGAGGATCGCGAATTCGTTCAGCCGCAGCGGCAGCGAGGTGTGGTAGCGGATCTGCTCGCCCAGCTTCACCAGCTGCTCGCCCAGCGCGGGGCTGCGCAGGTAGGCGTTGAACGGGCCGCGCGCGATCATCTTGTCCATCGCCTCCGGGGTCGCCTCGGCGCCGCCGCCGCGCGGGCTGGCGAGCAGCGACTGGACGATCTTCATCTGCTCCGGCGTGAGTTCTCCCGACTTGAGGACCGGGAAGCGGTCGGCCGAGTGGACGGGGCTGGCGGCGATGGTGGCGGCAAACGCGATGGCGGCGGCGGTGCGGCGATGCATGATTCCCTCCCAGGAAGATGATGATTTAGACTGCTGCCCCACACTATAAGCTGGAGGAGACCGTTGCCATGCATCGTTCCATCCGCATCGTCGCGCAGCGGCTCGCGGAGAACAAGCCGATGACCGGCTGCCAGATGCTGCACGTGCCGTACGAAGGCGCGGGCCCGGCGGGGGAAATGGCCGCCTGAATGGCAGACCTTCTCTCCGGCATCCGTGTCGTGGAGGCGGCATCGATGATCATGGTGCCGTCGGTGGGCGCGGCGCTGGCCGACTATGGCGCGCAGGTGATCAAGCTCGAACCGCTGGAAGGCGACCTGAACCGCCGCGGCCACCACATCCCGGGCATGCCGGTGCACGACTACGAGTACTGCTTCCTGCCGGACAACCGCGGCAAGCGCAGCCTGGCGATAGATCTCAAGGCGCCCGAGTCCGGGGCCATCGTGCGCCGCCTGGTCGAGGGCGCCGACGTGTTCCTCACCAACCACCGCCCGAAGGCGCTCGCGCGCCTCGGCCTGACCTGGCCCGGGCTGCGGGCGATGAATCCGCGGCTGGTCTACGCGCACGGCACCGGTTTCGGCGACGCCGGCGCCGAAGTCGACAAGCCGGGCTTCGATTCGGTCGCCTACTGGTCGCGCTCGGCGCTGGAGGCGAGCCTGTTTCCCACCGAGGGCTGGCTGGGGTCGCTGGGCTACGGATCGGGCGACCATCCGAGCGGCATGGCGCTGCTGTCGGCGGTGCTGATGGCGCTGCTCGCGCGCGAGCGCAGCGGCCGCGGCACGCGCGTCTCGGTGTCGCTGCTGGCGAGCGGCGCCTGGTCGAATTCCGTGATGATCCAGGCCAAGCTGCTGGGCGCGCAGTTCCTGGAGCGCCGGCCGCGCGAGGATGCGCGCAATTTCACCGGCGTCTACTACCGCGCCGGCGACCGGCGCCTGTTCAAGATGGCCATCGTCGATACCGCGCGCGATTTCCCGAAGGTCTGCCGCGCCATCGACCGGCCCGAGCTCGCCGCCGACCCGCGCTATGCCACGCTCGAGGCTCGGCTGAAGGACGGGCGCATGCGCGAGCTGATCGCGATCTGCGACCGGATATTCGCCGGCCAGCCGATGGCCTACTGGCAGCGCGCGCTGGATGAAGCGGACGTGCCTTACTCGGTGGTCGCCACTTACGACGACGTGATGGCGGACGAGCAGATGGCGGCCAACGGCGTCTTCGTAGACATCGACGATCCCGTGCTCGGCCGCGTGCGCACCGTGGACACGCCGATGCAGGTCGAGGGGCAGCCCAAGGTGGCGCGCGGGCCGGCGCCGCGCCTGGGCGAGCACACGCGCGCGATCCTCGCCGAAATCGGTTTTCCCAGGCAGGAGATCGACGCGCTCGCCGATCGCGGCGTGGTGTCCGACAAAATCTAGCGGTGCACGGAAACGCGCAAGAAGCGGCTGGGGCTGCGCACCGCGAGCACCGGCACGTATAAGGGGTAGTAGGGGGTGGCGTAGGGGTCGTACGGCATGCCGTACGGGTTGTACGCTGTTCCGTAGGGGCTGGCTGCAGGAATCCGCGCCATTGCCATGTAGCGCTGGCGCGCCTGCCAGTCGGCCTCGTCGTAATACGCCCGCTGCGCGGCGCGGGCGTTCATCGCAGCGACCGCCGCGCCCAGCGACGGATCGGACGGCATGACGGAAATGCGGTCCACCACCCGTTTCGCCTTGGCGAACTTTTCCGGGGGAGGAGTGTTGGAGTAGTTGACGACGCCGTTGTCGTCCACCCATTTGTAGGACTCGGCCGCGGCAGGCGCAGCGGCGGCGAGGATCAGCAGGATCGTGAAGGCGTAACGTCCGACCATCTGCGTAGCCTACTCCCGCGGGCTGACGGGAAGCTTGCGGTTACAAATTTCGCCCTGAGCCGAGCCTCAGTCCCAGGGGTCGGATACGCTGCGGATCGGGCGGTCGCGGTCGGTCTGCTGCCCGCCCGTGTTGCGGTTGATCACCTCCGGGCCGCCCGTGCCCGCGGTCCTCTCGTAGACGCCGTTGCCGGCTTTTTTGTACTGCGTCATGCCCAGCGACTTGATCTTGCCTGGCGTCAAGTTGTATCTGCCCCCGAGCCGCGCGGCGCTGATCAGGCGCTCGCAGGGTTTTTTGCAGGCGGGGCAGCGGGTCAGCCTGGCGTCGGCGACGCGCTGCATCACCTCGAAACGGCCGCGGCAGGTCTTGCACCTGCCGGAGAGGGGGGCGTAGTCGTAGAGCGGCATGCGGCGATTCTACCGTCCCGGTCCGGCGCGTGAATTCCGGCGGGTAAAATTGCCTCGCCATGAAACTTCGATTCCTGCTGGCTGTTTTTTCTCTGCTTCCGGGCATCGCGCTCGCCCAGGTCGGGCCGACGCTTGCATCGGGATGGCCGCAGCAGCCGATCACCATCCTCATGGGTTTTCCGGCCGGCTCCGGCGTCGACGTGGTGGCGCGCCTCTTGGAAGAGCCGATGGAGAAGTCGCTCGGCGGCAGGCTGGTCATGGATTACCGCGTCGGCGCCGGCGGCAACCTCGCCTCGGAAGCGGTGGCGAAGGCGAAGCCGGACGGCTATACGCTGCTGCTGGGCACCGCCGCGACGCACGGCGTCAACGCCGCGCTCTACAGGAAACTGCCCTTCGACGTCGAGGCCGATTTCACGCCGATATCGCCGCTGGTGAACGTCTCCAACGTGCTGACGGTGAACCCGCAGGTGATCGACGCTGCGACGCTGCGCGAATTCATCGACAAGGTGAAGGCCAGCCCGGGCAAGTACAACTACGCTTCCACCGGCAACGGCACCGGCACGCACCTCGCGTTCGCGGAGTTCGTCGCGAAGGCGGGACTGGACATGGTGCACGTGCCCTACAAGGGCGGCCCCGAAGCCCTGACCTCGGTGGTGCAGGGCACCACCTGCTGCATCTTCAACCAGGTGCAGACTGTGATGAGCCAGGCGAAGTCGGGCAAGGTGCGGTTGCTTGGCGTGAGCACGCGCAATCGCGTGTCAGCGATTCCCGACGTACCGACCATCTCGGAGGCCGGCCTGCCGGGCTTCGAGAGCTACACCTGGTTCGCCCTGTTCGGGCCGAAGGGGCTGGACGCGGAAATCGTCAACAAGGTGAACGCGGCGGTGAAGGCGGCGCTCGAAACCCCGTCGGTGCGCGAACGCCTGGTGCAGCTCGGCAACACGCCGCGCTGGGAATCGCCCGAGCAGTTCCGCGCCACCGTCAAAGCCGACCGCGCCAGGTGGGCGGCGGTCGTCAAGCAGGTCGGCGCGACGATAGACTGACGAAATATTTCGTCGACTTGAGCTCGTCCTCGTTGTGCGCAAGCAATTTCCGGTAATGCGCTTCGGCATCCTCCAGAAACAGATCTCTCGCGATGCCTTGCGCGAGCCGGTTGGCGCCGATCTCCAATCCCGGAATGTCGCCCGCCAGCGCGCCGTGGCTCAGCGTGCAGCCCCAGTTGAAGACATGCACGCGATTCAATCCTTTCTCCCGGCCCTGCAGCTGGAAGGCTTCGCCCAGATAGGGGAAACGGGCCTCTTCCGGAAACCTTTCGGCTTCCGCCTGCGAAACATGAGAGCTCCAGAGGTCGATCGAATCCCTGAATGAGGCGATCTCCGGCCGTTCCATCAGATTCACGTCGAAGCCGGTGCAGACGATGACCGCATCGAAAACGTATTCAGCTTTCGGCGTCGTAATTTTTAATTCATCTTTTTCTTCAATATCGCTCCAGGGTTCCGAAAACCGGATCGAGAATCGCTTGTGCTTCTCGCAGCGCAGTACGCTTTCGTAGGGCGGGGGCACCTGTTCGCTGAAGACATAGGTGTAGAACCGCCAGCGGCTGGCGTCGTCCAGCGCCGCGTAGCCGTGCTGGAAGCCCGGGAACGCGGTCCATTTGGACTTGTTCACCTGCGGCAGCTGCGGCCGGCGCGCGAACATCGTCACTTGCGCCGCGCCGGCTTCCAGCGCCTCGCCGGCGTTGTCGAAGGCCGAGGAGCCGACGCCCAGGATGCCGACGCGCTTGCCTTGCAACGCCTTGAAATCGACGTCGTCCGCGGAATGGAATACCCGGGCGCCGCGATCGTCGGGGTTGAAGGTCTCGAATTCCGGCCAGCGCAGCGCTCCGCTTCCCTCGCGCCCCAGGGCCAGAATTATTTTTTTCGAATAGAAAGATCTGTTCCCTACGGTTGCACGAACACACCCTGGCAGCAATTCCAAATTCGTCACTTCAACGTCGTTCTCCACCGGGATGCCCGCCGTATCCCGGACCCACAGCAGGTACTCGGCCCAATCGAGGCGCGCGATTTTGTGCAGCTTTTCCCATGCCTCCACGCCGTATTTCGCTTCGTGCCAGGCGCGGTAGGTGAGCGCAGCGACGCCGAGGTCGGGGCCTGTGAGGTGCTTCGGCGAGCGCAGGATCTCCATGCGCGCGTAGGTCGCCCACGGGCCTTCGCGCCCGCGGTCCGCGCGGTCCACGCAGCGGAGGTTGCGGATGCCCTCGCGCAGCAGCGCGAACGCCGCGGTCTGGCCGCACATGCCGCCGCCGACCACGAGCGCATCCAGCAGCGGCTCCCCGTCCGGGCCTACGGCTGGCGGCACCCAGTTCGCAGGCGGGAAATTAAGCCGCGCGAGTTCGCGGCGGGCGAGGGAGGCGAGGGAAGCCAGCGACATTTCCTATAATTGTTTCATGACTGAACTTCATTGTTACTACAGCCTGTCCTCGCCCTGGGCATACCTGGGAGGGCCGAAGCTCCAGGACATCGTGCGCCGCCACCGCGTGAAGCTGGTGTTGAAGCCCTACGACTTCCAGGACGTGGTGCCGCGCACCGGCGGCGTGCCGCTGCGCACGCGCCCCGAGCCGCGCCGGACCTATCACGCGCTGGAACTGGACCGCTGGCGCAAATACCTCGGCATGCCGCTCAACCTCGTGCCGAAGCATTACCCGCAGGACGGCAAGCCCGCGGGCTGGAACAAGCCAGCGGGCTGGATGGTGATCGCAGCGCAGGAACGCGACCTGGATGCGCCGCTGCTTTCGCACGCGCTGCTGCGCGCGCTATGGGCCGAGGAGCGCGATACCTCCGATGCCGCGGTGCGCATGACCGTCGCAAACGAAAACGGCCTGCCCGGCGCCGAGCTGGCCGCCGCCGAAACGAGCCCGCAGGTGCAGGCGCTCTACAAGAGATACAGCGAGGAAGCCGAGCGCCTCGGCGTCTTCGGCGCCCCCACCTACATCCTCGACGGCGAGCGCTTCTGGGGGCAGGACCGGCTAGGCTTCCTCGACCGGGCGCTGGGCGCAATCCCGGGGGAGGGAAAATGAGCTGGCCTGACTAGCCCTTGCTTCCCGGGCCGCCGGGTTCCTTGTTGTAGTCCTTCATGAGCAGCACCTCGCGCACGATGCCGTCGTAGGAGAACTGCACATACAGGTAGTACGGGTCCTGGCTGGCGCCGAACATCCGGTACTGCCAGACATCGCGCTCGAGGCGGTCGAAGCGGGTGACGATTCCCGGCGGGCCGAAATCCTCCCGCACCTGCGCGGTGGTGCTCGCATTCGGAACGAGTTTCATCAGGTTCTCGTACTTGAGCAGCTGGTCGACCGATTTCACCACGCCGTCGGGCGACAGGTGGACCGCGAAGGTCTGCATCCCCGCCGGGCCGTGCGGGTAGTACAGGACGGTGTCGCCGTTGGCGATCGTCAGGCGCTGCGCCGGCTGGCCCATCAGCGCCTGCACGTCGTTCGTCGTGGATTTCCCCGGCACCAGGCTGCTGCCGTCGAGGGAGGCGCATCCCGCGAGCAGGAGCGCGAGCGCGGCCGCGGGCAATCTCACTTCTTCGCCTGCCTCGATTCGTAGTCCGCGACGGCTTTCTTCAGCATCGTGTACTGCTCGCAGGGAAACGTGCACAGCCGGTCGAGAACCGCGAGGTGCTCCTTCGCTTTTTCCAGGTTGCCGGTCATGAGGTAGGCCTCGCCCAGGTACTCGTGCGCGTTGCGGCTATTGGGATCGATGAACAGCGCCTGGTTGTAGTGCCGGAATACCAGGTCCATCGGCGGATTCTCGCCTTTGCGCAGCGAGTAGGCATAGAGGTTGTGGTATTCGGCGTTGCCCGGGTTCTGGGCCACGGCGCCGCTCATGATTTCCTGGGCCTGCTTCCAGTCCTGCTTCGCGATCGCCGCCTGGGCCTTCTCGATGAAGGGATCGACGGGCTTGGGTTCCACCATCGAGCCGCTGCCGCCGCCCGCCGCCCAGGCCGGAGATGCAAGGAATATGACAGCGAATAGTGTGCAAAGCAGCAGGGTTTTCATGCGGCGCTCTCCGGGTTGTCTCACGTCCCCCGCTAACATTACCAGCACCGGATATATTCCGGAAAAATGGGCGGTGCGGGGATTCCCGACATGCCTCCGGGAATCCCCGCGCCTGCGCAATGACGCCTTACCGGGTCGTGGCGGCAACGCGCACCGGATGCGCCTCGTGATGCGCCTCGCGTACCTCGCGCGCTTCGTGCCGGTGCTCGGCGCGATCCGCCCGCAGCTGGCGCTCGTCATGGCGCAGCTCGTGCCTGTCGTCGCGGCGTTCGGCGTAGGCCTTGCCCAGCGCCTGGCGATCCTTCAGTACCTTGGCGTTGTCCTGCCCGAGCGCCGCGCGCTCCTGCGCGACGCCGGCCTGGTTGCCGCTGCGCTCATCCGAACGCAGCGCGCGCAGATCGCCGCTGCGCTGCGACTCGTCGCTGCGCAGCGTGCCGCGGTCCTGCGAGATCACGCTGCCGTCCTGCCGGATTTCCTGCCTGTCCTGGCGGATCTGCGTCCGGTCCTGCTCGACGTTCTGCATGTAGGGCGGGAGCGCATAGGGACCCGGCTTGGCCTGCTGCGCCTGCACGAACGGCCCCGACGCGAAAAGCGCGGCGCCCAGAGCGACTGCCAGTGCGGTTCTACGGTTCATGGCTGACTCCTTTGTCAGGTATATGGCACATGCCATGACTCATTGAGCGCCGCACCGGGACGCAATAAAACGCCGCAGTTGTAAGTTGTGTTACCGGATATGTCGCCGCCGCAAGAATCTGCGCGGCGGCGTGAACCACGTCACGCGGCGCGGGTTTCCAGCGAACGGATCACCGCCTCGAACGCGGCCACCGTGTGCAGCATCTGCGCGGGCGGCACGGGGAAGGGCGCACGCCCCTCGACGGCGTCGGCGAACGCTTCAAGCTCGGCGCGCAGCGAATCCTCGGGCTCGAGCTGCAGGCGGCGCGGCGGCTGCCCGCTGAGACGCAGGACCAGTTCGGTTTCGCCCAGCACCTCGGCGCTGCCCCTGTCGCCGAAGGCGTGCACGCGCCAGTAGAACGGCGTCGTGCGGATGGTGGCCAGCAGGCCGCTCGCGCCGTCCGCGAATTCGAGCAGAACGGAAACCGTGTCGCGTGGCGCCGGCGGCGGCTTGCGCTCGATGAATTGCGCCCGTGCGCGCTTCACCGGGCCCGCCAGGCCGACCATGGCGTCGAGCACGTGCAGGCCGGCGCCGGTCATGCCGCCGCCGGGCGATTCCGCGGGCAGCGTACGCCAGCCGCCTGAAACCCGGTCGGAGTTCTCGTTGCTGTTATGCCCTTCCAGGTGCAGCAGCTGCCCGAGTGCGCCGGATTCGACCAGGCGCTTCAGCTCGCGCATCGCCGGCCACCAGCGCCGGTTGTGGCCCACGCCGAGCGCGACGCCGGCCCGATCGCAGGCCTCGATCATGCGCGCCGCGTCGGCCGCTTTCAGCGCGAGCGGTTTTTCGCAGAACACCGCCTTGCCGGCGCGCGCCGCGGCCAGCACCTGCTCGAGGTGCAGCGAGTGCGGCGTCGCGAGGACGATCGCATTGACCGCCGGGTCGGAAATCGCGCCGGCATGGTCCGCCGAAAACTTCAGCCCGTGACGCGCAGCGAACTCGCGCGCCTCCGGCGACGGGTCGACGCCCCGCACGAAGCGCAGCCGGCCGCTTTTTCCCTGCACCGATTCGACCAGGCTGCGGCCCCAGCGCCCCAGGCCGACGATGGCGGCGTCGATCACTGCGGCTCGATCCCCGCTTCCCGGACTTCCTTCGTCCACTTGGCGATTTCCTTGCCGATGAACTCGGCGAATTCATCGGGCGTCATCGGCGCCGGCTCCAGGCCGAGGCCCGCGAGGCGCGCTTTCACGTCTGGTTTGAGCAGGCTCGCGGCCACGACGTCGTGCAGCTTGGACACCACGGGCCGCGGCGTGCCCGCGGGCGCGACCAGGCCGTACCAGATGCGCGTCTCGAAGCCGGGAAACATTTCCGCGATCGCCGGAAGGTCGGGTGCGAGCGGCGTGCGCACGGGCGAGGTCACGCCCAGGCCTTTCATCTTTCCGCCCCGGATCTGCGGCATCGACACGGCGAAATCGCCGAGCGTGAAGTCGATCTGCCCGCCCAGCACATCGGTGATCGCGAGCGGCACGCCCTTGTAGGCCACGTCCAGCGTCGTGAAGCCCGCCGCCGTGCGAAGCTTGGCGATGGAGACGATGGTGGCGGCCGAACCGTAGCCGGCGGTCAGGCCGTTCGGTTTCGTCCTGGCGTAGGCGATGAACTCCTTGAGATTGTTCGCGGGGAAATCGCTGCGCACCAGCAGCACCATCGAGGTGGTGATGAGCCGCACGATGGGCGCGAAGTCCTTCACCGGATCGAAGGGCAGCGACCTGAACAGCGCCACGTTCGCCGCGTGCGGCGTATTGGTGGTGAGCAGGATGGTGTAGCCATCGGGCGCGGCGCGCGCCACTTCCGCGGTACCGACGTTGGCGAGCGCGCCCGCGACGTTGCTCACGATGACCGGCTGGCCGAGCGCCTCCTGCATCTGCTGCGCGACGATCCGGCCGACGCTGTCCGGCGAACTGCCGGGTCCGTAGGGAACCACCAGCTTGACCGTGTGCGCCGGATATCCCTGCGCCGTCGCCGCGCCGGCGGCAATGGCCAGCGAGACTGAAGTCAGCAGCCGGACAAGGGCAGGTATCATGGATTTTCCCCAGACAGGAGAGACGAAAATGGACACGCAGGAACTCTACAGGCGCGGACTCGGCATCCGCAAGGAAATCTTCGGAACGGAGGCGGTGGAGAAGCGCATGAACGCGGTAGGCGACTACGGCGCGCCGCTGCAGCACATGGTCAACGCCTACGCCTACGGCGACATCTGGGCGCGCCCCGGCCTCGAGCGCAAAATCCGCAGCCTGGTGGTGCTCGGCATGACGGCGGCGATCAACCGGGCCGCCGAATTCAAGGTGCACATGAACGGCGCCGTCAACAACGGCTGCACGCCCGAGGAAATCCGGGAGGTCTGCCTGATGGTCGCGCTCTACTGCGGCATCCCGGCCTCCAACGACGCGCACCGCATCGCGCTGGAAACCTTCGCGGAGAAGGGCATCGCGGCCAAGGGATAAGCGCAGAACCCGGGGATCTAGTAAATTGAACGCCCATCGATTGGAAGGGGACGAACCATGACGACCGAACTGCTTTACCTCACGCTCACTGCCATACTCACCGGGGTGCTCTGGATCCCGGTCGTCATCGGCTACGTAACTTCCCGCGGCCCGCTGAAGCCCGAGGACTACAGGGTGGCGCCGAAAGCGCCCTTGCCCGACTGGGTCAACCGCGCCAACCGGTCGCACGTCAACGCGGTCGAGAATTTCGCGCCGTTCGCGGCTGTGGTCCTAGTTGCGAATGCAGCCGGCGTGTCGACGGCCGTGACCGCGATATCGGCCATGGTGTTCTTCTACGCACGCGCCGTGCATGCCGTGCTCCACATCAGCGGCTTCGGCCTCTTCAGGGCCCGCACCGTCGCCTTCACGGTCGCCTGGGTCGCGTTCACGACGTTCGCGGTCGAACTGCTGCGCAAGGCGACCTGAGCGCGGAAAGCGCCGCGCCCTAGGCTTTTTTTCCGGTTTCCGTCGCGAGCAGCTGCTCCAGGTCCTGGCGCCCCTGCTGCGCCAGCGTAATGAGCTTCTTGGTGTCCTTGCGGTGCTTCGCCTGCTGCGCGATGGTCTGCTCGTCGTGGCGGCGGAAGCGCGTGACGATGCGCCGCGCCGCGATGGGGCCGTAGCCGAAGTCGTGCAGCGCGCTCTCGGCGGCGTCCAGCGCCGAGCCGAAGGTTTCGCGCACCGCAGGCACGCCCATCTCCGCCAGCTCGAAGGCCTCGGTGCGGCTGCGCGCGCGCACGATGAGCTTGAGGTGGTGGAAGTGCCTGCGCGCCTCGGTGACGATGCGCATCGCGCTTTCCGGATTGTCCACCGCGACCACCAGCACCCTGGCCTTGCGCGCGCCCGCGGCCTCGAGCAGGTCGAGTCGCGTGGCGTCGCCGTAATAGGCCTTGGTGCCGAAGCGGCGCACGAGCTCGATCTGGTTCGGGTCGTGGTCCACGACCGTGGCGCGGACCTTGATGGCGGCGAGCACGCGCTGCACCACCTGGCCGAAGCGGCCGAAGCCGGCGATGATCACCGGGTTGGTTTCGTCGATGGCGTCGGCCGCGCGCTCCTCGACGCGCAGGAAGCGCGGCGCGAGCACGCGTTCGTAGAGCATCATCAGGAGCGGCGTGCTCAGCATGGACACGGCGACCGCGGCGTTCAGCAGGTCCAGCGTTTCGCGCGGCAGCAGGCTGCCGGCGGCGCCGAAAAGCACGAAGGCGAATTCGCCCACCTGCGACAGCGCGAGCGCGAACAGCGTGGCGTCGGCGCGGCCGCAGAAGCCGAAGGTCTTCGCGAGCGGGTACAGCAGGACGATTTTCAGCGCCACGATGCCGAAGGCGATCGAAAGCACCAGCAGCGGAGTGCGGGCGAACAGTCCCATGTCCACCGACATGCCGACCGCGATGAAGAACAGGCCCAGCAGCAGGCCCTTGAACGGCTCGATGTCCAGTTCCAGCTGGTGGCGGTATTCGGAGTCGGCGAGCAGCACGCCGCCCAGGAACGCGCCCAGCGCGGTGGAGAGGCCGACCAATTCCATGAGCGCCGCGATGCCCATGACCAGGAACAGGGCGAAGCCGACGAATATCTCGCGCTGCCGGGTGTTGGCGACGTAGCGCAGCACCGGGCGCAGCAGGAAGCGGCCCACGACGATCAGCAGCACGATGACGCCCACCGCCCTGGCGGTCGCCATCCAGTCGAAATTGTTTTGGGATTTGTCCGATGCGATCAGACCCAGGATGAGAATGAGCGGGATGACCGCCAGGTCCTGGAACAGCAGCACCGAGAAGCTCGCCTGGCCGCCCGGCGTCGGCAGCAGGTTCTTTTCCTGCAGCGTGGCGAGGCCGATCGCGGTCGAGGACATGGCGAAGCCCATGCCGACGACCAGCGCCACGCGCGGCGGCGCGCCCAGCGCCCAGGCCGCCGCCGCCACGATCGCCACCGTGACCACGACCTGCGTCGCGCCCATGCCGAAGATCGGCTTGCGCAGCTGCCAGACGCGCGCCGGGTTCAGTTCCAGGCCGACCAGGAACAGCAGCAGCACGACGCCGAACTCCGCGAAATCGAGGATAGCCTCGGGCGCCGAGACGAGCGAGAGGCCCCAGGGCCCGATGGCGACGCCGGCGACGAGGTAGCCGAGCACCGAGCCGAGGCCGAGGCGCTTGAAGACCGGCACCACGGTCACGCCGGCGGCGAGATAGATGAGAGCCTGGTGAAGGAAGCCGTCCTGCATGGGGATGCTCCGCTGCGAGAAGTTGCGGCCAATCTAGCACGGTAGAATCGCCGCATGAGCAAGCCGCCAGACGGCACGCAGTTCGCAGCGGAGTTCAAGCTCGGCATGCGCAGCCTCGCCGGCGCGGTGTGCATCATCACCTGCAGCCATGAAGGCCGGCGCTACGGCATGACGGCGACCGCGGTGTGCTCGGCGACCGCGGATCCGCCGACGGTGCTGGTGTGCATCAACCGCGTCACCAACACGCACGACGCCATCGCAAAGGCGGAGGTGTTCTGCGTCAACGTGCTGCGCCACGAGGACCGCGAGCTATCCGGCACTTTCAGCGGGGCGCACGGCAGCAACATGCGGGGCGAGGCCCGCTTCCGCGACGAGCAGTGGACCCGGCTCGCCACCGGCGCGCCGGTGCTGGCCGATTCGCTGGTGTCCTTCGATTGCCGCGTGGTGAACCGCCTGGTGCACGGCAGCCACACCATATTCCTGGGCGAAGTGGCGCAGATGCAGATCGGCCGCAAGGGCAAACCGCTGCTCTATGCCGACGGCCAGTACGCCAAGCTCGCCTCTCTCGCCCACGGCGAGCCGCTCCCCGAAGGCCTGGACTACTGGGGAGAATAGTTGGAGCCGACGCCGCCAAAGTCATTGTGGGAGTTGTACCGGGGTTTTCTCTCAATCGGCGCCAGGTCCTTCGGCGGCGTGCTGCCGCTGGCGCACCGCGTGATGGTCGAGGACAGGTGCTGGGTCGCGCCGGGCGATTTCGCAGAGGTGCTGGCGCTGTGCCAGTTCCTGCCCGGGCCCAACGTCGGCAATGTCTCCGTGGTGCTGGGCCGGCGCTGGTTCGGCCCGCTGGGTTCGCTGGCAGCCTTCGCCGGCCTCATGGCCTTGCCGCTGGTCTGGGTTTTCGGCCTGGCGCTGCTATACGCGGACTTTGCAGCCAACCCGGCGGTGAGAGCCGTGGTGACGGGCGTCGGCATCGCGGGCGGCGGCCTGTTCATCGGCACCGCGTTGAAGCTCGCCAAACCGCTGGCCAGGAAGCCCGCAGGCATCGCGATCGCCGCGGCCTGCTTCGGCGTCATCGCGCTGGGCCGAGTGTCGTTGTTCGCGGTGCTTCCGGTTGCGGTCCTGCTTGGCTGGCTCGCGGCGCGCAAGGACCTGCTCTGATGCTGCAGATCGCTTTCTATTTCGCGCTGCTGTCGCTGGTGTCCGTCGGCGGCATTCCCTCGGTGATGCCGGAGATGCAGCGGCAGGTGGTGGACGTGCAGGCCTGGATGAGCGCGGCCGAGTTCACGCAGCTGTTCGCCATCGCGCAGGCGGCGCCGGGGCCGAACGTGCTGGTGACCGCGCTGATCGGCTGGAAGGTCGCGGGTCCCGCGGGCGGGCTGGTCGCGCTTGCCGCCTTCTGCGGGCCCGCCGCCGCGCTTTCCTATTCGGTCGGCGGCTTCTGGGACCGGATGCGCGACGCGCCCTGGCGCAAGACCTTCCAGCGCGCGCTGATTCCGATCAGCGTCGGCTTCATTGTTTCCGGCGGCTTCGTACTGGCGACGCCGCACGGCATCGACTGGAAGAACGCACTCATCGCCGGCGCCAGCGCTGCGGCGATCTTCCTCACCCGCTACAACCCGCTATGGATGCTCGCCGGCGGCGGCGTGCTCGGCTATTTGCTGTTCTAGGCCTTGCGCCAGAAATGCCGCTCGCGTGAGGCGAGCAGCGGCACGGCTTCGGCCAGGTATTTCTTGAAGGCCGCCGTCTGCTGGTGCGTCTCGAACGACGGTTCGTCGCGGTAGATTTCGTAAAGCATCACCCTGGTCTTGTCGTTCGGGTCCACCAGCACGTCGAACTGGACGCAGCCCTTCTCATCCCTGGCGTGCGCCGCGTTCTCGAGCACCTTCTCCATGAAGCGGGCCACGTTTTCAGGCTTGATCTGGATGTTCACCTGCAGGACGAAGCTCATCTGGTCTCCTTAAGTCTTTGATATAATGCGGCCCTCGCGCCCGTAGCTCAGATGGATAGAGTACTTGGCTACGAACCAAGGGGTCGGGCGTTCGAATCGCTCCGGGCGCGCCAAATATAACAAGGGCCTGCAGATATGCAGGCCCTTTTCATTTCTGCGCACGTAGCTGAATCGTAGCCACCCCTTCACCGCCCGGGAGATGAACGACGAAGTGATCCGTTTCTTCCGCGTGATCGCGCAAGCCTTGGCCGCACGCTAGCCGCTGCCACCGCCCCCTCTAGCGCGAGTGGCTAACCACGCACTAGCCAACATCATCAATCGCCCTGAATGACCGCTTTCGGCCCGAAGCGGTCAGTCGCCTGACCAGCAGAACAGTCTCAGCGGTGCCCTTCGTGCATGACGTCGCGCCCGTGATCGTGTCCGTGATGGTCCGCCTCGCTGTGCGGGCGCTCCCACGGGCGTCCGCCGCCCCGGTGGTAGCCGGTGCGGCCGCCCCATTCGCCGTACCAGCACCCAGCGCAGTAATTGGGCGAGAAGTAGTACGGGTCGCGCGCGTCAACCACTATGCCCGGGACCGGGAACCCGATCTGGACGCTCACGCCTGCAGCATCCGCGGGGGTGCTGATTGCAGCCAGCGACAATGTGGCGGCAGCCACGAGGAGGAGATTGTGCAAAGGGCGTTGTGTATTGGTCATTTTCATATCCTTTGAGAGATTCTGGAATCGCTGTCAATTGCGATCGACAATGTCGGCCTGTCGGGAGATGCGTCAAGCTGCTCCCACCGGCATTGTTTTCGTTGCCCGCGAAACGATCTGTGCGCCAGGGCACAGATGGCCGAACTGATCTGATTGACCGCCAGCGGCCAAACGGTGGTCATTCGCGAGCGTCTGCTACTCCCTCCCGATTGCTGTGTGCCAACACACAGACTGCGTCCGTATCGACACCTATCCTGCGCATATTGAACCGCAGCTAGAAATGGAAAAAGGCAACAATGGACGCTGCACCTGAAAGCAGGACAGGATCTGTAGCACTGATGGTGCTGGGCGTGCTCACTGCGCTGGCCTGCGCATCGGCGATCGGTGCGGCCATGGCGCTGGTGGTCATCTCGATCGACAAGCCTGCGTTCGAAGCGCCCGAGCTGCTAACGCACGCGCCACGGAGCGGCGAGTGTGCGGTGGTGGCATGGAGGACGGGGACAATCTATTGCTTCGGCAATAAGACCGCCGACTTGAACGGGGCGATGGATGGCCAGGCGGTCGTGGTCCAGGCGCAGGCAGGCCAGGCGCGATAGGCGCGGAGCGGCGATCGCGTGGCCATGCGCAACCGGCAGCAGGACATCAGCAGTCAAATGGTGCTGGTCGCGCTAGTGGCGGTGGCTTGCGTCGCGGGAATCCCGCCCGTCGTTGATGTCGTCGTCAAGTCGCTCGCGCAGTCGAGGGTCGATGCGACGCGCGCGTGCCGCGCGTGCGGCGTAGTCGAGAACGTGCGCGAGGTGCAGCTGGGTACCGCGAGATACGGGGTCAGCACCGTCTCCGGCGAGGGGTTTGCAATGCTCTTTGCCTTGCTGAGAGGCAAGCTTGGCACAGACCCGGTGAAGATCTATGAAGTCGAAGTGCTCTTGCAGGACGGTTCAGTGCGCGTGGTACGCGAAGCTACGCTGCCCGCCTGGAGGCCCGGGGACCATGTCAAGGTTGTGATGGGGCAGATCAGGTCGGTGTCGTAGCCGCGGTCAAGTCGTCCCAGTGCGAACGACCGATTTGTCTCGAACGCGGCAATTCAGCCCCTCAATGCAGCATGGGCCCACGTCCTCACAGGGGACGACGCAGGCAGCGAATCTAGCGCAGTTCCTTCTTGGCTTCCTCCTTCAACCATGCGACGAAGTCGGCCACTTCCGGCCGGCCTGCGGAATTTTTCGACACGATGGCGAAGTAGGCGCGCGCAGGATCGGCCATGCGCTTGAACGGCGCCACCAGCTTGCCTGACGAGATCGCCTCGCGCACCAGCGGGCTGCGGCCGAGCGCCACGCCGTGGCCGGCGATCGCCGCCGGAATGATCTGCTCGTAGCCGGAGAACACCAGGCTCCCCGCCGGCCGCAGGTCGGTCAGGCGCTCGATTTCGAGCCAGGTCTTCCAGTGCAACCAAGGGTGGCGGCCGTCGGGGTCGTCGTACTGCAGCAGCACCTGGTGGCGAAGGTCCGCGGGCTCGCGCAGAGGCCGTTTCGGGTCGTTCATCAGCTTCGGGCTGCATACCGGAAACACGCGCTCGCCGAACAGCTTCACCGCGTTCGCGCCGACGAGCGAGGCCGGTCCGTGGCGGATCGCCAAGTCGAGACCGTCGCGCTCGAGATCCAGCACGCGCGTCTCGGCACTGATGCGCACATCCAGACCGGCGTGCGTACGCGTGAAGCCGGCGAGCCGCGGGATCAGCCAGAGCGAGGCGAAGGACTGCGTGGTGGTGACCGCCAGGGTCTGGCGGCCGCGCCCGGCGCGCAGGCGGTCGGTCACCGCGCGCATCGTCGCCAGCGCCTGCGCCGCGGCGGCGTACATCGTCTGCCCGGCCTCGGTCAGGGCCAGCGCGCGGTGGCGGCGCTCGAACAGGCGCACGCCCAGCTGGTCCTCCAGTTCCTGGATCTGTCGGCTGACGGCCGACTGCGAGAGATGCAACTCCTCCCCCGCCTTGGTGAATGACAGCAGCCGGGCTGCCGCCTCGAAGCCGTTCAGCAGGTCGAGCGAAGGCAGGCGCGGCTGGGATTTGACATTACCTTTTTGCATGCCAGACCTGAGAATTTACCGTTTGGGCCCTAGCGGCCAAGGATGCACTATGCGCATGTCAAACGCAAGGAGAACCAAGTGAACCGCTACATCCTGGAAGAGTTCCACAACGACCCGGCACTGCGTCGCCGGCTGTTCGGCAACGCGCGTCGCGAGCGCAACCGCAGCGTGCTGGCAGGCCTCAAGTCGCTACGCAACTGGCTGGCCGCACACCTGGCCCCGCAGCGCGACCTGTCGCGCTGGCTCGCGCGGCTCGGCTGATCGCAACCTCGCACTCGACGCAAAGGAGCACGCCATGAAACTCGAAATCGCCTCCGGCGCCCTCAGGCTGTCCCGCGGGCAGACCCTCAAGCTGACCGACAGCGCCGGCAGCACCATCTGCGCCCGCGAGGGCACGGTATGGATCACGGAAGAGAACAGCCGCAAGGACGTGGTACTCGGGCCGGGCCACTGCTACCAGATTGGCAAGCCCGGCCTGACCTTGGTGCAGGCGTTCGCCGACGCCTCCGTTTCGCTCGCCTGAGGCCCGCCATGCCCCTCGTCCGCATCTCGCTGCTCCAAGGGCAAGCCCGCGTCGTACCGCCGCAAGGTGGGCGACGCGGTCCACCAGGCGATGGTGGAAACCATCGACGTTCCCGCCAAGGATCGTTTCCAGCTCATCACGGAACACGACCCCGAGGATTTCATCTACGACCGCGAATTCCTCGGCATTGCACGCAGCCGTGACCTGGTGATCATCCAGATCACGCTTGCCGCCGGACGTTCCCTGCAACTGAAGCGCTCGCTGTACCGCACCATCGCTGAACGGCTTGGCACTGCGGCGGGTTTGCGGCCGGAAGACGTGCTGATCAATCTCGTCGAAGTGGCGAGGGAAAACTGGTCGTTCGGCAACGGCATCGCCTCCTATGCCCCCGAGGAAGCCGCGGCGGCATGATTACAATAGGCGTTCTTCGCCAAGAGGAACGCCATGTTCAAAGAGGGACTGCTCAAGGGTAAGCGCATCCTCGTCACCGGCGGCGGCACCGGCCTGGGCAAGGAAATCGCCACCCGCTACCTGCAGCTGGGCGCCGAGATCTGGATCGCCGGGCGGCGCGGGGCTGTTCTGGATTCCTCCGCGAAAGAATTGACGGGCAAGTACGGCGGGACAGTCAGGACCCACGCCGTCGACATCCGCGACGCGCAGGCGGTGGATGCGATGATCCAGCGCATCTGGGACGAAGCCGGACCGCTCACGGGCCTGGTCAACAACGCCGCCGGCAACTTCATCAGCCCGACCAAGGACCTGACGCCGAACGGCTTCAACGCCATCGCCAACATCGTGTTTCACGGCAGCTTCTACGTCACGCACGCCGTGGGCAGGCGCTGGATCGAGGGCAGGCACAAGGGTTCCGTGATCTCCATTCTCGTGACCTGGGTGCATACCGGTTCGCCCTACGTCGTGCCTTCGGCAATGTCGAAGGCGGGCCTGCACGTGATGACCAAGTCGCTGGCGGTGGAATGGGGCCGCTACGGCATCCGCCTGAACGCGATCGCGCCGGGCCCGTTCCCGACCGAGGGCGCCTCCAAGCGCCTGCGCCCCGGCGGCAGCTTCGAGGATTCCAACGACCTCAACCCGATGCGCCGCATCGGCCAGATGCCCGAGCTGCAGAACCTCGCCACCTTCCTGATGGCCGACGGCTGCGAGTGGCTCACGGGCGAGACCATCGCGGTGGACGGCGCCGGCTATCTCGCCAACGGCGCCGGCTTCACCGGCCTGGACAAGCTGACCGACGCCGACTGGGAAAAGGCGCGCGCGATGATCAAGGCGCAGAACGATAAGGACCGCGCGGGGCGCGGCGAGACGGCCGCGCCGGATCGCAGCGCGTGACGACGGAAAATAAACCCGCCCCGCGTCCCGCGGCTACGATTCTGCTGCTGCGCGAGCAGGCCCCGGCGCCGGAGGTATTCATGCTCCAGCGCACCAGCAAGGCGGTGTTCCTGCCTGGCGCGTTCGTGTTTCCCGGCGGCGCGCTCGACCCCGACGATGCCGGCGAGCGCGCGGCGCGGCGCGTGCGCGGCCTGGACGACGCGCAGGCGAGCGCGCGGCTCGGCGTTCCTTCCGGCGGCCTCGCCTACTGGGTCGCCGCGGCGCGCGAATGCTTCGAGGAATCGGGAATTCTCCTTGCGTGGGATGAAGACCAATCCCCGGTCGACCCGGACCGGGCAAAGTCTCTTGAACATCTTCGGGAGCCCTTGAACGCAGGAACGCTCCTGTTCAGCGATTTCCTGGAAAAGGAAAATCTTTTCATCCCGGCGCGGGAAATCGCCTACTACAGCCACTGGATCACGGCGCCGGGCCGCGCGCGACGCTTCAGCACGCGCTTTTTCGTCGCCTGCGCGCCTGCCGGGCAGCTGGGCGCGCACGACCGCTCGGAGACGGTGCACAGCGTCTGGGTGAGTCCGCGCGAAGCGCTCGAGCGCGGCAAGCGCAAGGAAATCGAATTGATCTTCCCGACCCGCAGCACGCTCTCCGACCTCGCGCACTTCACCACGCCGCGCGCGGTGCTGGAGCACGCGCGCAGCCTGGGCGACATCGAGGTGAACGCCGCCTGCTGGGCGCTGGACCACGAAGGCTCGCAGCGCCTGTTCCGCCGCGCCGATCCGCCCTATTTCGAGATCCACTGGAGCGACCCCGAGGAAATCGGCAACACCTGCTTCGTCATCCAGCCGGGCATTCCCAAGCGCCTCGACCGGTACGTGACGCGCATCACCGCGCCCAATCCGGGCGCAATGACGGGGCCCGGCACCAACACCTACCTCGTCGGCGAAGAAGAACTCGCGGTGATCGATCCGGGCCCGGCGATCGAATCGCACATTGCGAAGATCGTCGAAACCGGCGCCGGGCGTATCCGCTGGATCCTCACCACGCATACGCACATGGACCATTCTCCCGCCGCCGCCGCGCTGAAAGCGGCCACCGGGGCCCAGGTGCTGGGCCGCCCCGCGCCCCCGGGGGCGAGCCAGGACCAGGGCTACGCCGCGGACCGCGCGCCCGCCGACGGCGAAAGAATGTCGCTGGGGAAACTGCAGCTGCGCGCGATCCACACCCCCGGGCACGCATCGAACCATCTTTGCTACCTGCTGGAACAGACGAAAATGCTGTTCACGGGCGACCACGTCATGCAGGGTTCGACCGTGGTCATCAATCCCCCCGACGGCGACATGCGCGCCTATCTCGCGTCGCTGGAAAAACTGCTGGCGGAGGACATCGCCATCATCGCGCCCGGACACGGCTACCTGATCGGTGCGCCGCACAAGGAAGTGCGGCGGCTGGTGGCGCACCGGCTGGCGCGCGAAGCCAAGGTCGCGGCGGCCCTGAAGCGCCGCGGAACGTCGACGCTGGAGGAGCTGGTGACGGAGGTCTATGACGATGTTTCGCCGAAATTACATCCAGTTGCGATGCGCTCGCTCACCGCGCATCTCGACAAACTGGTGGCCGAGGGACGCGCCCGGCAGGCCTCGGGGCGCTATATACTTACCGCCGGATAGGAGCGCCCCATGAGCAATGAGCCGACCATGAAGCTGGTGACCAATCTCGACCGCGCCGCGATCGAGGCCAAGCTCCGCGAGGTCGGCGGGGAAGCGGCCGGCGCCGGCCTCACGGACCTCGCCAAGATGTTCGTCGGCATCGAGGGCATGCCGGCCGCGCAGATCGAGCAGCGCGTCAATAGCGCCACCAAGTGGCTCGCCGACAAGCCGCAGCACATGAAGCTGGCCGCCACGCTGGACCTCGTCGGGATGAATCTCAAGAATCTGAAGTAGCTGTTTTTGAAGTACGACTACGATCTTTTCACCATAGGCGGCGGTTCGGGCGGCGTGCGTGCGAGCCGCTTCAGCGCCAACCTGGGCGCCCGGGTCGCGGTCGCGGAGTCCGGCCGCTTCGGCGGCACTTGCGTCAACGTCGGCTGCATCCCGAAGAAGCTGTTTTCCTACGCCGCCCACTTCCGCGACGACCTGAAGGACGCGGCCGATTTCGGCTGGACCGCCTCCGAGCCGGCATTCGACTGGGCGAAGCTGCTCGCCAACAAGGACCGCGAGATCGACCGGCTGAATGGCGTCTACGAGCGCGCGCTCGTCAACGCCGGCGCGTCGATCATCCGCGGCAAAGCCGTGGTCCGCGGAAAAAATGAAATCGAAATCAACGGCAAGACCAGCACCGCCAAACATATTCTCGTCGCCACCGGTTCCTGGCCGCAGAAGCCGGACATCCCCGGCAGCGAACTCGCGATCACCTCGAACGAGGCCTTCCATCTCGAAAAGCTGCCCAAACGCGCGCTGGTCGTCGGCGGCGGCTACATCGCGGTCGAATTCGCTTCCATCTTCAACGGCCTGGGGGTGCAGACCACCCTCGCCTACCGCGGCGCGCAGCTGCTGCGCGGCTTCGACGCCGAGCTGGGGAAGAGGCTCGGCGAAGAAATGGCCAGGAAAGGGGTAGCCGTTACTTTTAACTGCAGTCCTGTCAATCTCACTAAACAGGACAATTCAATTCAAGTGGAATTCAACAACAACACCCGCCAATCGTTCGACCTGGTGATGTTCGCCACGGGCCGCAAGCCGAACACCGCTGGCCTGAGCCTGGAGGCCGCAGGCGTGAAGCTGGCTGCGGACGGCGCGATCGTGGTCGACGACTACTCGAAAAGCTCGGTGGATTCGATCCATGCCATCGGCGACGTCACCAACCGGCTCAATCTCACGCCAGTAGCCACTTCGGAAGGCATGGCGCTCGCCAGGACCCTGTTCGGCGGCAAGCCAACGCCGGTGGACCACGAAAACGTGCCGACCGCGGTATTCGCCAATCCGAACCTGGGCACGGTGGGACTGTCGGAAGAGAACGCGCGCAGGCGCTACGGTAAAGTGGACATCTACAAGGCTGCCTTTCGTTCGCTCAAGCACACCATGGGAAACAGCGAAGAGCGGATCTTCATGAAGCTGGTGGTCGATGCCGCCAGCCAGCGCGTGGTCGGCGCGCACATGCTCGGCCCCGACGCGGGCGAGGTCATCCAGGGCGTCGCCATCGCGGTCAAGCTGGGCGCGACCAAGGCGCAGTTCGACGCCACCATCGGCATCCATCCGACGGCGGCCGAGGAATTCGTTACCATGCGGGAGAAAGTCGCCTGAGATAGGAGCCATGCTCCTCGAATATCGCATCGAGAAGAAGCTCTCGGAACTCGAGGCGAACGGCCAGTTGCCGCTTGCGATCGAGCTCTGGAACGGACGGCGTTTCGCGCCCACCGGGCGCCCGTCCGTGACGTTGCGCGTACCGCGTACCGCCGCTCTCAGGCGCCTGATCAACCCCGACCTTGCCGCGCTCGGCGAAGCCTATGTCGAGGGAGAGGTGGATGTCGAAGGGCCGATCGACGAGGCCTTTCGTGCCGCCGAAAAACTGGTGCGCAACCTGGGCAGCCCGCTGAAGAGACGCCTGCCCCGCCTCTCGCCGCACTCGAAGCAACGGGACCAGGAGGCGATCCGCTACCACTATGACGTCTCGAACGATTTCTACCGCCTCTGGCTCGACCGGCGCATGGCCTATTCCTGCGCCTACTTCAAGACCGGCGAAGAGGACATCGATACGGCGCAGGAGCAGAAGCTGGATCATATCTGCCGGAAATTGCGGCTCAGGCCCGGCGAGCGGTTTCTCGACATCGGCTGCGGCTGGGGCGCGCTCATCATTCACGCTGCCGAAAAGTATGGCGTCGACGCCACCGGCATCACGATTTCGGAAAACCAGCACGCCGTGGCCGAAAAGCGCATTCGCGCAGCCCGTCTCGAGGACCGCTGCCGGGCGCTGCTTCGGGACTACCGCGACCTCGAGGGTGAAGGCGTGTTCGAGAAAATTGCCTCCGTGGGCATGTTCGAGCACGTCGGCCTCAAGAACCTGCCCGCGTATTTCGGCGCGATCCGGCGGCTGCTGACGGACGGCGGCATCGCCATGAACCATGGCATTACCTCGGTGGACCCGGACGGCCGCGAAGTCGGGCTGGGTGTCGGGGAATTCGTCGAGAGGTACGTCTTCCCGCACGGCGAGCTCCCGCACGTCTCGCTGGTGCTGAAGGAGATGTCGGCGGCGAAGCTGGAAGTGATGGACGTCGAAACGCTGCGCCTGCACTACGCGAAGACCCTTGCCCGCTGGTCGCGCCGGCTGGAAGCGAACCTGGCGGCGGCCCGCGCGCACGCCGGCGAAAAGCGCACGCGCATCTGGCGCCTCTACCTCGCCGGCTGCGCCCACGCTTTCGAACGCAACTGGGTCACGATTCACCAGATCCTGGCGGCAAAATCCTCGGACCCGGAGCGCAACCCGCTCCCCTGGACGCGGGACTACATGTACCGTTAGGAAATCGCCCGCAGTATCAGGGAGGCGCCGCTCGCCAGCAGCATGAGCGCCACGACGCGCATCAGGATTCCCCGGGAAATGCGCCGGAACAGGTGGCCCGCGGCCCAGATGCCCGCCAATCCCGCGGGCACGATGAACATGGCGTACACCCAGACTTTCGGATCGATCAGGATTCCCGTCACAAGAAACGCGACGGTACGGATCGAGATGCTGGTCAGCGTCGCGAGTCCCAGCGTGGCGCGGAATTGCTCCTTCGTCAGGCCGCGCTGCGACAGGTACATGGCGTAGGGCGGCCCGCCGGCGCCGAAGATGGTGCTGGTGACGCCGCCCGTCAGGCCCGCGAACCAGGCCCAGCGCGGTGACACCACGCGGTGGGATTCCGGGTTGCGCAGCAGGCTGTAGAGCGCGAACAACAGCACGAACACCCCCAGCGCCAGCGTCGCCGCGCCGCGCGGCAGGTTGACCAGCAGCGTGACGCCGGTGACCGTGCCGATGAGAATCATCGGCACCATGCGCGTCCACTCGCTCTTGACAGCGTTTTTCGGATTCTCGAAGCCGATGCGGAAGGCATTGGCGAGGTCCATCAGCACGAACAGCGCGAGCGCGAACGGCAGCGGCACGAAATGCGTGGCGAAAGGCACCGTGACCAGCGCGGCGCCGAAACCCGTGAGGCCGAAAATCACCGAGCCGGCGAAGGCGGCCGCGGCCAGCGCCGCGATTTCGGCGGGATCGAGCGCCACCTCAGGCCGTTCCCGGCGCGGCGCCGATGACCAGTTCGTCCGCCGTCCAGCGGTTCATGGTGCGCAGCCGTTCCACATAGCGCGGAAACGGCAGCCGGTAGCTTTTCTCCAGCGCCGCGGCGCGCGCCCGCAGCACGTCCCACTCGAGCGACGCGGGCGCGCCTTTCAGGCCGAGCACGACGATGTTCGGATCGCGCAGCGACTGGAAGGCGATCACCGCGCCGCCGAAGGCGCGCTCGATGCGCTGCAGGTTGCGGTCGAAATCGGGATCGTCGTTCATGAAGTTCATCACCAGCACGCCGGGCTCCCGCAGCGCGCACCAGCCCGCATCGAAGAATGCCTGCGACACCATCGCCGCCGGGGTCGACTCGTCCTCGTAGCCGTCCACCACCAGCAGGTCGCAGCATTCCGGCGCCAGCGCCTCCACGCCGTCGCCGTGTTCGACCGTCAGCCGGGCGTCGTCCGCGGGCACGTGGAACAGCGCGCGCGCCGTCGCGATCACGCGCTCATCGCACTCGACCACATGGGTGCGCAGGCCGGTCAGGCGCCGGTGAAAGAACTTGGCGAGCGAACCCCCGCCCAGGCCGATCATGAGCGCCCGCCGCGGCTGCGGATGGAACAGCAGGAACGCCATCATGCAGCGCGTGTAGTCCAGCTCGAGCGCATGGGGATCGTCCAGCCGCATCGCGCTCTGGATCGCCTCGCCGCCGACGTGCAAGTGCCGCACGCCGCGCTCCTCGCTGACCACCAGATCGGGTCGTTTTGTTTTTCTTATGGACTTGAATTTCATCTAACTACGTTCGCGCAACAACCGCACACCAGCCGTCGCGATCAACGCGAGCACCGCGGCGCCGAGGATCGGAGCACTGTAACTGCCGGTCGCATCGAAGACGGCGCCCGCCAGCGGCGGGCCGATCAGCGTGCCAATGCCGGCCGCGGTATAGATGCAGCCAATGATGCCGGACACGGACCTTGCGCCGAACAAGTCCATCACCACCGACGGAAAGGTGGCGACGAAGCCGCCGTAGCAGATGCCGAAGCCGACCGCCATGATGGACAGCGCGAGCGTGCCGGTCGAGGCCCACCAGAGCAGCAGCATCAGTGCCATGCCCAGGTACATGAGCGCGAGCGAGCGCATGCGGCCGAAGAAGTCCGCGATGCTGCCGATCGCGAATCGTCCGACCAGGCTGCCCAGGCCGATCAGGCTCACCAGCAGCACGGCGAAGGATTCCGGATGGCCCGCATCCACCGCGTAGGGACCGAGGTGCACCAGCGGCACGAAGCAGCCGAAGCCGGCCAGGAGGAGCGTCACATACAGCACCCAGAAATTGCGCGTGCGCGCCGCCTCGCGCAACGACAGGCCGTCGGTCGCCCGCGCCCCACCCGCCGGGCGGTTGCGGATCGCCGCCGCCGCTGCGCCGCCGAGCACCAGGGCGCAGGCGGCCAGTGCGAGATAGGCTCCGCGCCAGCCGAACGCCTCGATCCACCAGGCGGTGAGCGGCGGCGCGAACAGGTTGCCGGCGCCGATCCCCGATACCGCGATCCCGGAGGCAAGGACACGGCGCTTGTCGAACCAGGGCTGCACCGCGCCGACCGAAGGCACGTAGGTCAGGCCGATGCCGACCCCCAGGCCGATCGAGTATGTCGCGTAGAGGACCTCGATGGAGTGCGCTGCGCTCGCTGCCGCCAGCCCCGCGGCCATGAACGCGACCCCGGCGAGCGCCACGTTGCGCGTGCCGTAACGGTCGGCAAGCATGCCGCCAGGCGCACCAAGCAGGAAATAGAGGAAGGCGCACAGCGAAAACACCAGCGAGACGTGCGCCCGCGAAGCGCCGAATTCAGCCTGGAAGGCGCGGAAGAACGCGGCGAAGGAATAAGCCGCGCCGAAACCGACGAACATCAGGGTGAACGCGCACAGCACCACCACCCAGCCATAGGAATCTTGCTTCAATTCAACTGACCGCACCCCGTGCGGTGATCGGCCATAGCGCTTCCACCGCGCCGCCGCGCACGCAAACATACCAGTCATAGAGGTTCACGGTGGGGTCGCAATGGCCGGGAACCAGCAGCAACTTATCTCCCAGTCCGGGCGCGGCCGCGCCGGGCGCGATTTCCACCCAGCCGTGTTCGTCGGAAGCGCGCGTATAGTCGAGACCCGGCCGCTCCCATACCGCCGGCATGCCCGAATCCATGCTGGAAGCCTTCAGCCCGGCGTCCACCACCGCGAGCCCCGGTCCCGACCGGCTCATCACCGTGGCGAGCACGAACAGGGAGTGCTCGAAGCGCGGCATCGGCGGCGCCCACTCGTTGCGCGCGTAATCCCAGTCCATGAAGACGTAGGAGCCTGGCTGGATCTCGTCCCAGGCGCCCGTTTCCACTTCGAACATGAACGTGCCGCTGCCCGCGCCGGTGACGACCGGGCAGTCGATGCCGGCGGCCTTGAGCATGCCCCTGGTGTTCTGCACGTGGAGGGAGGCATTCCGGATCACGGCGCGCCGTTCCTCCAGCGACCTGATGTGCTGCGCGCGCCCGTGGTAGGCATGCATCCCGGCAAATCGCAGGCCGGGAGACGCGACGATCGCTTTTGCGAGCTCCAGCGCCGGCCCGCCGGGCGCGACGCCGCAGCGGCGCATCCCGACCTCGAGCTCGATGTAGACATCGATGCGCGCGCCGGCCTTCTTCATCGCCGCTTCCAGGTCGCGCACGTTGTCCGCGTTGTCCACGCAGACGCCGAGCTTCGCCCGCTGCGCCAGTGCCGCGAGCCGTTCGAGCTTCGGGGCGCCGACGATTTCGTTGGAGACCAGCACGTCCGCGATGCCGCCTTCCACCATCGCCTCCGCCTCCGACACTTTCTGGCAGCATATGCCCACGGCGCCCGCCGCGATCTGGCGCTTGCCGATCTCGGGGCATTTGTGGGTCTTGGCGTGCGCCCTCACCCGCACGCGTCCCGCCACCGCTGCGGCGAGCCGCTTCACATTGGATTCGAAAGCGTCCAGATCGAGGATCAGCGCCGGCGTGTCCACCTGCTCCAGCCGCATGCCGACTTTCGCTGGTGCGATCACGCCACGGCTTTCTTCGTATGGAAGAAAAGAAACGTCAGCGCCGCGATCACGACCGCGATCAGCGGCGTCGCCGCGTAGTTCACTTTTTCCCAGCCGGCGTTGGTGACGATCAGCCCGGAGCTGAACGACGACAGCGTCATCATGGCGAAAATCGCGAATTCGTTGGCGCCCTGCGCCTTGGCGCGCTCCTCGGGCCGGTAGGTCTCGGTGAGCAGCGCGGTGCCGCCGATGTAGAGGAAATTCCAGCCCAGGCCGAGCAGCACCAGCGACCACCAGAAATTCGCCACTGCGACGCCGGAGAGCGCGATGCAGATGCACACTATGTTGAGCGCCGCGCCGGTCAGCATGACGGGAATCACGCCGAACCGCTTGATCAACGACCCGGTGACGAACGAGGGCGCGAACATCGCCACCACGTGGGAGGAAATGACGAACGCCGCGTCGCCGTAGGGATGGCCGCAGACCCGCATCGCGATCGGCGTCGAGGTCATGAGGAAATTCATCACCCCGTAGCCGAGCGCCCCCGAGAGGACCGCGACGATGTATTTGGGCTGGGTGGCAATTTCCGACAGCGGACGCCCGCTCGCCGCCTGCTCCGAGACGGTCGGGTTTGGAATGCGGATCCGGCTCAGGATCGCCATGGTGACGAGCGCGAACGCGATCAGCGCCAGGTAGGCGCCGGCGAACTTGGGCCCGACCAGGTCGACCGTGAAGCGGCTCAGCGTGGGCCCGACGATGCCGCCGACGAGGCCTCCGGCGAGAACCAGCGACACCGCGGTGGCGCGGAAATCCGCCGTCGCCACTTCCGCGGCCACGAACCGGTAGTACTGGCCGAAAGCGTTGTAGGTGCCCCAGACGAGCGTGCCGAAGCACAGCAGCCAGAAATTGGCCTGCCAGATGGCGGTCGCGCAGATCGCCGCGCCGATGATTCCCACCGACGCGCCGCGGATCAGGCCGCTGCGCCGGCCCACCTTCTTCATGTAGAGCGAGGCCGGCACCGTCGTGACGGCACCGCCGATCACCCAGCAGGTCACCGGCAAGGTCGCAAGGGATGCGTGCGGCGCCAGCGCAAGCCCGGCGAGGCCGTTGATCGCGATCAAGGTGGAGTTGTTGGTGAACAGCATCGCCTGGCAGGCGGCGAGCAGCCCAATGTTGTACCTGCCGTTGTCAGCCATACTGGAAATGTATGCACCTTATATACTTGACAACATCATAAGGAACGCGCATCATTGGTATCAAGGAGATAGACCAATGAGCGCACTTAACCAGCCGCACTTCCAAGACGCGACCAAAGCCCGCGAGTGGCTTGAGAGTCTACTGTGGCCGAATGGCGCTGTCTGCCCTCATTGCGGAACAGTCAGCAGCGACCATTACGCGCTCAAGGGCAAGGGGCATCGTCCAGGCCTCTGGATGTGCAAGGACTGCCGCGAGCAGTTCACGGTGACTGTAGGTACGGTGTTCGAGCGCAGCAAGATCGGGCTTAACGTCTGGCTGCAAGCGGTGTTTCTGATCTGCTCAAGCAAGAAGGGCATCAGCTCGCACCAATTGCATCGCACGCTGGGTGTGACCTATAAGACCGCGTGGTTCATGTCGCACCGTATCAGTGAAGCGATGCACAGCACACGCGGCGGATTGCTTGGCGGCGGCGGATCAGTCGTTGAGGCTGACGAGACTTTCTACGGCAAGGCTCGCACGATGAGCCGTGCCAATGGTCGCCGTGTCGGTGGCAGCGCACATAAGCACAAGATATTCTCGCTGGTATCGCGTGAGGGTGAGACACGCTCATTCGCTGTCGCCAACGTCAGCCGCGATGCCTTGCTTCCGATCCTGCGCCAGCACATTGCGCAAGATAGCAAGCTTTATACGGATAGCGCGAGCCAATACAAATTCATGCCCAAAGGCATCGTGAAGAAACACGCGATGGTCAATCACTTGGCTGGCGAATATGCGCGTGGCGATGTTCACAGCAATACCGTTGAATCCTACTTCGGCATCTTGAAGCGCGGTCTCTACGGAACGTATCAGCACGTTTCGACAGCGCATCTGCAACGCTACATCAACGAGTTTGACTTCCGCTTCACTAACCGCACATCTCAAGGCGTGACGGATGCGGAACGCACCAGCACGGCACTCAAGCAGATTGTCGGTAAGCGCCTAACCTATCGGCGGACTCGCGCAGGGTCACAAGACCAAGCATAAGGTTTTGCAGCGCACACTCCTTGCGCTGCTCTATGCCGTTTTAGATCAAAAGCAGTTCTTCGGTGAAGAACGCTGGAAGCACCTATATCGCGCTAGGCTGCTGCATTACGATTTTATTTGAGGGAAACAGATGAAACCTTGGCAGCGAGCGTGGATAGGAATTGCCATTCTTGCCTTTATTGGCTACCTCTTAGATGGCAATGAAGATCCGCAAGTATGGGGCGCTCTATTTTGGGTTTCGGCTATAGCAAATCTGGTTTTGTATCTTCTTCTCCACAACAAACGGGAGGAGAACCGAATACTGCGCACCCAGTTAATCTCTTATGGGGAGATGGAGCCATGACGAAGGAAGCGCTTGACCTTCAAGCGAAACTCCAAAAGGCTGATCCTGATATTCGTTTGTATGTGACGACATTGGAGGGAGAAAATAAGATACTTCATCACACGCTTGCGAAACTCCAAGAGCAAGATAAATCGAAAGATATCCGCATCAAGACGCTTGAAAAGAAAATAAAAGAAGGCGCGCCATAGACTCATTTTCTCTTTCCTTTTGGCCAGCCAATTTGTTCTGGCTTCGCCTTCGCTGGACGATGCGCTGGCGGCGCGCTCATGATCCTGCGCACCGCATCCTCGAATGGAATCGGAACGTGATGGCGTCTAGGTTTCTTGGGGGTAGACATGGCGATCCTCTCAACTCATATTCTGTCTAAGGCGCAACTTGCTGCAATTGGTGCCCTCGCAGCCGAATGGTCATATGTCGAGTTAGCACTGGAGACTTTGATATGGGAGATTATTCAAGTTCCATCGGAAAGAGGATATGCGATCACAACGCACATCGGATCTGAAACCAGGCTGCACATTCTTTTGGCTCTCTTAGACCGCTCGGTGGTTGATGCTGCTCATAGAAAGGAGATTGGCTCTATTGCAGCAGAATTTAGAAGATTGCGGACTGAGAGAAACAATATCGTTCACGCAGTTTGGGTGACAAAACTTAACAAACCATTTCTGCTTAGGGGGCTATTAAAAATTCGGGGACGCAAGCCCGCTGCAAAATTGGTTAAAGTGACGGCGAAGGGAAGTGTAAAAATTACGAATCTCTCGCATTCCACAAAATCAATTTCTGCATTGGCTTCGGAAGTTAATTCTTTATTGAGCAGAATCTACGCAATTATTGATGCTCGATCCGCACAGAGAAAGAGAGTCCAAGCTCTCGCAGCAGCCTTGCGAGGACATCCTCGGACTGTTCTCGATCCTGATCCCACGACCAAAGAATAGCTTTTGCGTTAGCAAACTTTTCCGGTGTGATTTCAATTTCTATTTCGGCGCTCATAGCCGCCGATTTTAAAACTAGGGCTTGCAAATTCCGATGTCGTTAAGTATACAAGGTGGAAATGTATACAGTATTGGGAAGGGAATGCAATTCTAGGTTGAAATGACCAAGCTGCGCGGCGCACTTTCACAGATCCAGGGCCGCTTCGAGACCGCTGAGCGCTCGCCGTTCGACGACGGCTGGGCCGCCGAAGGGCAGATCGAGGAAGCCTTTCGAACGGAAGTGACGGAAGAGCGCGCGCGCTCGATCATTTCCCGCAACGAATCGCCCGACATTCCCTTCGAGCAGTCCATCAACCCCTACAGGGGGTGCGAGCACGGCTGCATCTATTGCTATGCGCGGCCCAGCCACGCCTATCTCGAACTATCTCCGGGCCTGGACTTCGAAACCAAGCTGTTCGCCAAGACCAACGCGGTGGACTTGGTGAAGGCGGAGATCTCGAAGAGGGGCTACGCCGCCAGGCCGATCGCCTTTGGTACGAACACCGATTGCTACCAGCCGATCGAACGCCGCTACAAGGTCATGCGGGGCATCCTTGAAGTGCTGGCGGCCTGCGACCACCCGCTGACCATCGTCACCAAATCGGCGCTGATCGAACGCGACATCGATCTTCTTGCGCCGATGGCGAAAAAGAACCTGGTCAAGGCATTCATCTCGATCACCACGCTGGACCATCGCCTGGCGAGAACACTGGAACCGCGTGCGGCCAGCCCGCAACGGCGCGTGGATGCACTGCGCGCGCTCGCGGGAGCCGGCATTCCCTGCGGCGTCATGGTCGCGCCGCTGATCCCGGCGCTGACGGACAAGTCCCTCGAAGACGTGATGGAATCGGCGGCGGCGGCGGGCGCGACCATGGCCGGCTGGATCCTGCTGCGCCTGCCGAACGAAGTCCGGCCGCTGTTCAAGGAATGGCTGGCGGCGCACCATCCGCAGCGCGCCGATCACGTCATCAGCATCATCAGGCAGTCGCGCGGCGGGCGCGAGAACGACCCGAACTTCGGCTCGCGCATGACCGGCTCGGGCAACTTCGTCGAACTGATCGGCAGGCGCTTCGACCTCGCCTGCCGGCGTCTGGGCCTGAACAGCGAAGACAACCACATGGCTTCGCGCAAAGGCCTCGATTGCTCGCTGTTCCGGCCGCCGTCATCGAAGGAAAACGCGGCGGGGCAGATGGCGCTTTTCTGAGTTAGGCTCGGTGCATGAGTCCGCTCCTGCATGCGCCGATCGCGGCGACGCTCGCGCGGCTGGCGGCGCCCGGCATCGCGCTGGCGATGTTCCAGACTGCGGTCTCGGTCGCAGATACCTATTACGTGGGCAGGCTGGGCACCGGTGCGCTGGCCGGCATCGCACTCGTGTTCCCGATGGTTATGCTGCTGCAGATGACCTCCGCCGGCGCCATGGGCGGCGGCGTTTCCTCCGCGGTCGCGCGCGCGCTGGGCGCGGGCAATCCCGGCGCGGCGCGCAAGCTGGTCGTGCACGCGCTGGTCATCGCGTTATGCGCAGGCCTCGCCTTCACCCTGCTCCTGCTCGGCCTGGGACGCGGCCTCTACGGCCTGCTCGGCGGCCGGGACGAGGCGCTGGACCAGGCGCTCTCCTACTCGCGCATCGTGTTCGGCGGCGCGGTGCTGGTGTGGATCGCCAACACCCTGGCAAGCCTGCTGCGCGGCAGCGGCAACACCCTCGCGCCCTCGCTTGCGCTCGCCGGCGCGGCGCTGGTCCAGATCCCGCTCTCGGGCGCGCTGACGCTCGGCTGGGGACCGTTTCCCCGCTGGGGCATCGCGGGCGCGGCGACTGCGTATGTGATCGCGTTCGCGGTGGCGAGCCTGGCGATGGCGGTCCGGATATGGCGCAGCACGCTCAGGCCGCGTCGCGCGCACTGGCGGCTCGAAGCGCGGCTGTTCCGCGACATCCTGCGGGTAGGCGCCATATCCTCGATCTCCGCGCTGCAGACGGTGCTCACGGCGGTGATCCTGACCGGTTTCGTGGCGCGCTTCGGCACCGCTGCGCTCGCCGGCTACGGCGTCGGCGTGCGGCTCGAACTGCTGCAGGTCCCCATCGTGTTCGCCATCGGCCAGGCTCTGACGGTCATGGTCGGCACCAACATCGGCGCCGGCCAGGCCGCGCGCGCCAAGCGTATCGCATGGATCGGCACCGCGGCCGCAACGCTGGTGTGCCTGGCGATCGGCTGGACCGTGGCGGCGTATCCGCCGCTGTGGATCCGGATCTTCAGCGAGGACGCCGCGGTCATCGAACTCGGCAGCGTCTACCTGCGCATCGTGGCACCGCTCTACCCGCTGTTCGGCGCCGCCATGGCCCTCTATTTTGCCTCGCAGGGCTCGGGGCAGATGCTCAAGCCGGTGCTTGCGGGCACCACGCGCCTTGTCCTGGTGGTGACGGGCGGCGTGCTGGTGATGCAGCTCGGCGGCCCGCTGGCGGCCCTGTTCGCCGTGATCGCGCTCGGCCTCGCCGTATTCGGGGGACTCAGCGCCTACGTGGTCCACAAGGCGCGCTGGACGCGCGCCTGACCCATTCAAGCCATGAACCCGATCAATGCATCTAGGGTCGCGTCCGGCGCCTCGGCCATCAGTGAGTGGCCCGAAGGCCCGATGTCGACGGTCCTGGAATCCGCCATCGCCTTCGCCAGCGCCAGCGCCCCCTTGGGCGGCGTCATCATGTCGCGCGCGCCGAGGATGAACAGCGCAGGACACTTCACTTTCGCGGCGCTGTCCACGCCGGCAGCATAGCCGTTGCAGGCCGCGAGGTCGGTATGGAGCACGCCGGGCCCGAGCCGCGCGAGGCGCGCCAGCGTATCGCCGTACATCCACATGCCCGGATTCGGGTTGCCCGAGAACGGCACCTGCGGCGCGTGCCCCCAGATGGTTTCCATGTCGTAGGCCGCCGGATCGTTGCGCCGTGCCGCGTCCAGGAATCCGTCCGACACCTTCATCGGGTAGGCAACGCCGATCAGCGCGATTTTTTCCGCGCTTTCGGGATAGCGCGCAGCAAATTCAAGCGTGATGAGCGAACCCATCGAATGGCCGACAAGAATCGTCTTTTCGATTTTCAGTTCTTTCAGCAAGGCAAAAATCCAGCCCGCCATTTCCCCGACGTTCGCCAGCGCCGGGCCCTCGGAGCGGCCGTGCCCGGGCAGGTCCACCGCCAGCACGTTGTAGCCGTGGTAGCCGAAGTAACGGCTTTGCAGGCCCCACCAGGAATGGTCCAGGCCTGCGCCGTGCACGAATACGATAGTGCACAGGTTGGGATCGAAGGCATGCGCCGCCGTGTAGGCAAACGCCTTCCTGCCGGACAGCGCGAGTTCCATCAGCGCTTGGCGGCGGCCCTGAGACCCAGGTTCAGGTCGCCGATCAGGTCTTCCGGATCCTCGAGCCCGATGGACAGGCGGATGGTGCCGGGGCCGATGCCGGCCTTCTTCAGGTCCTCGTCCGACATCCGGTAGTGCGTGGTGGTCGCAGGGTGGATCACCAGCGACTTCGCGTCGCCGACGTTCGCCAGGTGCGAAAACACGCGCAAGGATTCGATGAAGCGCCGCCCCGCTTCGCGTCCGCCCTTGATGTCGAAGGAGAACACCGCGCCGCAACCTTTGGGCAGAAGTTTCTTCGCAAGCGCGTGGTCCGGATGATCAGGAATTTCCGGATAAAGAATTTTTTCCACAGAAGGATTTGCGGACAGAAAACTGACAATCTTCCTGGTGCTTTCCACGTGCCGCGGCATGCGCAGGTGCAGCGTCTCGATGCCTTGCAGGATGTGGAACGCGGTCATCGGCGCCATGCAGGCGCCGAAATCGCGCAGGCCTTCGCGCCGCGCGCGCAGCAGGAACGCGCGCGTGCCGGATTCCTCCTCGAAGTCCATGTTGTGGAAGCCCGCGTAGGGCGCCGTGAGCTGCGGGAATTTCCCGCTCTTTTCCCAGTCGAAGCGGCCCGAATCGACCAGCACGCCGCCGATGGCGATGCCGTGGCCGCCGAGGAACTTGGTCGCCGAGTGATACAGCAGATCCGCGCCCAGTTCGAAGGGCTTCATCAGGTAAGGCGTGGTGAAGGTGGCATCCACCAGCAGCGGCAGACCCGCTTCGTGGGCGATCTTCGATACCGAGGGGATGTCCAGGACATCCAGCCCCGGATTGCCCAGCGTCTCGCCGAATAGCAGCCTGGTGTTCGGTTTTATTGCCCGGCGAAATTCCTCAGGCTTTCTGGGAGAAACAAAAGTCGTCTCTATGCCAAACCGCTTGAGCGTGTAGCCAAGAAGATTGTGCGAGCCGCCGTAGAGCGCGGCCGAGGCGACGACATGGCTGCCCGCGTCCATGAGCGTGGCGATCGCCAGGTGCAGCGCCGCCTGCCCACTCGCTGTCGCGATCGCGCCCACGCCGCCCTCCAGCGCTGCCATGCGCTCTTCGAGCACGGCGACTGTCGGATTCGAGATGCGCGAGTAGACGTGCCCCGCGCGCTCCATATTGAACAGCGACGCGGCATGCGCAGTGTCGCGAAAGACGTACGAGGTGGTCTGGTAGATCGGTACCGCGCGAGCGCCGGTTGCGGGGTCGGGCGACTGCCCGGCATGCAGCGCCAGCGTGTCAAAACCTGGATATTTTGGCCCCGCCAAAACGGGACCTCAGTGCAGGTGCTTGCGCGAGGGCCGCGTCGCGGTCTCGAAGGCGCGCTCGGGTTTTTTAGCGTCCGAGGCGTGCTCCTTCCAGTCCTCGTCGAACATGCGGTCCACCGCCGCCACGACTTCGGCGACGCGTTCCTTGCCGAACTGGCGCGCGAGCAGCGCCGACATGTCTTCGACCATGCAGCGGCGCTGCGCTTCATGGATCGCGTGCGCGGTCGGGCCCGCGAACAGCAGTCGCGACTCCTGTTCGCCGTTCTCCAGGTACAGCGTGAGTTCCACCTCGACCGCCTCGTAGCACAGCGGCCCGAGGTTCTCGAGCGCAGACTCCAGCGCGGGATGAAAACTGCGGCCGATTTCGCCCGTCCAGCAGGCGAGCAGCATCAGCTCCTTTTCGTCGAAGCGCAGGCCAGGCTCCTCCTGCTCCAGGCTCTTGACGTCGCCCAGCCCCTCGGCATCAAGGTACTCGAGCAGCGGCGCGAGCGCCTGTTCTATCTGCTTTTTCGACACACCTTCGAGGATCGGGATGTCGGCGTGGAGGTGCACTTCCATTCGCATGGCGGCTTTTCCCGGGTGGGTGGATGAGCATTTTATCACGCGGCAAACGCGCCAAACCGACCATCGGCGGCCGTCAACTGACCTGCGGCGCGGCGCGTTCAGCGACTGAGCGGAGAATGAAGTTGACTGCTTAGCTGCCGATGGAGGTAGCCATGAACGTCATGTATAACAGCGAGAACTACTACGTGGTCGAATTTCTTCCGGGCCGCCAGGGCATCGAACTGGTCGACAAGACCATGGGCCGGGCCGGGTTTCTGCAGGGTGAAGTCGAACTGAAGTTCCGTGCCTCGATGGCCGATCTCGCCGCGGGCGAGCCGAGCGCCGAACTGGTGGATGAATTTCTCGGCCACTACGACGCGCTGCTGATCAACTCCGTCGCCATGCACTGAAAAATTGGCTAGCATCGGGCCGGTGCTCAGGCCCGACTATCAGGGGAGCGGTTTTGTAAACCTGGTCGCCTCCCTCGCGGAGGCGCGTGGCGGAGCGCCTCGCCATCCGCCGCTGATTTCCCTTCCGGTTGCGGAACTCCGTTCCGCGAGCAACATCGTTTTCCTGATCGTGGACGGTCTCGGCGACAACTACCTCGAGGCGAATGGCGCCGGCAGCAATCTCGCCCGGCACCGCCGCAGCGCGATCAGCGCCGTGTTCCCTTCGACCACCGCAAGCGCGATCACCACTTCTTTCACCGGCGCGACACCGCTGGAGCACGGACTTACCGGCTGGTTCACCTATTTCTCCGAAGCCGCCTGCGTCGGCGCGCCGCTGCCGTTCCAGAGACGGGGCGAGAAGACGTCCCTCGGGATCGTGCCCGGCCGGATCTTCACCGAACCGTCCTTTTTCGATGCGCTCGATGTGCGCACCGTCGCCGTTTCCTACCGGCCGATCATCGACTCGCTGTACAACATGCATCACTGCGGGCGCGCCGAGCGCCGCGCCTACGACGACCTGCGGGGCTTCGTCGACGAGACGGCGGCCGCGGTCAAATCCGGCACGGCACGCAAATTCGTCTACGCCTACTGGCCGGAGTTCGACGCGCTATCGCACCGCTACGGCGTCGGCAGCGTAGAGGTACGCGCGCATTTCGAGGCGCTGGACGCCGCCTTCGGCGAGCTGGTGGCGCGCCTGGCCGGCAGCGATACGCTGCTGGTGCTGACCGCAGACCATGGCTTCATCGACTGCCCGCCGGAGGAATCCATCGAGCTGCCCGCCGAGCTGGCGGCCATGCTGCGCTTCCCGCTCTGCGGCGAGCGGCGGATCGCGTTCTGCCACGTGCATGACGAAAGGAAATTCCTGCAAACGGCGGCGCGGATTTTCGGCGACCGCGCGCAGGTGCGGCTAAGCCGGGAGCTGGCGGAGGAAGGCTGGTTCGGGCCCGGTCGCGCCCATCCGCATTTCGCGGAGCGAATCGGCGACGTGGCGCTGGTCATGAACGGCCGCGGCACGGTAAAAGACTGGGTGGCAGGCGAGCCGCGCCACCTGCACATCGGCAATCACGGCGGCACGAGCGAGGACGAAATGCACATTCCACTGGTGGTGGCGAAAACATGAAAACCCGCGCCAACGGCATCGAGATCAACTACGAGTTTCACGGCAGGGAGGGCGCGCCCTGGCTGGTGCTCAGCCATTCGCTCGCCTGCAGCGTACGCATGTGGGACCCGCAGATCGCGGCCCTCAAGGACAGCTACCGGATCCTCGCCTGCGACACGCGCGGTCACGGCGCCACCGAAGCCCCCAAAGGGGCCTACACGCTGGAACTTCTCGCGGACGATTTGTTTTTTTTACTTGAAAATCTGAATATCGATGCGGCGTACTACT
>Ga0070731_10000668_pt1 | contig 42398 bp, 50 predicted proteins | sample Coa_R1_2_FD_66448 | JGI IMG/M metagenome (GOLD analysis project Ga0070731, IMG submission 66448) | Surface soil microbial communities from Centralia Pennsylvania, which are recovering from an underground coalmine fire - Coalmine... | ecosystem: Environmental > Terrestrial > Soil > Unclassified ...
GTGCCGGTCGCGGCGAAGCTCGCGCTGATCGTGCTGCTCGCGCGCGCGTTCGGTGCGCCGCTCGCCACCGCGCTTCGGACGGGAATCTATCTCGCGCAGGCGGGCGAGTTCGCGCTCGTGATGCTCGCGCTCGCAAGCGCCGGGGCATTGCTGTCCGCGCGCTTCTCGCAGGCGGTGCTCGCGGCGATGATCCTGTCGATGCTGATCGCGCCGCTCGTCATCGACCACACCGATCGCATCGTGCGAAGGCTCACCGCCAACGACTGGCTCGCGCGCGCGGCCGAGATCACGAACGTCGCCGCGCGTACGATGACGCGACAGGATCACGTCATCGTCGCGGGCTATGGCCGCAGCGGCCAGAACCTGACGCGCATTCTCGAACGCGAGGACATGCGCTTTCTCGCGCTCGATTCCGATCCGCAGCGGGTGCGCGAAGCCGACGGTACCAACGTCGTTTATGGCGACGCGAGCCGGCGCGAGACGCTCGTTTCGGCCGGCCTTGCGAAAGCGCGCGCGGTCGTGATCACGTTCGACGACATGCCGGTCGCGCTCAAGATCCTTCATCACGTCCAGCAATTGCGCCCCGAGCTGCCGGTGATCGTGCGTACGCGCGACGACGCGCAGATCGAGAAGCTCTTCGCTGCGGGCGCGACCGAGGTCGTTCCCGAGGTGCTCGAAGGAAGTCTGATGCTCGCCTCGCACTCGCTGCTCGTGCTCGGCGTACCGCTCGCGCGCGTGCTCGCGCGCATTCGGCACGTGCGCGAAGAGCGCTATGGACTGTTCCGCGGCTTCTTTCGTGGCGCGACGGACGTTCCGTCCGACGACGATGCGCAGCCCAGGCTGCACACGGTTTTCCTGAGCGAGCGCGCGCATGCTGTCGGCCGTTCGCTTGCGGAGCTCGCGCTCGGCGACGGCGTCGAAGTGACCGGCGTGCGACGGCGCGGCGCGCGCTCCATTCGTCCGGACGGCATGTGGCGATTCGAGCCGGGCGATGCCGTCGTTCTGCTCGGGCGGCCGAGCGAGCTTCTGCTGGCCGAGCAACGTTTGCTCGAAGCCGCATAACGACGAAGCGCCGTCACGCGGAAACGCTCTCGGCCTGCCGCGCGCATTCGTCGACGCGGTTTGCGGCGCTTTTCGGCCACCGGCTACAATCGACATTCCACCTCCCGCTGTTCCCCAATGCCCGTAGTCGAACCGGCTGACGTCTCGCCGACGCGCCCGACTGAAATTGCCGTCCGGATGGCAGGGGTCACCTTTGGCTACGACCAGCGGCGTCCGGTGCTTCGCGGCATCGACCTGACGATCCCGCGCGGCAAGCTCGTCGCGATCATGGGTGGCTCGGGATGTGGCAAGACGACGATGCTGCGCCTGATCGGCGGCCAGTTGCGCCCGCAGGGTGGCACGATAGAAGTCGACGGCGAGAACGTGCCCGCGCTCGATCGCGAAGCGTTGTTCGCGCTTCGGCGCAGGATCGGCATGCTGTTCCAGTTCGGCGCGCTTTTCACGGACATGTCGGTCTACGAGAACATCGCGTTTCCGCTGCGCGAGCACACGGAGTTGCCGGAGGAGCTGATTCGCGATCTCGTGTTGATGAAGCTCAATGCCGTGGGCTTGCGCGGCGCCGCGCAGCTCGAACCGTCGGAGCTTTCCGGCGGCATGGCGCGCCGGGTCGCGCTCGCGCGCGCGATCGCGCTCGATCCGATGCTCGTGATGTACGACGAGCCGTTCGCGGGGCTCGATCCGATATCGCTCGGCGTCGTCGGACAACTCGTGCGGCGGCTCAATGACGCTCTCGGCATCACCTCGATCGTGGTAACGCACGACATCTACGAGTCGCTGAAGATCGTCGACTACATCTACTTCGTCTCGGAAGGACGCATCATCGCGCAGGGAACGCCGGCCGAAGTGCGGGCGTCGACCGATCCTTTCGTGCGCCAGTTCGTCGACGGCGAGCCCGATGGTCCGGTGCCGTTCCACTATCCCTCGTCGACGCTCGCGGAGGCATTCGCGTGATTTCCGTCGCGGTCGATGCACTCACCTGGGCGCTGCGCCGTGTGGGTTCCGCGACGCTTGGCTCGGTCGAGCGCCTCGGTTTCGCAGCCCGCTTCTCGGCGGCGACGGCCGGGCATCTTCCCGCGGCCGTTCGCCGTCTGCCGTTGACGATTCGCGAGATCTATTTCGCGGGCGTTCTTTCGCTCGTCATCATCCTGGTGTCCGGACTCTTCGTCGGCATGGTGCTCGCGATCCAGGGTTACGAGGTGCTCTCGCGCTACGGTGCGACCGAATCGCTCGGCATCCTCGTAGCGCTGTCGCTCGTGCGGGAACTCGGGCCTGTCGTCGCGGGTCTTTTGTTCGCAAGTCGCGCGGGCAGCGCCGTCACGGCCGAGATCGGTCTCATGAAGACGACGGAGCAACTGACGGCGATGGAAATGATGGCGGTCGATCCGCTCGCGCGGGTCGTCGCGCCGCGCTTCCTCGGCGGCGTGATCTCGATGCCGCTGCTCGCCGCGCTCTTCGAGACGCTCGGCATCTTCGGCGCTTATCTCGTCGGCGTGAAGCTGATCGGCATCGACGCCGGGTCGTTCTGGGGCAACATGCAGGCGGGCGTCGACGTCCGCTACGACATCCTGAACGGCGTCATCAAGAGCGTCGTGTTCGGCATCGCGGTGAGTGCGATCGCCGTGTTCGAGGGCTACAACGCGCGGCCGACGGCCGAAGGCGTCTCGACCGCGACGACGCGCACCGTGGTCGTGAGCTCGCTTTCGATTCTCGCGCTCGATTTCGTGCTGACCGTGTTCATGTTCCGGGGAGTCGGCGTATGAGATTTCGCAATGCGGCGGCGCTCCCGCGGACGTCGAGGCCGTGCCCGTGAGCGCGCTGGGCCGCCCCGAGCGCGAATTGCACCCCCTCGGGGGGCAGCGCAGCAGCGTAGCTGCAAGCGTGGGGGTCCCTTGAACCGCTCGACGCTCGACCTGTGGGTCGGCATCTTCGTGATGCTCGGCATCGCGGGAATTCTTTTCCTCGCGCTGAAGGTCGGCAACCTGACGTCGGTGAGTAGCGCGCCGGGCTATCACCTGCAAGCCGCATTCGACAACATCGGCGGGCTCAAGCTTCGCGCGCCCGTCAAGGCCGCGGGCGTTGTCGTCGGACGCGTCGACGGGATCAGACTGGATCCTCAAACGTACCAGGCGGTCGTGTCGATGAAGATCGATCGCGGCTACCAGTTCACGAAGGACACGATCGCGTCGATCCTGACGTCAGGGCTGCTCGGCGAGGTCTACATCGGGCTCGATTCGGGCGGCGATACGCAGATGCTCGCCGAAGGCGGCAAGATCACGAAGACGCAATCGGCGATCGTGATCGAGAAGCTCATCGGGCAATTCCTGTTCGACAAGGCGGCGAGCGGCAGCGGCGCTTCGGGTGCCGCGCCTTCGGGGTCGTCGACGCCCGGCGCGCCGGCGGCGAGCACCGGTGCGACGAACGCAGCAGGCGCGGCGGCGGGAGGCAAATGATGATGGACATTCGAGTGACGTTGCGTTTCGTGGCGTCGCTTTGCGCGCTTGCGCTTTGCACCGGCTGCGCGATGGGTCCGACGCGCGAGGACCCGTTCGAGCCGATGAATCGCGCTTCGTACAAGTTCAGCACCGCGCTCGACGACGCTATCGTCAAACCGGTCGCGCAAACGTATGTCAAATACACGCCGGTGCCGGTGCGCACGGCGGTCAGCAATTTCTTCGGCAACATCGACGACATGTTCTCGTTCGTCAACGACGTGTTGCAGGGCAAGCCTGACAAGGCGGGCAACGATCTCGGACGGGTGATCGCGAACACCGGCTTCGGCATGCTGGGCCTCGTCGACATCGCGTCCGAGGCCGGCGTGCCGAAGGGCGAGGAGGACTTCGGCCAGACGTTTGGTGTGTGGGGCATTCCGCAAGGTCCGTATCTCTTCGTTCCGCTGTTCGGACCGACGACGTTTCGTGACGGCACCGGTTCGCTGATCCGCGGCTACGCGGATCCGATCAATTTCATCCACGACGTTCCGATCCGATACGGATTGTGGGGTTTGCATGTTCTCGACCTTCGCGCCGGCGCGCTCGGCACCGAGAATGTCCTGAATCAGGCCGCCCTCGATCCCTACACGTTCATCAGGCGAGCGTATCTGCAGCGTCGCGAGTATCTGGTGTGGGACGGCAAGCCGCCGCCAGCCAAGGAAGAGGAGCAATGACGCAACTGAAACATTTCATCGTGAAGCGCGCGCTCGGCCTTTTCGTCGCCGTTGCCGCGCTGATCGCGTTGCCCGCGCTTGCGCAGGAAGCGCCCGACGCGCTGGTGAAGCGCGTCTCGCAGGAAGCGTTGACGGTCATCAAGACCGACCCGCGCGTGCAGGACGGCGACGTGGCGCACATCCGCGATCTGATCGAAGCGAAGATCGCGCCGTACTTCGACATGGATCGGATGACGGCGCTCGCCGCAGGACGCGCGTACCGGCAGGCGACGCCCGAGCAACGCAAGCGCCTCGCCGACGAGTTCAAGACGCTTTTGATCCGCACGTACGCGAACGCGTTGAACCAGTATCGCGACCAGACGATCGACTACAAGCCGCTTCGCGCCGAGCCCAATGCGACCGAGGTGACGGTGCGCACGGAGGTGATGCGGCCAGGTCAGCAGCCGGTACCGATCGAATACAGCATGGAGAAGACGCCGTCGGGATGGAAGGCGTATGACGTGATCGTCGCCGGCGTCTCGCTCGTCACCAATTATCGCGACGAATTCACGCAACAGATTCGCCAGGGCGGCATCGACGGGCTCATCAAGGCGCTGGCCGCCAAGAATGCGGCGCCTGCGCCCAAATGATGCCTTCGCTCGCCGGCGGAGATCGGGCCGCTGGCGCGTTTCGCGTGACCGAGCGCGGCTGGCGCTTCGACGGCGCGCTCACGCTCGACAATGCAGCGCAGGTTTTCGCGGCATCGAAAGCAGCGCCGTTGCCGGCGAGCGGGGCGATCGATTTTTCCGGAATGACGCATGCCGACTCCTCGGCGCTTGCCGTCGCCATCGCGCTCAAGCGACGCGCCACGATCGAGGGATGCGCATTGTCGATCGAGGGGTTGCCGCAATCGCTTCGCACGCTCGGGATCGTTTACGGCGTCGAGAACCTGCTCGATTGACGAGCAGGAAGCCTCGGCAGAGCCTGTCTCGTGAATGATGCCGTCGAAGTCAGCGACGTCGCGCGGCGCTTCGGGGACGTGCAGGCGCTCGCCGGCGTGGACCTTCGCGTCGCTCGGGGCGAGTTCTTCGGGTTGCTCGGCCCGAACGGCGCGGGCAAGACGACGCTGATCTCGATCCTGGCGGGGTTGACGCGCGCCGATCGCGGCACGGCACGCATTCTCGGGCACGACGTTGCCAGCGATTATCGCCATGCGCGGCGGCTTTTGGGCGTCGTGCCGCAGGAGCTCGTGTTCGATCCGTTCTTCACGGTCCGAGAGACGCTTCGCATCCAGTCCGGCTACTTCGGGCTGCGACACAATGACGCGTGGATCGACGAGCTCCTGCACCACCTCGACCTCACGCGCAAAGCCGATGCGAACATGCGCGCGCTCTCGGGCGGCATGAAGCGGCGCGTGCTCGTCGGCCAGGCGCTCGTGCACAAGCCACCCGTGATCGTGCTCGACGAGCCGACCGCGGGGGTCGACGTCGAGCTTCGTCAAAGCCTTTGGGCGTTCATTCGCAAGCTCAATCGCGATGGACACACGATCATCCTGACGACGCATTACCTCGAGGAAGCGGAGGCGCTCTGCAACCGCATCGCGATGATGAAGGCGGGACGCATCGTCGCGCTCGATACGACGCAGCATCTGCTGTCGCGTTTTTCAGGCATCACGGCGCGCGTGTCGGCGCCGCGATTGCCTGCGGAATGGGCGAGCCGCGTTCATGAGCGCCGCGCGGCCGACCGAAGGCGCGAATTCCGCCACCTCGGGGGGCAGCGCAGCGGCGAAGCCGCAAGCGTGGGGGGATCACACCCTCGCGAAGGCTCGGTTTTTTACCTCGGTCTCGAGAGCTACGCCGAGCTCGAGCGGCTGATCGCATCGTTTCGTACCGCCGGCATTCCGATCGACGAGCTTGCGCTCGCGCAGACCGATCTCGAGCAGGTGTTCCTGCGCATCATGGCGGGCACCGAAACGACCGACGAAGCACAGCGTGTCGCGGAGGTGCCTGAATCGTGAGCGTCCCAATGGTCCAGGGTGCGGGCGCGCGTATCGAGGAAGCCGGCGGCGCGGGCTGGCCGACGCTTTTGTCGAAGGAGCTTCTGCGTTTCTGGAAGGTGAGCTTTCAGACGATCGCCGCACCCGTTCTGACGGCGCTCTTGTACCTTCTGATCTTCTCGCACGTGCTGCAGTCCCGCGTGTCGGTGTTCGGCGGGCAGGTGCGTTACACCGCGTTTCTCGTGCCCGGGCTCGTGATGATGTCGGTGCTGCAGAATTCGTTCGCGAACGCTTCGTCGTCGCTGATCCAGTCGAAGATCACCGGCAACCTGATCTTCGTGCTGCTACCGCCGCTCTCGCCGCTCGAAATCTACGCCGCGTACGTGATCGGCGCGATGGTTCGCGGCCTCGCGGTCGGGCTCGGCGTTTTCCTGGTCGCACTCGTCGTCGAACCCGGCGTGATGACGATTGCACATCCGATCGTCGTGCTCGCGTTCGCGCTTCTGGGGAGCGCTATCCTCGGAACGCTCGGCCTGATCGCCGGCATCTGGGCGGACAAGTTCGACGAGCTTGCCGCCTTTCAGAATTTCCTGATCATGCCGCTTACGTTCCTGTCGGGCGTGTTCTATTCGATCCACTCGCTGCCGGCGTTCTGGCAGGCGCTGTCGCACGCGAACCCGTTCTTTTATATGATCGACGGGTTTCGATACGGCTTTTTCGGCCTCTCCGACATCGCGCCGTCGATTTCGCTCGGGCTCGTCGCCGCGGCGGGCGTCGGACTGGCGGCGCTTGCGCTCGCGATGCTTGCGAGCGGCTACAAGCTGCGGCATTAGGATGAAGAACCCTCACGCCCGCTCCGCTCGCTGCTCCCGTAGGGGGCGCAGTCAGCGGCTTGGGGTGGCCCGGCGCCGCTGAAATCGCTTCGAAGGCAGCCACATGGTGACTCCCGAATCCATCCGATCGGCGATCGAGCAGGGCCTTGCCTGCGACGTCGTCGAAGTTTCCGGCGACGGCCATCATTTCGAGGCGCTGATCGTGTCGCCGGCGTTTCGCGGCCAGTCGCGGCTCGCGCGGCACCGCCTCGTGTACGCGGCGCTCGGCGATCGGATGCGTGAAGAGGTACACGCGTTGTCGATGCGAACGTTGACGCCGGAAGAGCATGGGCTGGGAGACAGGTAGGGGCTGGGAATTGAGGGCTGGGGACTGGGGAGCGCTTCGATTTGCGTACCTTTACCCTTACGGTGTCAACGACTTCGGGATGCAAGCGAAGAATAAGTTCATGATGGGATCAACTGAACGTTTGCATGTCGTGAATCCCCCCAGCCCCCAGCCCCGGCCCCCAGCCCCCAGCCCCTTCGAATGGACAAACTGATCATCCAGGGCGGCGAGCGTCTTCGCGGCGAGGTGCGCGTCTCGGGTGCGAAGAACGCGGCGCTTCCGCTGCTTTGCGCATCGCTGCTGACCAGCGAACCGCTGACGCTCACCAACGTGCCGCGTCTCAACGACGTGCGCACGATGCGCTCGCTGCTTTCGCAAATGGGCGTTCGACCGGAAACGCCCGAGCCCGATGCGATCACTCTGGACGCATCGCGCATCGACTGGCCGCTTGCGCCCTACGAGCTCGTGAAGACGATGCGCGCGTCGATCCTCGCGCTCGGGCCGCTGCTCGCGCGTTGCGGCGAAGCGCGCGTGTCGCTCCCGGGCGGTTGCGCGATCGGCCTGCGTCCGGTCGACCAGCACATCAAGGGGCTGGAGGCGATGGGTGCCGAGATCGATCTCACGCACGGTTACATCAATGCGCGCGCGACGCGGCTGCGCGGCGCGAGCTTCCTGTTCGACGTCGTGACCGTCACCGGCACCGAGAATCTGATGATGGCGGCGACGCTCGCCGACGGCGTCACCACGCTCGACAATGCGGCGCGCGAGCCGGAGATCGCCGATCTGGCCGCGTGCCTCGTCGCGATGGGCGCGAGGATCGACGGTGCCGGCACCGATCGAATCGTCGTCGAAGGCGTCCAGCGCTTGTCGGGTGCGCGGCACGCTATCATGCCCGATCGCATCGAGACCGGAACGTTTCTCACCGCGGCCGCCGCCACGCACGGCGACGTCGTCGTCGCGGACGCCAATCCCGATTCGCTGGCCGCTGTCGTCGACAAGCTGCGCGAAGCGGGCGCGCTGATCGACGCGAACGGCTCGACGATTCGCGTGCGCGGCAATGGCGCGCTCAGTGCGACGAACGTTCGCACGGCGCCGTTCCCGGCGTTTCCGACGGACATGCAGGCGCAGTTCATGGCGCTCGCCGCGCGCGCCGACGGCGCATCGGTGATTACGGAGACGATCTTCGAAAACCGGATGATGCACGTGCAGGAGCTGAAACGTCTCGGCGCGGACATCGAGGTCGAAGGCAACGCGGCGATCGTGCGCGGGGTCGCACGCCTGACCGGGGCGAACGTGATGGCGACCGACCTCCGCGCGTCCGCGTGCTTAGTCATCGCCGGGCTCGTCGCGGACGGTGAGACGACGATCGACCGCATTTATCATCTCGATCGCGGCTACGAGCGTATCGAGGAGAAGCTTTGCGCGCTCGGCGCACGGATTCGTCGGGTGGCCGGCTCGTCATGAGCCAGACTTGAGCGCTTCGGCCGATCTTTCCGCATCCGACCTCGCCCGCGCGCCGCTCGGGCACGCGACCGGCCATCCGGATCGCTATGCGCCTTCGCTGCTCTTCGCCATCGCGCGCGCGCCGCAACGCGCGGCGCTCGGCGTCGTCGATGCGCTTCCGTTTCACGGAGCGGACGTGTGGACGGCCTACGAGCTCACGTGGCTCGACGCGCGCGGCAAGCCGGGTGTCGCCATCGCGACCCTCGAAGTGCCCGCGGCATCGCCGTCGATCGTCGAATCGAAATCGATGAAGCTCTACCTGGGCTCGTTCGGGATGACGCGGTTCGCATCAGCGGACGAGATTCGAGCGGCGATCGAGCGCGATCTTGCGCAGGCGTGCGGTGCGCGCGTCGGCGTGATCCTTCGCGAAGCGTCATCGTTCGCGCAAGAAGCGATCCGCGAGCTCGGCGGCGAAAGCCTCGACGATCCCGACGTAACGTGCGACGCATACGAGATCGACCCGTCGCCGTTGAGCGCGAGCGGTGATATCGTCGACGAAACGCTCGCGACCCGCCTCTTCCGCTCGGTCTGCCCAGTCACATCGCAGCCGGACATCGGCTCGGTGCAGATCGCTTATCGCGGCCCGCGGATCGACCGCGCGGGCCTGTTGCGCTATCTGGTCTCGTACCGCTGTCACGCGGGCTTTCACGAACATTGCGTGGAGCGGATCTTCACGGACATCGCCGCGCGATGCCGCCCGCGATCGCTCACCGTCCACGCGCGCTTCCTGCGCCGCGGCGGCATCGACATCAATCCGTTCCGAACGAACGCCGACGCGTCGATTCCCGACAACATCCGAACGGCGCGGCAGTGAATGCGATCCGCGGTGCGCTGCTGACGTTCGCCGGCGACCCGTTCCTCGCCGATCCGAAAACCGCATGCCGCTACGAGCGCGATGCGCTCGTCGTCATCGAAAACGGGCGCATCGTCGACTGCGGCGCCGCGGACCACGTTGCGAAGCGCATACCACCGGGCACGCCAATCACGCGTTATGAAGATGCATTGATCAGCGCGGGATTCGTCGACGCGCACGTCCATTACCCGCAACTGCCGGTGATCGGCGCCGGCGGCAAGCCGCTGCTCGGCTGGCTCGACGCATACACGTTTCCGGCCGAGTCGCGCTACGCCGACGCCGAATACGCGCGCACGGTTGCCGCACGTTATTTCGACGAGAACCTGCGCCATGGCATCACGACCGCCGCGGTGTTTTGCACGGTGCACCCGGAATCGGTCGACGCGCTGTTCTCGGAGGCGGTGCGGCGCGACATGCGAATGATCGCCGGCAAGGTGTTGATGGATCGCCATGCACCGGCCGATCTGCTCGACACGGCGACGCGCGGCTACGACGAGAGCAAAGCGCTGATCGCACGCTGGCATGGGCGCGATCGCCTGGCGTACGCGATCACGCCGCGCTTTGCTGCAACCTCGACACCCGAACAACTGGACGCCGCTGCCGCGCTGTGGCGCGAAACGCCGGGCGCGTACGTGCAGTCGCACGTCGCGGAGAACCGCGCGGAGATCGACTGGATCGCCTCGCTCTTCCCGGCTCACCGCAGCTATCTAGACGTCTACGAGTCGTTCGGCCTGCTCGGGCCGCGCGCCGTCTACGCGCACGGCATTCACCTCGACGACACCGATCTTGACCGTCTGCACAAAACGGGGACCGCGCTCGCGCATTGCCCGACGTCGAACAACTTCCTCGGCAGCGGACATTTCGCACTGCATCGTATCCGCGATCCGAAGCGTGCCGTGAAGGTGGGACTTGCGACCGATCTCGGCGCGGGCACGAGCTTCTCGATGCTTCGCACGATGCAGGCAGCGAGCGAGATCGCGCAATTTCATGGCCATCCGCTGTCGCCGTTTCGCGCATGGTGGCTCGCGACCGCCGGCGCTGCCGGCGCGCTCGCCCTCGACGAGGCGATCGGCACGGTCGCGCCCGGCCGCGACGCTGATCTCGTCGTCATCGACTTGCGCTCGACCCCGCTCATCGACTTTCGCATGCAGCGTGTCGACGACATCGAGGAAGCGCTCGCCGTACAGATGGCGCTCGGCGACGACCGCGCGATTCGCGCAACCTACGTGCACGGACGGCTTGCATGGGATCGCGAAGCGCCCGACGGCGAAATCGTTGCACGGCACTGACGTTTGCGATCGCGCTTGTAGGAGCGCTCCCGACATGATGAAGCGGCGTATCGCCGGAACCCGGCATCGTCGCCATCTGCCCAATTTCACGGGTCATTCGATGGAGGCACCATGAGCTACGCAGGATCGTCCCGAAGATCGAATTCCGTGAGGTACCGCATGGTGAGGATCGCGATGGCGGCCGTCGCGGCGGGCGGGCTTCTCGGCGGCTGTGCGACGACCGTCGACTGGGGCGGCCCGCTCGGCCACTATCGCTATCACTACGACTCGCGGCCGATTGTCTACTCGTCGCCATCGAGCGATGCGTACTATCGCGACCGCGTCACGTATGACGAGGCCGATCATCCGGTCGTCTCGTTCTACCATCACGACGACGACGATTGAATCATCGAAGGGCAAGCTTTGGACGGGCGGCGACATCGCCGCCCGTTTTGCATCTGCACGTCGACCGGACAGGCGTTCGCGTGCCGGTAGAATCGTTCGCTTACGCTCCTGCTGCCGCTTGACACTTGGCCACGCTCACCCTGGCGCTCTCGAAAGGACGCCTGCTCGACGAGACGCTTCCGCTGCTCGCCCGCGCGGATATCGTGCCGGCGCTGGACCCGCGCACGTCGCGCAAGCTGATCGTCGCGACGCGCGATCCCAATGTGTCGCTGGTCATTCTGCGCGCTGCCGACGTGCCGACCTACGTGCAATATGGCGCCGCGGACGTCGGCGTCGTCGGCAGCGACGTGCTGCTCGAGCAGGGCGGCGAAGGCCTCTACCAGCCGCTCGATCTGCGGATCGGCCGCTGTCGGCTGGTCGTCGCCGCGCGGCGCGATTTCGATTGGGCTCGATCGGTGCAGCGCGGCGCGCGGATCGGCGTCGCGACGAAGTACGTGAATACGGCGCGCGAGCACTTCGCAGCCAAGGGGATGCATGTCGATCTCATCAAGCTCTACGGATCGATGGAGTTGGCGCCGCTCGCGGGTCTCGCGGATGCAATCGTCGATCTCGTCGCGACCGGCAACACGCTGGCCGCGAACGGGCTCGTCGTGGTCGAGGAGATCATGCCGATCAGCGCGCGTCTGATCGTCAATCCCGCAGCGCTCAAGCTCAAGCGCGATGTCGTGAAACCGCTGCTCGATACGCTGGCAAGCGCCGTCGGAGAGCCCGCGTGACGCCATCGCTGACGCTTCGCGTGCTCGATACAGCCGATCCCGCGTTCGGTCAGGCGCTCGAACATTTGATCGCGTTCGAGGCGGCGCAGGATCCATCCATCGATGCCGCCGTCGCGGCTATCGTCGATGATGTTCGCGTACGAGGCGACGCAGCGCTCCTCGAATACACGCGTCGCTTCGATGGTTTCGATGTCGAGCAGATGGCGGAAATCGCGATCGACGCGGCGGCGATGCGCGCGGCTTACGACTCGATTTCCGCGAAGATGCGGGCGGCGCTCGAAACGGCGGCTTCGCGCATTCGTGACTTTCACCTGCATCAGCGCGATCCTGGTTTCACGTTTCGGGACGAGACCGGCGCCGAGCTCGGCCAGCGCGTGACGCCGCTCGATCGCGTCGGCATTTACGTGCCGGGCGGGAAGGCAGCCTATCCGTCGTCGGTGCTGATGAATGCGATTCCCGCACGCGTCGCGGGCGTTGGCGAGATCGTGATGGCGACGCCCACCCCCGGCGGCATGCCCAATCCGCTGGTGCTCGCTGCCGCGCACGTCGCGGGCGTCACGCGGGCCCTCGCCATCGGCGGTGCGCAGGCCATCGCCGCGCTGGCCTACGGCACGCAGTCGATTCCGCGCGTCGACAAGATCTGCGGACCGGGCAATGCGTACGTGGCCGCTGCCAAGCGGCGCGTGTTCGGCGTCGTCGGCATCGACATGGTCGCCGGCGTATCGGAGATCGTCGTGATCGCGGATGCATCCGCGGATCCGGATTGGATCGCGCTCGATCTCTTTTCGCAGGCCGAGCACGACGAGATGGCGCAGGCGATTCTGCTCACGCCCGATGCGTCGCTGATCGAGCGAGTGAAGGCGAGCGCCTTGCGTGCGTTCGCCGACATGCCGCGTGCGGCGATCATCGCCGCGTCGTTCGCGCGCCGAGGCGCGTTGATTCGCACGCGCGATCTCGACGAGGCCTGCCTGCTTGCGAACCGCATCGCGCCCGAGCACCTCGAGCTCGCCGTCGCCGATCCCGACGCGCTGTTGCCGAAGATTCGGCACGCGGGCGCGATCTTCGTCGGCCATCATGCAGGCGAAGCGCTCGGCGACTACTGCGCAGGACCCAACCATGTGCTGCCCACCGGCCGGACCGCGCGCTTTTCGTCGCCGCTCGGCGTGTACGATTTTCAGAAGCGCACGAGCGTATTGCGTATCGGCGCCGAGGGCGCGCAAACACTCGCGCCGATCGCGATCGAGCTTGCCAACGGCGAGGGCCTCATCGCTCATGCGCGCTCCGCCGCGGCGCGCCTTCGCGAGGAAGCGTCGTGACCGACACGACGGACGCGCGGCGTGCGCGAATCGAGGCGACGATCCGCGCCGACGTGCGCGCGCTGTCCCGCTATGAGGTCCTGGATGGGAAGGGCTTCGTCAAGCTCGACGCGATGGAGAATCCGTATTCGCTGCCCGACGAGCTCGCGGATGAAGTTGGCGATGCGCTGTCGCGCGTGCCGATCAATCGCTATCCCGACGGCAGCGGCAATAGGGTGAAAGACACGCTGCGAAGCGCGTTCGACCTGCCGGCCCACGCGGGCCTTCTGCTCGGCAACGGCTCCGACGAGCTGATCCAGATCATCACGTCGTCGATCGCGACGCGCGAGGCGGGCGTGCTCGCGCCCGAGCCGTCATTCGTCATGTATCGACGCAATGCGTTGATGGCGCAGGCGCCGTTCACGGCGGTTTCGCTTCGCGCCGATTTTTCGCTCGACCTCGACGCGATGCTCCGCGCGATCGACCGCGCGCGGCCGGCGCTGGTGTTCATTGCCTATCCGAACAATCCGACGGGCAATCTGTCCGGCGCGACCGATGTCGAGCGGATCATAGCAGCCGCGCCCGGACTCGTCGTCATCGACGAGGCATATCACGCGTACGCGAACGCGTCGTTCGCGTCGCGCGTGCTCGATTTTCCGAACGTCGTCGTGCTTCGCACCGTATCGAAGATCGGGATGGCCGGGCTTCGCCTGGGTTACGCCGTCGCGCATCCCGACTGGATCGCGCACTTCGAGCGCCTGCGGCCACCGTACAACGTGGGAAGTCTCGCGCAGGCCGCGTTGCCGGTCCTGCTTCGCCACATCGACATATTCACGAAGCAGGCGGCCCGGATTCGCAAGGAACGCGCGCGTGTCGCCGCGGCGCTCGCCTCGCTGGGCGCGCTCGTTTTTCCGTCGGCGACGAATTTCCTCCTCGTGCGCGTCCCGGACGCAAACGCATCATTCGCGGCGCTGCTCCGTGGGAAGATCCTCGTCAAGAACCTCGACGGTACACACCCGCTGCTTGCGAATTGCCTGCGCATCACGATTGGAACGCGCGATGAGAACGATGCGCTGATTGCGGTGCTCGCGCGCGACTCGATGGAGGCACGCCGATGAATCCCGCTTCGCCATGGCCGATCCGAAGCGCCGACGTCACCCGGAAGACGAGCGAGACCGACATTGCGGTGACGCTGGTCATCGATGGCAGCGGCAAAAGCAACGTGTCGACGGGCATTGGCTTTCTCGATCACATGCTCGACCAGGTGAGCCGCCATGGCATGCTCGACTTGACGATCGAGGCGCGCGGCGACCTCCACATCGATGCACACCACACGGTGGAGGACATCGGCATCGCGCTCGGGCAGGCGCTGCGGCAGGCGCTTGGCGACAAGCGCGGCATTCGCCGCTACGGCCATGCCTACGTGCCGCTCGACGAGGCGCTGTCGCGTGTCGTGCTCGATCTTTCGGGCCGCCCGGGGCTCGAGTTCCACGTGCCGTTCGCGCGCGCTCTCGTCGGCACGTTCGATGTCGACCTGATCCACGAATTCTTCCAGGGCTTCGCCAATCACGCGCTCGCGACGGTGCACGTCGACAACCTGCGGGGCGAGAACGCGCATCACCAGGCCGAGACGGTGTTCAAGGCATTTGCGCGGGCGCTGCGGATGGCGTGCGAACGCGATCCGCGGGCGTTGGGTGAGGTGCCGTCGACGAAGGGGAGCCTTTGATCGCCGTCGTCGACTACGGCATGGGCAATCTGCGCTCGGTCGCGAAGGCGCTCGCGCATGTCGCGCCGCATCTGCGTGTCGAAGTCACCGGCGATCCGGCGGTCATCCGCGACGCGGCGCGCGTCGTGCTGCCGGGACAAAGCGCGATGCCGGAAACGATGGCCGGTCTTGCGCGAGCCGGCCTTCGCGACGTCGTCGTCGAAAGCATTCGCGCGCGGCCGTTTCTCGGCGTATGTCTCGGCCTGCAGATGCTCTTCGAATCGAGCGAGGAGGGGCCGACCGAAGGATTGGCGATCTTTCCCGGCATCGTTCGCCGGTTTCGCGAAGAGGAGCTGGCGCTTGCCGACGGCGAGCGGCTCAAGGTCCCGCACATGGGCTGGAGCGAGGTGCGCCAGGTACGTTCGCATCCGCTCTGGGCCGGGATCGAGGACGGCGAGCGCTTCTACTTCGCGCACAGCTACTATCCGGTGCCGGCCGATGCATCGCTCGCGGTCGGCACGGCGGCGTATCGGACGCCGTTTACTTGCGCGATAGCGAGGGCTAATATCTTCGGCGTGCAATTCCATCCCGAAAAGAGCCAGCGCGCGGGCTTGCGGTTGCTCGCGAATTTCGTCGCCTGGGACGGAACGTCCTAGCCCATACCCAAGGCCCCCAGTCGCACCGAAGTCCGCTGGTTCGCGCTCCCGCGCCGCGCCTCCATGGCTTCCATGCAGATCATTCCCGCGATCGACATCAAGGACGGGCATTGCGTGCGCCTGAAGCAGGGCGACATGCAGGCCGCCACCGTGTTCTCCGAGGACCCGGCCGCGATGGCGCAGCACTGGCTCGAGCTCGGCGCCGAGCGGCTGCACCTCGTCGACCTGAACGGCGCCGTGGCCGGCAAACCGAAGAACGAGCTCGCGATCCGCGAGATCGTCAGCGTCATCGGTGACGAGATTCCGGTGCAGTTGGGCGGCGGCATTCGCGATCTCGACACGATCGAGCGCTACCTCGACGATGGAATCAGCTACGTGATCATCGGCACGGCCGCGGTCAAGAACCCGGGGCTTTTGCACGATGCGTGCTACGCGTTTCCAGGGCACATCATCGTCGGCCTCGATGCCCGCGACGGCAAGGTCGCGACCGACGGCTGGTCGAAGATGACCGGGCACGACGTCGTCGATCTCGCGAAAAAGTTCGAGGATTACGGCGTCGAGGCGATCGTCTATACCGACATCGGCCGCGACGGCATGCTGACCGGCGTCAACATCGATGCGACGGTGAAGCTCGCGCGCGAATTGAAAACGCCCGTGATAGCGAGTGGCGGCCTCGCATCGATTGCCGACATCCGCGAGCTCATGCCCTACGTCGGCGACGGCATCATCGGCGCCATCGCCGGACGCGCGCTCTACGAGGGCAAGCTCGATTTCAAGGAGGCGCTGAAGGTCGCGAAGGGTGGATAGGGCGGAAATTGGTGCCAGAGATGTATTTCTCGAACGATTGTCATGATGCGCTGCGATAGCATCGGGAAATACATCTCTGGCACCAATTTCCGCTCATGCTCGCCAAGCGCATCATCCCCTGCCTCGACGTCGCGGACGGCCGCGTCGTCAAGGGCGTCAACTTCGTCAATCTTCGCGACGCGGGCGATCCGGTCGAAGTCGCCAGGCGCTACGATGAGCAGGGCGCCGACGAGCTCGCGTTCCTCGACATTCGCGCGAGCGTCGAAAAGCGCGCGCTTCTCTACGACATGATCGAGGCGGTCGCCGATCAGGTGTTCATCCCCTTGACGGTTGGCGGCGGCGTGCAGTCGGTCGACGACGTCCGCGCGCTACTCAACGCCGGCGCCGACAAGGTGAGCATCAACACGGCGGGCGTCATGCGTCCCGGGCTTTACGAGGAAGCGTCCGACCGCTTCGGCGCGCAGTGCATCGTCGCGGCGATCGACGTCAAGCAATGCGCGATCGAGCAGTGGCAGGTCTATATCCACGGCGGGCGCACGCCGACCGGCATCGACGCGATCGAATGGGCGGAGGAAGTGGCGCGTCTTGGCGCCGGCGAGATCCTGTTGACGAGCATGGATCGCGACGGCGCGCGCAAAGGGTTCGATCTTCGCGTCACGCGGGAGGTCGTCGATCGTGTCGGCGTGCCGGTGATCGCGTCGGGCGGCGTGGGATCGCTCGCCGATCTCGTCGACGGCATCGCGATCGGCGGTGCGGATGCGGTGCTCGCCGCGTCGATCTTTCATTACGGCGAGCACACGGTGGGCGAGGCGAAGGCGGCGATGCGCGCGGCCGGAATCGAGGTCAGAAAGTGAGTGCGCAGGGCCGCCCCAAGCGCGAACAAGCCCCGAAGCGCGAAGCGCGGAGGGAGGTCCATTGAGTGCGCAGGGCCGCCCCAAGCGCGAACAAGCCCCGAAGCGCGAAGCGCAGGGGGAAGTCCCTTGAGCCAAGGCTTGAGCGAGCACGCGGCGCGGGGCGACTGGCTCGACGCCGTGCGCTGGAACCGCGACGGCCTCGCGCCCGCGATCGCGCAGGACGCGGCGACGCATCGCGTGCTGACGCTCGCATGGATGAATCGCGAGGCGCTGACGCTCACCCGCGATACGCACGAAGCGCATTACTGGTCACGCTCGCGGCACAAGCTCTGGCGCAAGGGGGAGCAGTCGGGACACGTTCAGCGCGTGCGCGAGATCCGCCTCGACTGCGATCGCGACGCGATTCTGCTGATCGTCGAGCAGGTCGGCGGCGTCGCATGTCACACCGGGCGCGAGCGCTGCTTCTACCGTCGACTCGAAGGCGACCAGTGGCATACCGTCGAGCCGATCCTCGAGGATCCGATCACCGTCTATGGCCGCGAATGACCCCCGGCCGGGCGACGTGCTGGCGCGCGTCGCGGCGGTGATCGAAACGCGAAAGGGCGCCGATCCGGCCGGCTCCTACGTCGCATCGCTGCTCGCGTCCGGCGAGGACCGGGTGTTGAAGAAGATCGGCGAGGAAGCGACCGAGACGGTGCTGGCCGCGAAGGAGGGTGATAAAATTCACCTGGTCGCGGAAGTCGCCGATCTGTGGTTTCACTGCCTCGTGCTGCTCGCCCGCCACGACCTCGGTCCCGACGACGTGCTGCGCGAACTGGCACGGCGGGAAGGCGTCTCCGGACACGCCGAGAAGGCGTCCCGCTGAAAGTTGCGCCGCACCGGGTCACCCCGGGCCCGAACGATCCCCATGACGAGCGACTCCAACTGCATATTCTGCAAGATCGTGCGCGGCGAGCTGCCGAGCCGGAAGGTCTACGAGGACGGCGATGTCCTCGCCTTCCACGACATCCAGCCGCTCGCGCCGGTGCATTTCATGCTCGTGCCGAAAAAACACATTGCGACGATGTACGACGTCACGACCGCCGACGCTCCGGCGCTCGGCAAGATCCTGTCGCTCGCGGGTCGGCTCGCGCGCGAACAAGGCGCCGGTGACGGCTTTCGCACGATCATCAACACCGGCCGCGTCGGGCGCCAGGACGTGAAGCACGTTCACGTTCACGTGCTCGGCGGTCCGGAGCCGCTCGGTCCGATGCTGGCGCCGAAGTCGGCATAACGAGGAGGGATCATGGGTAGTTTCAGCATCTGGCACTGGCTCATCGTGCTGCTCGTCGTCGTGTTGATCTTCGGCACGAAAAAGCTTCGCAACATCGGCCAGGACCTGGGCGGCGCGGTGAAGGGCTTCAAGGAAGGCATGAAGAGCGCCGAGGAGCCGCACCCGCCCGCCGCCGAGCCGCCGCCGCAGGTGAGCGGCCGCACGATCGAAGGCGAAGTGCGCGAGGAGCGCTCGACGAAGGTCTGATCGAGTGACGGGCGGTCCTTTCGGTCGCCGCCGTCTTGTACGCTAGTCGCACATGTTCGACATCGGCTTTTCGGAAATCGTCGTCATCGGCGTTGTCGCGCTCGTCGTGATCGGGCCCGAGCGCCTGCCGAAGACCGCGCGCACGGTCGGGCTCCTGTTCGGGCGTTTGCAGCGCTACGTCAACGAAGTGAAGGCGGACATCAGTCGCGAGATGGAGCTCGACGAGTTGCGACGCTTGCAACGCGAGATGCAGGGCGCGGCACGCGACATCGAGCAGAGCGTGCGAACGGCGGCCAGCGATTTCAACGCCGGCGTTCGCAATGTCGAAAGCGAGCTCAATGCGACGGCATCGGAGGTTTCGAAGACCGCCACGACCGAAGCTCCCGCTTCGCCATCTCCGCCAGCGCCCGTCCCGGAGCCGCCGCCTCGCCAGGCGGCGTTGCCCGGATTCGACAAGATCTGATGCGACACGCGCCGATCGCCCGCGGCCCCACGTTTGACGCGTCAGATTGCGTCCATTACTGACCCGCACGCGAAGTGGCCAGCATCACCGACCCTGACGACATCCAGGAATCGTTCCTGTCGCATCTGATCGAGCTGCGCACGCGGTTGATGCGCTCGATCATCGCCGTCGTCGTCGTGCTGCTCGCGCTGTTCCCGTTCGCGAAAAAGATTTACGCGCTGCTCGCGGAGCCGCTGCTGCGCGTATTGCCGCATGGCTCGACGATGATCGCCACCGACGTGACCGGCACCTTTTTCGTCCCGCTCAAGGTCACGCTGATGACGGCGTTCCTGGTCGCGCTGCCGTACGTGCTCTATCAGGCGTGGGCGTTCGTCGCGCCGGGGCTTTATCAGCACGAGAAGCGGCTCGCGCTCCCGGTGCTCGTGTCGAGCTGCCTGTTCTTCGTGTTCGGCATGGCGTTCGCGTACTTCGCGGTCTTTCCTGTCGCCTTCGGCTTCTTCGCCGGGTACACGCCCGCAGGCGTGCAGATGATGACCGACATCGACAAGTACCTGTCGTTCGTGCTGACGATGTTCGTCGCATTCGGCGTCGTGTTCGAGACGCCGGTCGTCGTCGTGGTTCTCGTCCGCATGCGCGTCGTGTCGCTCGAGAAGCTCAAGAAGATGCGACCGTACGTGATCGTCGGCGCATTCGTCGTCGGCGCGATCTTCACGCCGCCCGACGTCATCTCGCAGAGCATGCTCGCCGTGCCGCTTTGGCTTCTCTTCGAACTCGGACTTGTGCTCGCGCGGTTCGTGTCGAGCGGGGCGACCGAAGCGCCCGCGGAGGAAACCGAGCCGGCGCAGTAGACGCCCAGTTTGGGGTCAGAGATGAAACCGATCTTCGACACCGCGGTTCGTCAAACGACCGCAGAGTTTCGTCTCTGACCCCAAAACTACGGCGTGCGCCGCCGCACGCGGCGCGCCGTCATTCCGCCGGCCGCGGCCGCTTCGCTACGAAGACGTCGAAATCGAGCGACTTGCCGCCACGCAGCACCTTGACCTTCGCGTTGCTGCCGGGCCTGAGCTCGGCAATCCGCGCGAGAAGATGCGGCACGTCGGGCGTGGGCTCGCCACCGATGTCGACGACGACATCCCTCACCCGGATGCCGGCGCGATCGGCGGGCCCATTCGGCTGAAGCGCCCGCACGATCACGCCGTCGACATTCGCGAGCGCCAGCGCCTGCGCCGTTTCGCGCGTCAGCGCCTGCGGCTCGACGCCGAGCCATCCGCGCGTGACCTCGCCTTCCTTGATGATCTGCGCGAGCACCGTGCGCGCGAGCGACACCGGGATCGCGAAGCCGATGCCCATCGATCCACCCGATTGCGAATAAATCGTGCTGTTGATGCCGACGAGATTGCCCGCCGTGTCGACGAGCGCGCCGCCCGAGTTGCCCGGGTTGATCGGCGCGTCCGTCTGAATGAAATCCTCGAAGCGATTGACGCCGAGATGATTGCGCCCGAGCGCGCTCACGATGCCCATCGTCACCGTGTTGCCGAAGCCGAACGGATTGCCGATCGCCAGCACGACATCGCCAACGCGCAGATCCTCCATGTCGCCGAATGTGATCGTCGGCAGGTTTTCGCCATCGGCTTTCAGCACGGCGAGATCGGACTCGGGATCGGATCCTCGCACGTGCGCATGCAGCTCGCGACCATCGGCCAGAACGAGCTCGATGTCGTCTGCGCCGTCGATCACGTGGTGATTGGTAAGGACGTAACCCTCGGGCGAGACGATGACGCCCGAACCGAGGCTCGTCGTCTCGCGCGCCGGCGCGCGCTCGGCGAGCTCGGGAAAATAGCGCCGCAGGATCGCGTCGTCGAAGAGTGGATTGCGCGCGCGCACCGCCTTGGTCGAGTAGATGTTGACGACCGCGGGCATCGCCTTCTTCGCTGCCTCCGCGTAACTCGCTCGCGCGGGCGTCGCGTCGCGTCCACCGGAGGCCTGCAGCAACACGACGTTATCGACTCTGCCGGACAAGCGTGGCAGAAGGTCGGGACGCAGCGTCGCGACCACGAAAAGCGCGCCGAGGCAAAGCGTGCACGCCTGCGCGAAGAGCAGCCAGAACTTCTCGAGCATGAGGTGGAGAGCGCGGGAGCATGCCGATTATAGTCGGTGCGTCAGGCATTTCGACGTACGCCGCAGGACTGTTGCTCGGTGCATCAAACGCGTACGAGGCGCCGCCGAGCTTCAAATCGAAACTTGGAATGCCGTATAATTTCAAGCTTTTGCGGGCGAGATTTCGGTCGCGCACGAGCGAAAGGCGGGGATGGCGACAGACGCGGTCGTTAACAAGGACAAGCGCCGCTTCCTGATAGGCGCGACATCGGTGGTAGGGGGCATTGGCGTGGCGGCCGTGGCGGCACCCTTCGTCATCTCGCTCTTCCCCAGCGAGCGCGCGAAGGCGGCGGGTGCACCCGTCGAAGTCGACATCAGCAAGATCGAGCCCGGGCAGAAGATCAATGTCGCCTGGCGGGGCAAGCCGGTCTGGCTTTTGAACCGCACGCCCGAGATGCTCGCGACGCTGCCGAAAATGGATTCGCGCGTCGCGGATCCGCATTCGGAAGTCGATCACCAGCCGTCGTATTGCAAGAACGAGTGGCGCTCGATCAAGAAGGAATGGTGGGTCGCGATCGGCATCTGCACGCATCTCGGCTGCTCGCCGACGTTTCGTCCGGAAGTCGCGCCCCCCGATCTCGGGCCGGATTGGCTCGGCGGCTTCTTCTGTCCATGCCATCAGTCGAAGTACGACCTCGCGGGCCGCGTGTTCCAGAGCATGCCGGCGCCGACCAACCTCGTCATTCCGCCCTACAAGTATCTGAGCGACACACGGATCTCGGTCGGCGAGGACATGAAGGCGAAATGAGGATGGCTCGATGAGCAAGGTGCTGACCTGGATCGACGAGCGCTTTCCGCTCACATCGCTGTGGAACAGCCAGTGGGGCAAGTACGTCGCGCCGAAGAACTTCAACTTCTGGTACTACTTCGGCTCGCTCGCCGCGTTCGTGCTCGTGCTGCAGATCCTCACCGGGATCTGGCTCACGATGAATTACAAGCCCGATGCCACGAAGGCGTTCGAGTCGATCGAGTACATCATGCGGGACGTCCCCTGGGGATGGCTGATCCGCTACATGCACTCGACGGGCGCGTCGATGTTTTTCGTCGTCGTGTACCTGCACATGTTCCGCGGCTTGATGTACGGCAGCTATCGCAAGCCCCGCGAGCTCACCTGGCTCTTCGGTTGCCTGATCTATCTTTCGCTGATGGCCGAGGCGTTCTTCGGCTACCTCCTCCCGTGGGGGCAGATGTCGTTCTGGGGCGCGCAGGTGATCGTCAACCTGTTCTCGACGATCCCGGTGATCGGCGACGGTTTGTCGGTATGGATCCGCGGCGATTACACGATTTCGGATGTCACGCTGAACCGCTTCTTCGCGTTCCACGTCGCCGCACTGCCGCTCCTGCTCCTCGCGCTCGTCGGCGCGCATTTGATGGCGCTGCACGAAACGGGATCGAACAATCCTGATGGCGTCGAGATCAAGAAGCAGCCCAAGGACCCACGTACCGGCCTGCCGCTCGACGGCATCTACTCGCACCCGTATTACACGATCAAGGACTTGGTCGGCGTGATCGTCTTCCTCGCCGCATTCTCGGCCATTGTGTTCTTCCTGCCCGAGATGGGGGGTTACTTCCTCGAATCGAACAACTTCATTCCTGCCGATGCGCTGAAAACGCCACCTGAGATCGCGCCGGTCTGGTACTTCACGCCTTACTACGCGATGTTGCGCGCGGTGCCGTCGTTCCTCGAAACGCAGGTATGGGGCGTGATCGTGATGGCGTGCGCGGTGCTGATTTTCTTCGCGCTGCCCTGGCTCGATCACGGGGCGGTCAAGTCGATCCGCTACCGGGGCAGGCTCTACAAGTCGTGGCTCGCGGCGTTCGTGATCTCGTTCCTGATCCTGGGCTACCTCGGCACCGTGCCGGTCACCGTGTGGGGGCAGTTCGGCAATGCGTTTCCGTTCTACGGCGCCGACAAGGCCACCGTCATCGCGCGCGTGCTGACCATCGTTTACTTCCTGTTCTTCGTGTTGATGCCGTGGTATACGGTGCGCGACAAGACGAAGCCGCAGCCGGATCGAGTGAGGTGGAAATGAGTTACGCCATCGCACTTCTTCTCGCGCTTGTGACTTCGATCTCGACCTCGGCCTTCGCGGCCGACGAGAACGCGCAGCTCCTGAACGCGCCGGTCAATCGTCTCGACAACGAATCGCTGCAGCGGGGCGCGCGCGACTTCGTCAATTACTGCCTGACGTGTCACTCGGCGAAGTACATGCGCTACAACCGCCTGACCGATCTCGGGCTCACCGACAAGCAGATCACCGACAATCTCATGTTCGCTTCCAGCAAGATCGGCGACACGATGACCGTCGCGATGACGCCGGAAAACGGCAAGGCGTGGTTCGGGAACGCGCCGCCGGATTTGAGCGTCGAGGCGCGCATCCGCGGCCGCGACTGGCTCTACAGCTATCTGATGGGGTTCTACCGCGACGAGAAAGCCCCGTCTGGATGGAACAACCTGGTGTTCCCCAACGTAGCCATGCCGAACGTGCTGTGGCAATTGTCAGGGGTCAACAAGCTCGTCAAGACCGACTACGAAGACCATGAGAGGGCCCAGGCGGCCGCGATTGCGGTCAAGGGCCTCGTCGCGCTCGAGCCTGACGGCGAGAAGTACTCGGTGCTGCAAGTCGAGCCCGATCAGCGCGGGACGATGACCCGCGCCGAGTACGAGGCGTTCGTGACCGATCTCGTCAATTATCTCGACTACATGGGAGAGCCGATCAGGAATACCCGCATCCATCTCGGGCTCCTGGTGCTGCTTTTCCTCGGCGTGCTGTTCGTCTTCGCGTACGCGCTCAAGCGCGATTACTGGAAAGAACTGCATTAGGGCCGTTGGGGCCGCTCGGCCCCGCCGACGGGCGTCAGGCGGGAACGCCCGTCCCGACAAAAGCGTTGCGATCAGTGGTCGCTGCCCCGATCTTGACTACACATCCGGGAGAAACCGAAAGCGATGATGACCCTTTACTCCGGCACGACGGACCCGTTCAGCCAGCGCTGCCGGATCGTGCTCCACGAAAAGGGCATGGACTTCCAGATCATCGACGTGGACCTGGACCATAAGCCCGAGGACCTGGCGGTCATGAACCCGTACAACCAGGTTCCGGTGCTCGTCGAGCGAGACCTCGTGCTGCACGAGTCGAACATCATCAACGAGTACATCGACGAACGGTTCCCGCATCCGCAACTGATGCCAGCGGATCCCGTGATGCGCGCGCGGGCGCGGCTGTTCCTGCATCGGTTCGAGAAGGAGCTCTTCGTCCACATCGACGCGCTCGAAGGAGGCAACCAGAAGCATGCGGACCGGGCGCGCAGCCTCGTCCGCGATGCGCTCATGCAGATCGCGCCCGTCTTCGCCAAGCACAAGCACATGCTGGGCGAGGACTATTCGATGCTCGACGTGGCGATCACGCCGCTTCTGTGGCGCCTCGACTATTACGGCATCCAGATGCCGAAGACGGCCGCGCCGCTCATGAAGTACGCGGAGCGCCTGTTCGCCCGGCCGGCGTTCTCGGAGGCGCTTACCTCCGCCGAGCGGGGTATGCGGAAGTAGGCACCCCGATTGCTTGGAATCGCTTCCGGGTCGGCATTCGGGAGCGAATCGTAAAGCGCTTCGACAGTCGCCGGCCGCATGTAACGCACAAGCGTGGTGTAAGGTTCGCGCAACGCCGGCCGCTCGAAGGCAACGGCGGTTAAGTGCGTTTTCGCCGCGATCGCGAGGCACAGCGTAATATTTTCGCCATGTCAGAGCAGTCCGCGAAGCCCTACCTCGTACGCGCCATTTGCGAATGGTGCGCCGACAACGGGCTTACACCGTATCTCGCCGTGCGCGTGAATCCGCAAACGCGCGTCCCCGCCGCGTTCGTCAAGAACGGTGAGATCGTGCTGAACGTGAGCCCGACGGCGACCCGCAAGCTCACGATCGACAACCAGTGGATCCAGTTCACCGCGCGCTTCAACGGCTCGTCGCAGGAGGTGGCGGTGCCGATCGGCGCGGTCATCGGCATCTTCGCCAAGGAAACGGGCTACGGGTTCTCGTTTTCTGCGCCCGACGATCCCGTCGCCGCGCTCGCGTCGAGCAGCGGTGGCGCGCGCGACGCCGAAGGGCCGCCAAAGCTCGGCGAGCCCCCGCGCAAGCGGCCGACGCATCTGTCGGTCGTCAAGTAGCGATTTGTTCGGTTGCTATGGCGCGTGAGCGGTGCGCGCTTGCGTGCCGCGGCCGGCGCTAGAATCGAAGCCGCGCCGGCATAGCTCAGTTGGTAGAGCAGCGGTTTTGTAAACCGTTGGTCGGGAGTTCGAGTCTCTCTGCCGGCATCGTTCCGAATAGCTATAGCTTTAGGATATGTCCGCATGATCGCATGCGTGTGCGTCAGGGCCACGATCGACGCGCGCCAGTTCATCAAGTTCTCAACTGCTTCGCGCTATCTCAGCGCCGGCGTTGGCCCTTGCCCACCGCAAACCACGGCATTCCGACGTAGGAATCCGCCACCACCCAGCCACTGGCAGTCAACGCCCACGACACGGCGGTCTCGGTCCATTGAAACGCGTCGGCGTTCGTCGCCGCGACGGGTACCCACACGAGCAGTGTGAACAGCCCCATCTGCAACGCGGAAAGCGCGGTTGCCAGCCGCGCGCACACACCGATTGGCACCGCGATGCCCGCAGCGAGGTAAGTGCATCCGGTGATGTACGCCCACGTCACATGCGAGGGCAGCCAGTCGGGCACCAGGGCAGCAGTCTGTTTGACGTAGATGATGTGAGCCAGGCCGAAGGGAATCATGGCGAGTCCGTAGATCGCCCTCCCGATGCGCACGCCCTTTTCGCCGCAAGCGAAACCGACGCGTTGCTTGTCCCAGTCGGTCGCGACGAGCGCATACAGCACCCAGGCGCCTGCCGCCAACACTGCGGTCTCGCTACATCCTTCCCAGGAAACCTCGACCGTCGGGGCTTTGAGAATGACCGGCAATCTGAACAGCAGCAACCAAAGCAGAAGGTACGCGAGCAGCATGCGGGCACCGAGAGCGGCATGGCGTGGCATGAGCAACGCTATGCCGGATGCCAGCGAGATGGCGCCGCAGAGGTAGGCCAGCACCTCGCGCCCCGGTAACCATTTGGGCACCGGCTGCCATATCGCGCCGAAATTGCCTTTGACCACGCCCAATGTTCCGAGGGCGATCAACGTCACTGCAAACACTGCGTGACCGAGGCTTGTGGCTCGCATCGCCAACGTTCCAGCCAAAGGCCTAGAAGCCGTAGTGCCGGGGATTGCTCAGTACGGTGGCAGCGGTGTATTCCGCCTGCTCGACAGTGAAGCGTGCCTTTATCAGCACGTCGACGACGGCCTGTCTGTCGTTGGAACGGATAGCCGCATCGAACTCGGGAAACGAATTGAAGCGAGCGAGCCGTTCGTTGACCGTCATGCCGTTGATCTCCTGGTCGTCATCCATGAGGGAAATCTCCGACGTTTGGGTTGTGCCTGTCATGGGCATTCCGTTGCAGCACGACGAGCGAGAGAATCGCAACGGGTTCAGCGTCTATCGCAGCATCGCGCTGCACCGATCAAGAGCTTCTCGCCTCCCGGCTGGGCGACGAGTTGCACGCCGATCGGCAAACCGTCGACCATGCCGCATGGCACGGCGAGCGCAGGCAGCCCCGCCATCGTGTAAATGCCCTGCAATCGCGCCGAGCCGGTCCCTTGCGCGCTGATCGGCGACGCCAGGCCATCGGTCGCCGGCGCGAGGATGATCGTCTCGGCGTCGAGAAGACGAACGAGCGATTCGCGATAGCCGCGCGCGCGATCGATTGCCTCGGCGTACTGAGCGTCCGAGATTCGCCGTCCACGATCGATGAGGTCTCGAAGTCGCTCGCTCATGAACTCGCCGGCGCGATCGCGATCGGCGCCGTGGTTGATCGCGATGTCCCGCATGAGGATCGTCTCGAGCGTCGTGTGCGCATCGACGAATTCGCTCGGCAGTGACATCGCGGTGACCGCAATGCCCGCAGCCTCCAACGCGGTTTGCGCGCGCGTCAGCGCCGTGCGGCTTGCGGGCTCGATGCATTCCGGCCACGGCCCTTCGACAAGCAGCGCACGCCGCGGTGGTATTGGATGCAACGGATTCGGATCGCGGTCGAACAGCACGCGACACGCGAGGGCGAGATCGTCCGGGTCGCGCGCGAGAAAACCGACATGATCGAGCGCCGCCGAGAGCGGCATCGCGCCTTCCCTGGTGATCGATCCGAACGTCGGCTTGAGCCCGTACACGCCGCAATAGGTCGCGGGGCGCACGATCGATCCCACCGTCTGCGAGCCGAGCGCGAGCGGCACCATGCACGCCGCCACCGCCGCCGCCGATCCACTCGACGATCCGCCCGGCGAGCGCGACGAATCGTGCGGATTCGTCGTCGGTCCTGCGCGTGCGATCGCGTACTCGGTCGATATCGTCGTGCCGAAGATCACCGCGCCCGCTTCGCGCAATCGCGTCACGACCGGCGCATCATGAAGCGGCACGCGTCCAGAATGAATCGGCGATCCCCATTCGCAACGCAAGCCGGCGACGTCGATGATCTCCTTGACGGCGACCGGTACGCCACAGAGCGGTCCGCGGCTTTCGCGCGGGGCTTCGTCACGCTCGCGCGCTTCCGCAATCGTCTTCTCGGGAGCGACTTGATCGCGAAACGCGTGCACGACGCTTTCGCGCGACTGGGTCTGCGCCAGACACGCGCGCACGAGCGCTTCCGATGTCGCCTCGCCGCGCGCAATCGCGCGGGCGGCCTCCGCTGCACCGAGCTCCGCCAATGTATTCATTTCGCAACTTCCCCTTCCGATGCGAAGCTCTTCGACAGTTCCTCGTCGAGAAGCGCGTAGATCTGACGCTCCAGATCCCGAAATCGATCCGACGGGATGTCCCGCGGACGCGGCGCATCGACCGTCCACTCCGCCTTGATGCGACCCGGTCGCGCCGTCATGACGACGACGCGATCCGCGAGGTACAGCGCCTCGGGTACCGAGTGCGTGATGAACACGACCGTCCGCTGCTGCTCGCTCCAGATGCGCAGAAGCTCACGCTGCAGGAATCGTCGCGTCAGCGCGTCGAGCGCGCCGAACGGCTCGTCCATCAGAAGAATCGACGGATCGACGGCGAAAGCGCGCGCGATCGCGACGCGCTGCTTCATGCCGCCGGAAAGCTCGTCGACACCCTTGTCCGCGAAGTCCTGCAACCCCACCAGACGAAGGTGATGAAGCGCGATCTCGCGTCGTCGAGCTTTGGGCACTTCGCGCAGACCGAACTCGACGTTGCCGAGTACGGAGAGCCAGGGAAACAGTGCGTAGCTTTGGAACACCATGCTTCGGTCGATGCTCGGGGCGCGAATCGGCTCGCCGTCCACCTTCACGCTGCCCTCGCTCGGTGCGAGGAAGCCCGCGAGGATTTGCAGCAGCGTGCTCTTTCCGCAACCCGTCGGACCGACGATCACGAGGAATTCGCTCGCCTTGACGTCGATCGAGATCGGGCCGAGCGCATCGACGCGCCCGCCCGAACGCGTCTCGTAGATCTTCGTGAGGCCGTGGATCGTCAGCGGCTTCCCTGCTCCTTTCGCCATTTCAGCCGGCGCGCGCGAAACGGCGCTGCAGGAAGCGGAAAAACGCGTCGAAGAGGAATCCGAGAATGCCGATCACGACCATGCCGACGAGCACGAGGTCCGCACGCAGGATGTCCATGCCGTTCGCGATCAGATAGCCGAGTCCGGTGTGCGCGGCGACGAGCTCCGCGGCGATGATCGCCGCCCAGCCGGTGCCGAACGCGACGCGCAGGCCGACGACGACGCTCGGCATCGCGGCCGGAACGATGACGCGGCGAAACAGCAGGAAGCGATTGGTGCATCCGAACACGCGACCCGCATGGAGCAGCACCGGATCGACTTCCTTGACGCCCGCGACCGTGCTGAGAAGAATCGGAAAAAACGTGCCGATGAATACGACGAAGACCTTGCCCGATTCGCTGATGCCGAACCACAGGATCGCCATCGGGATCCACGCGAGGGGCGAGATCGGTCGCAGAAGCTCGACGAACGGATTGACAATCCGCTCGAGGCGCTGCGAGTTTCCCATCAGGAGGCCGAGCGGAACCGCGATCACCGCGGCGAGCAGCCACGCCGAGACGACGCGCCCGAGGCTGTACGCGACGTCGACGCCGAGCTCGCCGGTGCGCGACAGATTTGCGAATGCGTAGAGCACGGCCAACGGCGGCGGAAGCACCGACGGATCGGGCGCCGTCACCGTCACGACGAGTTGCCAGACGGCGACGATGACGATCGACGCGTAGACGAACGGAAGCGCGCGTGCGATCGCGGCGAGCGGATGCGCGCGCGGCTCGCCGCTCATACTACTCACTACTCAAGCGCCGGTCGTCGTGCAGGTCTTGCCGCGCTTGACCTCGTCGAGCGCTTTCTGCGCGAACGACGAATCGATTCTCGGCGTGTCGGTCGGCTTCAGGATCTCGGCATCCTTCAGGAACGTCGTGTACGCGTCCATCGTCTTCTGGGTCGGCACGACGTCGAGGCTGTAGACCGAGATTCCCTGCTTGAGCGAGAGCGCGATCACGTTTTGCGGAATCCGAATCTGCTCGCTCCAGAGCTTCGCCGCGTCATCGGGATGGCAGAGGATGTAGTTGATCGCCTGCACGTTCGCCGTGACGAGGCCCTGAACGATGTCCGGATGCGCTTTCAAATAATCGTTCTGCACGTAGACGCCATTGCCGATGTAGTGGCCGCCCATGATCGGCATGATCTGCTCGGCCTTCGCGAGGAGGCGCACCTTGCCCGACGCGAGGCCCACCGAGATCGACGGGTCCCACGTGATCCCCGCGTCGACCGATTTCTTCTCGACGAGGACCGGAATGTCCGGACCGCTCGACTTGAAGAGCTTGATGTCGTTCGCGGACAGCCCGCATTTCGCGAGCGCCTTTAGCAGCAGCGGGTACTGCTGCGAGCCGATGCCTGGGAAAGCAACGGTCTTGCCCTTGAGTTCGCACGGCGACTTGAGCGGCGAATCGATCGGCACCAGGATCGCCGTTTGTTCGAGGATGTTGATCGCAACGAGCGTCGCCTTGAGTCGCGAAACCGCGATCGTGGCGGGCCCCATGCCGGCGGACGCGATCTGCAGCGCACCCGCCGCCATCGCCTGATTCTCGGGTGCGCCATACGAGAATTCGCGGAACTCGACCTTGACGTTGTACTTTTTCTCGATGGGCTCGAAGTAGCCGAGCGCCTTCGCGATGAACGACGGATCGGTGTCGGGCTGCACACCGTAGTTGACGACCCCCTGCGCGAAGGCCGTTGCGGCGGTGCATGCGGCGATCGCCGCGAACCAGGCAAAGCGATGCGCGATTCTCTGGAATCCCATCCTTTCCTCCGAATTGGTGCGCGGGCGGGCCGTGGTCGACCTTCTGCCCGCGAACAAGGCGCCGCCGTGAAACGTTCCGCGCGAGCGCCGGGTAGCCTCGACGGGCAGCTATTGTGCGCCCGATCGCCGCGTGCGGCCAGTTGGCGCGCCCATCGCATGGCTTTGCCGACCGACGACGGCCTCACGCGATGGGCTTCGCGCTTTGGCGAAAACGATGTCCTTTCGTCTCCTCGTGCAGCGGCATCGAGCGCAGGATCCCGCCGAGTCTGCGCACACCTTCGTCGATTTCCGCCACCGGGCACGCGCCGTAGCCGAAGATGAGCCCGGGCGACGGTCTTTGCAGATAGAAGGGACCGATTGCGTAGAGGCCTACACCTGCTTCGTACGCACGCTGCACGAGCTCGTCGACGTCGAACCCGCGCGGAAGCGATGCCGCGACATGCAGTCCTGCATAAGACGGAAATATGGACAGGTAACCGCATGCGCAGCGCGCAAGCGCTTCGACGAGCGCGCCTCGGCGTTCCGAATACGTCCGCTGCATGCGTCGCAGGTGGCGCCCGAAATGACCTTCAGCGAGAAAATCCGCCATCACCGATTGCTCGAGCGACGATGCGTGACGGTCGGTGAGCCATTTCGCCGCGATGAACGGTTCCTGCAGCCATGGCGGCGCCACGACGTAACCCAATCGAAGCCCGGGGAAGAGCACTTTCGAGAAGGTCCCGAGGTACACGACGGTTCCATCGCGGTCGAGGCCCTGCAACGATTCCATCGGCCGGCCCGCGAAGCGGAATTCGCTGTCGTAGTCGTCCTCGATGATCACGCCGCCGCTTCGCTTCGCCCAGGCGAGCAGCGCCCTGCGTCGCGTGAGCGACAGCGTGACGCCGAGCGGAAACTGGTGCGACGGTGTCACGTAGACGATCTTCGCGCGCGGCGGCAGCTTGCCGACGATCAGTCCTTCCGCGTCGACCGGCACGGGTGTGATCTTCGCGCCCGCGGCACGGAAGATCGATGCCGCCGGCGTGTAGCCGGGGTTTTCGATCGCGACCTCGGTGCCGCGATCGACGAGGATGCGTCCGAGCAGATCGAGCGCCTGTTGCGAGCCGTTGCAGATGAACACGTCTTCGCCGTCGCAGCGGACCGCACGCGAATGCGCGAGGTAGCGCGCGATCCCGAAACGCAATCGCGGTTGCCCGGCCGCATCGCCGTACGCGCCGACATCGTTCGAAAGCTCGCGCAGATTTCGCGCGGCAAGCCGGCGCCAGATGGCGATCGGAAACGCGTCGAGGTCGGGAAGCCCGGGCCGGAAGTCGTGGACGATCTCGCGAGCGGGAACGATCGAACGCGACCGCGGCAGTCGGCCCGCCCATCCGCTCACGCGGCGCGGCGCCGCAGCGGTGGCGCGCGTGTCGCGCCTGCTTTCGGGCGCATGCATGGCGACGAAGGTTCCCGAGCCGTGGCGGCCGTCGAGATAACCTTCGCGACCGAGGCGCTCGTAGACGTCGCTCACGGTGTTGCGCGAAACGCAGAGCGCGACACCGAGCTCGCGTGTCGACGGCACGCGCTCCCCTGCGCGGAGCTGCCCATCCCGGATGGCGTCGCGAACGGCGCGATACAGGCGCTCGGCAATGCCACGTCCGTGGGCGATGTCGATCGACACGTCGGCCGCGAGCGCGAGCTCCATCGCTCTACGGATCCGGTGGAAATGTAAAAGTGGTCAAGCTAAAGCAGGCGAAAGTGGTTCTTGAAGCATACCAATTTGGCGCTTACACTGCGAAGCCCGGACGGCGAGGTGCCGCGCGGCGTGGAAGGAGAGGTCGCCCAGATGGCGCTGATCAAGGACGTCGATTCGATACTGAAGGGCAGGAAGGTCAAGGTCCGCAAGGCTGGCGAAGCGTTCGAGCATACGAGCCTCCTGCCCGACGACGAGTGGTATCCAAAAGCGGTTCGCACGAAGATTCGCCCGGCGCGGTGGAACTGGAAGGATTGCTACGCGAAGCTGCAGGAGATCGCGAGCTCGCCGATTCCCGGCGCCGATCGGCGCTTCATCATTCTCGTGAACAAGGACACCGAGGAGATGGCGAGCACGGCGCCCGGCGCGCTGATCGGCATGACGATCCTAAATCCCGGCGAAGGCCTGAAGCCGCACCGGCACAACTCGTTCGCGATCTACCACGTGCTGCAGGGCAGGGGCTTCGACGTGATGCAGGACGAGGACGACGGCGAGCCGACCAAGATCGAATGGGAGAAGGGCGATACGTTCCTGTGCCCCGCCTGGGTTTACCACCAGCACGTGAACGACGGCGACGAGCAGGCGATCATCCTGACCGTGCAGGATTTCCCGCTGCTCGCGGCGCAACGCAGCCTGATCTTCGAGGAGCCGCGCGGCAACGAGAACATCAGGCAGGTGAGCAAGAAGTTCGTGCCGCATCGCGACACGGCGGACAGCTTCAAGCTCGACATCTGATCGCGGAGGCATCGATGGCCACGCTTACCGAAGACATGCGGCGCATGGTCGCGCATTTGCGGCTCTGCTACGTCGCGACCGTCACGCCCGACGGCAAGCCGAATCTCTCGCCGAAAGGATCGCTTCGCGTCATCGACGACGAGCATCTCGCGTTCGCGGACATCATGTCGCCCTCGACCATCAGGAACCTCAAAAAAAATCCGTACATCGAGGTGAACATGGTCGACCCGTTCCTGCGGCGCGGCTATCGCTTCAAAGGTATCTGCGAGATCGTCACGGAAGGCGAGACGTACGACCTCGTCGCCAACGAGCTCTGGAACCGCGAGGGCCGGCAATATCCGGTCAACGCGGTCGTGAAGATCAAGGTGGAGACGGCGCTGCCAGTGCGATCGCCCGCGTACGTCTTCAACAAGGGTGTCAAGGAAGAAAACGTGCGCGCGATCTGGCTGGAACGCTACGGTGTCGCGGCGCTCGGTCCCGGTCGCGAAACCGAGGCCGAACCGTCCGGGGGAACACGGTGAAACTCGATCGACGTATCGTCGGCGCCATCGCGGCGGCCGCGTTGTGTGCCGTCGTATCGACGGCGAGCGCGCAAGCGCTCAAGGAAGTGAAGCTCGCGCTGTCGTTTCCGAACGGCGCCGCGTGGCCTTATCTCGCGGTCGCCGAGGAGATGGGCTACTTCCGCGACGAAGGTCTCAAGGTGACCATCATCAACCTGAACGGCGCGTCCGCGTCGTTCAAGGCAATGGCCACGGGGCAGGCCGACTATGCGTTCTCGGGTCCTGCGCAGGTGCTGAACGGGCTCGTCGCCGGCGAAGCGACGAAATCGTTCTACACTGCTTACCAGGGGCACGTGTACCAGTTCGGCACGCCCGAGGACAGCCCGTATCACCGGATCGCCGATCTGAAGGGACAGAAGATCGGCATTTCGACGGTCGCCGGCGGCCAGTATCCGTACCTGCTCGCTACGCTCAAGAACGCGGGCCTCACGCCGGGCAAGGACGTCGAGATCGCCGAGGTAGGCCGCGGCGGTGCGGCTGCCGTGGCGTTGGAGCAGAAGCGCATCGCCGCGTATTCGGCGTCGTTCGTCGACCTGATGGCGATCGAGCTCGCGGGCATCAAGATGCGTCGCTTCACGGAAGGGCCGACGTCGACGTTCATCAGCGATTCGCTGATCGCGACGAAGGAGACGCTCGACAAGGACCCGAAGACGGCAATCGGTCTCGCACGCGCGATCGCGAAGGGCACGGTGTTCTGCTTCGAGAATCAGAACGCTTGCTGGGCGAGCATCACGAAGGCCGTTCCCGACAACGGCAAGAACCCCAAATTCACGAAACCGCTTTTGCGCTACACCCTCGAGTTGCACAAGCTCGGTCCGGAAGCCAAGGGCCAGTGGGGCTACCAATCGCCGAAGGCGTGGGAAGCAATCGACGACTTCCTGATCGACAGCGGCCAGTTGAAGCAGAAGGTCGACGTATCGCAGGCGTACACGAACGCGCTGATCCCGGAGATCAATCGCTTCGACGCGGAGAAAGTCAAGACTGACGCGCGCAACTACAAGTTGCCGGAATAGCGGCAACGATGCTCGCGGCCGTCGACAACGCGACGATCGGCGCTTCGCAAACGTCCGCGACCGGCGCTTTCGCGATCGAGGTCGACGGGCTCGCGAAGGCGTATCGCCTCGGCGAGGCGACGCTCGTCGCGCTCGACGACGTTTCGTTTCGCGTCCGCGACGGCGAGTTCGTGTCGCTCGTTGGCCCGAGCGGCTGCGGCAAGAGCACGCTGCTCAACATCGTCGCCGGACTCGTCTCCGCATCGGCAGGAGAAGTGCGCGTCCGCGGGTCGAAGATGCGCGGGCCGAGCCGCAGCATCGGCATGATGTTTCAGTCGCCCGTGCTCTTGCCATGGCGCACCAACCTCGACAACGTGCTGTTGCCGATCGAAGTGTTCCGGCTCGATCGCGAGCACTACATGTCGAAAGCGCTCGCGCTCTTGCGCCTGGTCGGGCTCGACGCGTTCGCGCATCGCTATCCGTTCGAGCTGTCGGGAGGAATGCAGCAGCGCGTGGCGATCTGCCGGATGCTTCTCTACGATCCCGCGGTTCTCCTGATGGACGAGCCGTTCTCGGCGCTCGACGAGATGTCGCGCGAGTTCCTGAACCTCGAGCTATTGCGCATCTGGGAGGAATTTCGCAAGACCGTGATGTTCGTCACGCACAACATAGGCGAGGCCGTGTTCCTCGCCGATCGCGTCGTCGTGATGAGCGCGCGGCCGGGACGCGTCGCGCGCATCGTTCCGATCGACCTGCCGAGGCCGCGCTCGAAGGCCACGCTCGAAAGCGACGCGTTCTTCCACCAGGTGACGGCGATCCGCAAGGAACTCGATGAGCTACGAAGCTGAAGCGACGCCGGACAAGGCGCCGCGCACGGGTCGGCGCGAAGCGGCTGTCGCCGCGCTGGCCGGCGTCGCGGTGGTCGTCGTCTGGGAGATCATCTGCCGGATCGGCCTCGTGTCGAAGCTCGTGCTGCCCGCGCCCTCGGCGATCGGCATCGCGCTTTGGGCCAGCGTGCGCGAAATCGCGACCGGGGGCCCGATGCGCGGCAACATGCTGACGACGATCTACGAGATCCTCGCCGGATTCGGCGTTGGCGTGGCCCTGGGTTTCGTGCTCGGCGTGCTGATCGCCGAGATCGCGTCGATTCGCCGCGTCGCGATGCCTTACCTGATCGCTCTGAACGCCGCGCCGAAGATCGCGCTCGCGCCGCTTCTGCTCGTATGGTTCGGCTTCGGCATGGGGTCGAAGATCGTTATGGCGGCACTGATCGCGTTCTTCCCGCTGCTGATCAACGTCATCACGGGTTTGTCGAGCGTCGAGGAAGCGAAGCTGAAGCTGATGCGCTCGCTCGCCGCGTCGCGTGCGATGACGCTCGTCAAGGTCAAGCTGCCCGATGCGATGCCGATGATCTTCGCCGGCCTCAAGACGGCGATCGTGCTCGCCGTCGTCGGCGCCGTCGTCGGCGAATTCGTGGGTGCCGAATCGGGCCTCGGCCACGTGATCAAGCAGAGCGAGTTTCAGCTCGACGTCTCGCAGACTTTCGCCGTCATCGTTCTGCTGTCGATCATCGGCATCGCTTTCTTTTACGCGATCGAGTACCTGGAGCGGCGCGCGCTGTTCTGGACTCGTCCGCCACGTTGATCCAAGGAGCACCTTTAAGATGAGCCAACCTGTTGCCGATGTCGTCGCGAACGCCGCCGCGACGCTGATCGATTCGCTGATCGCATCCAACAAAGGCGATCGTCCCGCGTTCGAATACGCGAAGAAAACGTATTCCTACCAGGATCTGGCCGCGCTGATGAATCGCACCGGCAACATGCTGCAGGCGATGGGCATGGCCGATAACGCTCGTGTCCTTCTGCTGTTGCCCGAGTCACCCGCATTCGTCGCCGCTCTCCTCGGTGCGATCAAGGCCGGTGCCGTGCCCGTCGTCGGTGCGCCGACTGACGACGACGGGCTCGGGCGGTGCGTTTCGGCGGTCCAACCCGCCGTGGCGATCGTTCACGAGCAAACCATCGGTACGGTCGCCCGCGGACTCGGGACGTTGCCGCACGACGCGATCATCGTCGCCGGCCAAGCAAGCGACGGGTACAAATCGTTCGCCGCCGAGATCCGCATGCAACCCTCGTGGCTCGTCGCGGCGCCGGTTGAAAGCGACGCGCCGGCGCTTGGTGCGTGGAGCGGCTCGTCCCTCGTCACGGCGAGCCATGCCGATGTAGCGGCGCTCGTGGCGCGCGATGTTGCGATGGATCGCGCGATCGCAATGCTTCGCATGTTCGCCGAGGGCGCGCAGGCGACATTTCGCTGAAGCACGGCGTTCCCGCACTCGACGCGGACGAGTATTCGTAGCGCGCGAGCCGTCGCGTGAACGAACGTCAATTACTCGCGACGTCGCCGCGACGCGATAGCGTGCCGCGGCGACGATCCTTCGTAGTCAGATACGGCCCATGACCAGGAGGATGATCAGGATCAGCAACACGATTCCGAGTCCTCCGCTCGGCCAATAACCCCACCCCGAGCTGTAACCCCACGACGGCAGTGCGCCGATCAGAAGAAGAATGACGACGATGAGAACGATGAGCGAAACCGACATGACGACCTCCCATGTAAGGCATACAAGCGCAATTCGCTGACATTCGCGACGCGCTTGCGCTTCGCGACATGTAAGAATTACGTTCGAGTCGATGGCGGCGGTGACTCGACGTCGTGCGACGCTTCTTGAAGCCTTGCTGCCGCCTGCTTCGCTCCGATTCATCAAGCAACGCGTGTGCCGGCAGCGCCTTTGGCGGAGAACACAATGAATCGACTAGATTTTCAGGATCGCCGCGCGGTGGTGACCGGCGGCGCATCGGGCATCGGCCTCGCGACCGCGCGGAGGCTCTTCGCGAGTGGCGCGCGCGTCGCGCTATGGGATCGCGACGAGAGTGCGCTCGCCCGCGCCAACGATACGCTCGGCGGCAACGCAGTGACGAACGTGGTCGACGTCACCAACGCGTACGCGGTCGAGGATGCGGCAAATGCCGTCGCGAAGCATTTCGGCGGGATCGACGCGCTCGTCTGCGCCGCGGGCATCACCGGGCCGAACGCGACCACATGGGCGTATCCGGTGGATGCCTGGCGAGAGGTGTTCGACGTGAACGTTCACGGCCTCTTTCACTGTAATCGCGCGGTCGTGCCGATCATGCGCGCCGCGGATTACGGACGCATCGTCAACATCGCATCGGTCGCCGGCAAGGAGGGTAATCCCAATGCATCGGCGTACAGCGCGTCGAAGGCCGCGGTGATCTGTCTCACGAAATCGCTCGGCAAGGAGCTCGCGAAGACTGGCATTCGCGTCAATTGCGTAACACCCGCGGCGGTTCGCACGCCGATCTTCGATCAGATGACGCAGGAGCACATCGACTTCATGCTGTCGAAGATTCCCATGGGGCGCTTTGGCAGCGTCGACGAGATCGCGGCGCTCGTGTGCTGGCTCGCCTCGGAGGACTGCGCGTTTTCGACCGGCGCGGTGTTCGACGCGTCGGGTGGGCGCGCGACTTATTGACTGCGCTACTTGTCCACGCGCAGCATGATCTTGCCGATGTGCTTCGACGATTCCATCAACGCGTGCGCCTTCGGCGCATCGTCGAGATCGTAGGTCGTATCGATCACCGTCCTGATCTTTCCTTCCGCGAGAAGCGGCCACACCTTTTCCCGGAGCTCGCGCGCGATCGCTGCCTTTCGTGACGACGGGCTGGCGCGAAGCGTCGAGCCGGTGAGCGTCAGCCGCTTCAGCATCATGAAGCGCAGGTCGCATTCGACGCGGCTGCCCTTCAGGAAGGCGATCTGCGAAAGCCGGCCCTCGACCGCGAGGCACTTGAGGTTGCGCTCGACGTAGTCGCCGCCGACCATGTCCAGAATCACGTCGACGCCGCGCTTGTTCGTGATGCGTTTGACTTCGTCGGCGAAGTCCTGCTGCCGATAGTCGATCGCGTGATCGGCGCCGATGTCGAGGCAGAATTTCGTCTTCTCCGGCGTGCCGGCTGTCGTGATCACCGTCGCGCCGAACGCCTTCGCCAATTGGATCGCGCAAAGTCCGATGCCGCTCGTGCCGCCGTGCACGAGAAACCACTCACCGCTTCGCAGGTGTGCGCGGTCGAACACGTTGTTCCAGACGGTGAAGAAATTCTCCGGCAGACTCGCGGCTTCCTCGAGCGACAGGCCACCCGGAATGGGCAGGCACCATGCGGCGGGCGCCGTGCAATATTCGGCGTAGCCACCGCCGGGGGTGAGCGCGCACACGTCGTCGCCGATCGCGACGTCGCGAACTTCGGCGCCGCACGCGACGACGCGTCCGGCGACTTCCAATCCAAGAATCGGCGATGCATCGGGCGGCGGCGGATAGTTGCCCGCGCGCTGGATGCAGTCGGGCCGATTCACGCCCGCATACGCGACCTCGATCAGCACCTCGTCCGCGCGCGGCGCGGGCAGCGACGCGTATTCGATTCGCATCACGTCGGGTCCGCCGTGCTCGGCGATTCCGATCTGGCGCATCGACTCGGGAAGAGCCATAACGAATTCCTCTCGTTGAAGGGTGGATTCTACGGCGGCGCCGTCTCGCCCGCCGGCTTGAAGACCGCGCGCCGCGGCACGAGCCAGGTCATGACCATCGTGATCGCGCCGACGATCGCGAGCGTTAAGAAGACGTGCGACAGCGCGTACGACAATGCATTCGCGATCGATGCGCGCTGCTCGTCTGCAAGCGGCAGGGTTGCGCCGCCGTTGAACATCCGGCGAATCGTTTCGAGCCCTGCCGCCGCGCCACCCGTTTGCGCGAACGCGCGATAGAGGCTGCCGTTCAGCACCGCGCCGAGCGCCGCCGCGCCGAACGTGCTGCCGAGAATCCGCGAGAAGATGTTCGATGCGGTCGCGCTGCCGCGCTTCGCCCACGGCACGCTGCCCTGGATCAGGATGATGAACGTCGTGTTGAGAAGACCCATCCCGAAGCCCATCAGGAACGCGCTCGCGCCAATTCCGATCGGGCCGAACGCGCGCGGCATCGAGCAAAGCGCGAGCGAGCCGGCGAAGAGCACCGCGCCGCCGACGCGCACCGTCGCGCGCGCGTCGAGCGCGCGAAGGAAGCGGCCGGAAAGCATCGATGCAAGCGGCCACCCGACCGACATCGCGGTCAATGCGAACCCCGCGACGATCGCCGAGCGGCCGAGCACGCCCTGCACATACATCGGCACGAACGACGTCACGCCGATGATTGCGCTGCCGGCGAGAAGCGAGGTCGCATTGACGCTGGCGACGAGCCGCGAGCGCCACAGCGCGAGATCGACCATCGGCTCGGGTGCGCGGCTCTCGCGTCGAAGGTATAACGCGAGCGCCGCGACGAAGAGCACGACGAGCACGAGCGTTTGCATCGACGCCCATGGCCATGCGACACCTCCTTGCATCACCGCAACGAGGAGCGACGCGATCGCGATGCAGAAGAGCAGGATGCCGGCGTAGTCGATCCGGTGCTTGTGATGTACGACGTCTTCGCGCAGGAACAGCGACAAGCCGGTGATCGTCAGCAGGCCCACGGGCACGTTGATCCAGAAGATCCAATGCCACGACAGCGCTTCGACGATCAATCCGCCGGCGAGCGGCCCGACGATCGCCGCGAATCCCCAGACGCTCGAAAGCCAGCCCTGTACGCGTGGACGCTCCTTCGGCGTGTAGAGGTCGCCGACGATCGTCGTCGCGACCGGCTGGATCGATCCCGCACCAAGTCCCTGTAGCAAGCGAAACGCGATCAGGGCCGGCATCGACCATGCTAGGCCGCACAACGTGGAACCGACCAGGAATACGGCAATACCGGCAATCAGCACCGGACGCCGACCGTAGAGATCGGCGAGCTTGCCGAAGACGAGAATGGTCGACGCCTGCGTCAGCAAGAAACCGGAGAACACCCACGTGTAGAGCGCGAAGCCGCCAAGCTTGCCGACGATCGCGGGCAATGCCGTCGCGACGATCGTCACTTCGACGGCCGCCATGAAAAGCGCGAGCATCACGCAGCCGAGCACGACGGGTCGCCGCGAGGGCGCGCGCACCGGCGCTTCCGTCGTTTGCCCCGCGCGCTCGTTCATTTTGCGCCTCCTTTCTTCGCAACGCGCAGCATCGACGCGCAGCCCGCGGCAACGAGCGCCACCGCGCCCGACGACGCGAAAACAATCGCCGGATCGTAGCGCTCGAGCAGCGCGCCGCCGAGCGCGTTACCCGCCCCGATGCCGCTCACGATGCATGTCGTCGACCAGGTGAACGCTTCGGTCGCGTAGCGCGACGGCGCATACGACGAGATCAGAAGCGACACGACGGTAAGCGACGGCGCGATGCACAGGCCCGCGATGAACGCCACGAGCGCGAGCGCGCCGGCCGACCCGATCAGCGCCTGCGACGCGAGCGGTATCGCTAAAAACGCGAGCAGGCGCCGCAGTTGCGATTCGCGCGCGAGCGCGATCGATACGCCGCCGTAGACGAGGCCACCGACGGCGCTTCCGACGGAGTTGACGGCGATCAGCAGACCCGCGAGCGGCGGGCGCGCGAGCTTCGTCGCGAATCCGGGGTAGCCGATTTCGAGCAGGCCGAGCGCAAGCGTCAAGAGGAACGTCGTCGCGTAGAGCGCGATCAGCCGCGGTTCGGTGAGCGGCCCGAGCAGGTGGCGGTCGGCGTGCGGCTCGTGGCGCCAGTAGCGAAGCGCAGGCGATGCGACGAAGATGGGCACCGCGAGCGTGACGAAACCAAGCGCGACGCCGAACGCCAGCATCGGCGTGCCGACCGCGAGCAGCAGCGCGACGAGCGCAGGTCCGGCGGTGAACACGAACTCGACCAGCACACCGTCGAGCGCGAACGCCATCCGTCGCGAAGATTCGTCGTTGAAGCGATGGCGCCACATCGTGCGCGTCAGCACGGTGATGGGCGGCGACAGCGCACCCGCGATCGCCGCGATGATCCACATCGCGTTGATCCCGAGCGCGAGCGGCTTCGCGAGCCACAGCACGCAAAGCGCCGCAGGACAGCCGATGCCGGTGAGGATGAGCGCGCGCCGCGGTCCGCGGCGATCGATGAAGCGGCCGAGGATTGGTGCGGTTGCGGCCGCCGCGCCGAGATAGCACCCGACCGTCGCGCCCGCCGCCGCGAACGAATCGGTGAGCGCGCGCACATGCAAAAGCATCGACAGCGTGACCATGCCGATCGGCATTCGCGACAGCAGCGCCATCGCGAGCATCCGCACGACGTCCGGAAGACGGAAGAACGACGCGTATTGCGCGCCCGCGCTTTTCAGCATGAAAATGGGGCCAGGCTCGATTTTCGGGGAAATGGGGCCAGGCTCGATTTTCGG
>Ga0070731_10000669_pt1 | contig 42393 bp, 32 predicted proteins | sample Coa_R1_2_FD_66448 | JGI IMG/M metagenome (GOLD analysis project Ga0070731, IMG submission 66448) | Surface soil microbial communities from Centralia Pennsylvania, which are recovering from an underground coalmine fire - Coalmine... | ecosystem: Environmental > Terrestrial > Soil > Unclassified ...
CCACGAGGATGACCGGGGCCGCCAGGGCCTTCGCGACGGCGGCCGTCGTCGCCCCTCCCTCGGCCGCGCCGTCGAACAGCCCCATCATCCCCTCGACCACGTTCACTGGAGCGGCCGCGCGAGCGTAGGTCTCCCGAACGGCGGACGCCGGGCACATCCACAGGTCGAGATTGCGGGACGGCCGGCCCGTCGCGAGCTCGTGATACGACGGGTCGATGTAGTCGGGGCCGACTTTGAAGCCCTGAACGGAGCATCCTCGCCGGACGAGCGCGGCCATGAGTCCGGCCGCGATCGTGGTCTTCCCCACGCCGCTATGCGTCCCGGCGATCACCAGGGTCTTCATGCAAGTTTCCGGCGGATGCGGTGGATGCGGTCCAGATCCACGTTCGCTCGGACGTGGGCGGCGAGCTTGTCCAGCTCGGCGTCCGAATCGGCTGGCGCGGATGGCCGAAGGGGGGGCCAACCCCGGGCCGCGCGGAGGCCATCCACGAACGTGCGGCGAAATCCGGGGCTATCGAAGATGCCGTGGATATAGGTGCCCCAGACGCGGCCGCCCGAGGCCTCGGCGCCGTCGAATTCCCGGACGGCCTGGCCGCCCCGCTGGGAGATGCGAAAGAGGGGCGCCGGCAGCGTCCCTTCGGTTCGGCCCATGTGAATTTCGTACCCGCGAACGTCCGTGCCGCTCCCCAGGTGGACGCCGGAAACCTGTGCGGTGACCTTGTCCTCTTCGAAGACCGTCACCGACGGCAGGAGCCCGAGGCCGTCCTCGCCGATCGTCGCCGATTCCACCTGCAGGGGATCGCGAATCCGCATCCCCAGCATCTGGTAGCCGCCGCAGATTCCCACGATGGTCGCCCCTCTTTCCAGGCATCGCGACACGTGGCCGGCAAAACCCGACTCCTTCAGCCGTCTCAGGTCGGCGATCGTGCTTTTGGTACCGGGGAGGATGAGCGCGTCGGGGATGCGGTCCTCCGGACGCTCGAGGTATCGGAGATGGACGTCGGGCTCCGCCTCCAGAGGGTCGAAGTCGGTAAAATTCGACATGCGCGGCTGGAGCACGACGTCGATGCGGATCTTGTCGGCAGGCGCGAGGCCGCCGATCTTCTCGACCGGGACGGCGTCCTCCTCGGGAATCCGGATCTGCCGGTAATGCGGAACGACCCCCAGAACGGGGCGGCCGGTCTCGCGCTCAAGGAACGTGAGGCCCGGACGAAGGATCTCGAGATCGCCGCGGAACTTGTTGATGATGAAGCCGCGCACGCGGGCCCGTTCGGATTCGAGCAGCAGGTGCATCGTGCCCACAATCTGCGCGAACACGCCCCCGACATCGATGTCGCCCACCAGGAGCACCGGGGCGTCCGCGAGCTCCGCCGTCCGCATGTTGACGATGTCGGACTCGCGGAGGTTGACCTCGGCGGGGCTTCCCGCGCCCTCGATGACCACCACATCGTGGTCCCGCTGAAGCCGGAAGATGCAGCCGCGAATCATCGACAGGAGGGTCGGCTTGAACTCCTGGTATTCGAGCGCGGTCATGCTCTTGACGGCGCGTCCCATGACCACCACCTGCGCCGCGTTGTCCGTGGAAGGCTTGAGCAGGACGGGGTTCATGTCCACGGTGGGCTCAAGGCCGCACGCGAGGGCCTGGACGGCGGTCGAGCGGCCGATTTCCCCGCCGTCGCGACAGACGTGGGCGTTGTTGGCCATATTCTGCGCCTTGAATGGCGCGACGCGGAGTCCGTCCTGCCTGAAAATTCGGCAGAGGGCGGCGACGAGGGTGGATTTGCCGACGCCGCTCGCGGTCCCCTGGATCATGATGGCCGTCATAAGCGAAAAAAGGGCGAAGCCTCCCTTGCAGGGAAGCTGCACCCAGTTCGCTTCGTTTCCCGGCCGACGGACGACCCTTCTCCGAAGTCCCGTCTATGTTCGCTCAGGCAGGTCTTCTGGCTTCTGGATCACGGTCCCGGGCCTTCCCACTGATCGCAGTGGCCTCGGGCGTACAGCTCCAGTTACAGCGGCGGGACCGCCCCGGAATCGCGCCGGGTTCCCTATTAAGCCGATGCAGGCACCTGAACGCTCTTAGACTTATCACAGCCTCAAGCTGGATGTCAATGCCTAAGGAGGACGGTCGACCGCCGGCCGCACCGCGCCCGTCCCCCGGAAATTTCCTGAAGGATCTCGACCGTCGGCACGTCGACCCCCGTATTGGAACCACCGGCGGGCGTCGCCGGACCGGGCCACCCGGAAGTGCGGGCCTTGAACAGGACCGCGATTCCTCGCACGCACGCCCGGGAGCCCCTCGGACGGATCGCCCTGCGTGGGAAACTCCTCCTCCGGGAACCCCTTCTCCAGCAGCCAGCCCCTCCGGGGCTTCTTCAAGCGGAAACGGGCGCCCCCAGGGGACCCGGCCCGTCCGGCCCAGGTCCCTCCGACCTTAATTTTCGGTACCGGCGGCACCGTTCCCAGTAGAAGAGCACCGGGATCAGGATGTCGATGACCTCGTCCGCCACGAGGATCCCCCCCAGGATGGGCGCCGCCATCGGCTTCATGAACTCGGCGCCGACACCGGTGGCCCAGAGCATCGGAATGAGGGCAAGCACCATCGTCGCCTCGGTGAGGAGCTTCGGACGAAGACGGTGGACCGCTCCTTCGATGACCGCCTGCCGGATCTCCTCCTCGCTCTTGAAGCTGGCGAGGCCTCCGCGCTTGTCGATCGCCTCGCGGAGGTAGACCATCATGATGATGCCCGTTTCCGTGGCCAGCCCGAAACAGGCGACATACCCCACCCAGACGGCGACGGAGAAGTTGAAGCCGAAGATCCACTGAAAGATCGCGCCGCCGGCGATCGCCCCCGGTACCGCGAGAAACATCATGACCGTGTCCGCCAGGTCCTGGTAGGTCATGAAGAGGATCACGAAGATGATGAGGATCACGATCGGAAAGACGATCGTCAGCGTCTTCTGCGCGCGCACCTGGTGCTCGAATTGTCCGCTCCATTCCACCGAGGACCGCGGCGGAAGCTTGACCTGACTGGCGACCGCCTGCTTGGCCTCTTCGACGAAGCCGACGATATCCCGGTCCCGGACGTTGAGCTGAACGTACGAGCGAAGCTGACCGTTTTCGCTCTTGATCATGCTGGGACCGGGGACGATCTTGATGTCCGCCACTTGCGATAGAGGGATCTGCCCCAGGCGTGCCCCGAGCGCGGCCGGGCTGCCAGCCCCTTTCAGGTCTTTCGGGCCGCTTGCGCCGCCCATCGCCACGGCATCGCTCGCCGAGGAGGCCATCGAACCGCCCCCACCCATCGGGACCAGGATGTTCCGGACGCGCTCCTCGTCCTCGCGGAAGTCCCTCGGATAGCGCACCCGCACGGGGTACCGCTGGCGGCCTTCCACCGTCATGGTGATCTCTTTTCCGCCCAACGCCACTTCGATCACGTCCTGCATATCCTGGACGGTGACGCCGTAGCGCGCCGCCCTCTTCCGATCGATCGCGATCTCCAGGTAATTCTCGCCGACCGTCTGATCGGGGAAGACGTCGACGGCACCGCGGATCGTTTTCAACACGCGGGCCACGTCGTCGGAAACCTTTTGGATTTCCTCGGGGGTCTGCGCGAAGACCTTGACGCCGACCATGGTCCGGACGCCCGTTGCCAGCATGTCGACCCGGTTTTGGATGGGCCGCGTCCAGATGTTTCCCCATCCGGGGACCTGCAGATCGGAATCCATCTCCGTCCGGACTTCTTCCTGCTTCTTCTTCCACAGGAACAGGTTTTTGCCGAAGAGCCGGGACCGTTCATCCCGGACCGCCTCGAGATCGCCGACGGCCGGCTCCTTGACCCCGGTCCTCCGGTCGCGTCCCTTCTCAAGCGCCTCTTCGATCAGGAACCAGACCGCGATTTCGGGAGCACGGTCCTGGAGCTCCCAGTTGAGATGCTTCACCCGCGCCTTCATGAGCTCGTCGTGCTTCTCCTCCAGAGATTCATGGAGTCGCTGATAGAAGGTGGGCCGCTCCTTCCCCGCAACCGCCCGGATCGGGTCGAGGAGGGTCTGGAGGGCGCTTTCCGGGTCGACCATGAGGTCGGAACTCGGATCCAGGATCCCCTGTTTCGTCAGCTCGTCCAGGAGGTCCTGGACCGCCTTGGTCACGTCCGAGAGCAGGATCCATTCGTCAAAGGGCCGGGCATAGCGCCGGGCCAGCCGTTCGCGGAAGGGAGCCAGTTCCAACTCGGTCGGCACTCGTTTGAGGGCCGCCGTCGATCCCACCCGGTCCCGGCTGGAATCGCCTTTCGAGTGAAGGAAGGCGAGAACCTCGCCGATGATGTGGCGGACCAGCTCGTCGCCCTTCTGGGGGACATACTCCTTCAGCCGCCGCAGGGAAAGCTCCCGCATGGACCGATCGAACTTCGTCATGGCTTCCATCGTCACGGTGTTGGCGAATTCGGGGATCTCCGCCTCGGGGATGGGATTCAGGATGCCCCGAGCGATGAGCGCCCGGACGACCTGCTCGGACTCTTTGAGCGCATCCTCGAAGTGGAGCGTCCTTTTGGGCCACCACGCCTCCGGACGCAGGCTCACCACGGTCTCCACCATATCAATCGGAGCCGGATCGGTCGGGGTTTCGGCCCGGCCGGACTTGCCTACGACTTGGTGGACCTCGGGGAACTGCTTGAGAATCCGGTCGCGTTCCTTGAGATCATTCCCCGCCTGGGTGATGTTCACGTTCGGAGTCGTCGTCGGCATGTCCATGATGGCCAGCTCGTTTAGCGGCGGCATGAATTCCTCTCCCAGAGGTCGCAGGAAGGTGTAGCTGGCGATGGCTACCAGGAGCAGAATTCCGAGGGAAACGAACTTCCGGCGGGCCACCATCGAGGCCGAGGCCCCCACCAGGAACGGCGCCCCGACGACGAAGAAGAACCAGGGCATCTTGGGGACGAACCCGCTCGCCCTGGGAAACAAGGGCAGGCTGACGAACATGAACGCGCCCGTCAGGACCACGATCCAGTCCGGATGCTTGAGGAAGAATTCCAGCATCGGCTTGTAGATGTTCTGGACGGAACGGACGAGCCAGACGTCTTCCTGCGCCTTCAGTTTGCCCCGGATAAACATCGGAAGGAGCGCCGGTACGAAGGTGATTCCGAGGAGCGCGACCCCCAGGAGCGCGAAGGTCTTGGTATAGGCGAGGGGGTTGAACATCTTCCCCTCCATGCCGCCCAAGGTGAAGATCGGGGCGAAGGAGAGGAGCATGATGACGACGGAGAAGAAGAGCGGTCCACCCACGACCTTGCAGGCGTCGATCACGAGCTGCCGGGTGTCCCCGGTGACGGTGCCGTCCTTGAAATGGTCGTGGAGCCGGTGGTAGGCGTTCTCCGTCATGACGATGGCGCTATCGACCAGGACTCCGATCGAGATCGCGATCCCCGAGAGCGACATGATGTTCGAGGGGATTTTGAACAGGTACATCAGGATGAACGCCATCAGGACCGCGATGGGGAGCGTGACGCAGATGACGAACGCGCTGCGGAAGTGCATGAGGACGAGGAAGATCACGACGCTCGCAATAATGATCTCTTCGAGCAGGGTGTGAGTCAGCGTGTGGATCGAGGCTTGGATCAGACCCGTCCGGTCATAGAACGGCACGATCCGCACCCCAGGCGGGAGCCCCGCCTGGAGATCCTGGATCTTCTCCTTGATGTGTCGGGTCACCTCCAGGGGATTCTCGCCATAGCGCATCATGACGACCGCCCCCACGGCCTCCCGACCGTCCTTCTCGAGGACGCTTCGGCGGAAGGCGGGACCCAGCTGGACTGTCCCCAGTTGATCGACCGTGATGGGGACGCCTTTCCGCTCGGTCACCACGATGTCCCGGATGTCCTCGATCCCTTTCAACCAGCCCGTACCCCGGACGAGGTACTCGGAGCCCCCCTTCTGGATCACCTTGCCGCCGACGCTGGAATTCGATGCCATGACGGAGCGGAACACCTCGCCCAAACTGATGTCAAACGCCCGAAGCTTCTCCGGAGTGACATCGATCTGGTACTCCCGGACGAAGCCGCCGACCGATCCGACCTCAACGACGCCGGGGACGGAATTGAGCTGGTACCGGACGTACCAGTCCTGAATCGAGCGCAGCTCGTCGAGGCTCTTCCCCTCCCCTTCCACGGTGTACCAGAAGATCTGGCCGAGGGCGGTTGCGTCGGGAGCGAGGTAGGGCACGACCCCGCCCGGCAGGAATCCGCCGGCGATGGACAGGCGCTCCAACACGCGCTGGCGGGCGAAGTAGAAGTCGATCGAGTCCTCGAAGATGATGTTGATCATCGAGAACCCGAACTCGCTCGTGGCCCGGATCGACTTCACTCCCGCCAGACCTTGAAGGTTGACCGACAGCGGATAGGTGATCTGGTCTTCCACTTCCTTGGGACTGCGGCCCATCCAGTCCGCCCAGACGATGACCTGATTCTCCGAAAGGTCCGGGATCGCATCGACCGGCGTCCGCTGAAGGCAGTAGTATCCGATCAGGATGATCACTCCCACGGCGAGGAAGACGACGAATCGATTCCGGACGCTGGCTTCGATGATCTTGCCGATGATCCAGTTCATTTCTTCGGCTCCTGGCCGCTCGCGCCGAAGTAGATCACTCCGGCTGCCGGATTCAACCTGGTTTCCGCATCCAGGAGGAAGGCTCCGGCCGTCACCACGCGGTCACCCGCCGCGAGACCCTTGAGCACGGGATAGTATTCGCCCGCACGGAGCCCCACTTCGACCAGCATCGCATCGAAGCTGCCGTGTCCCTTGTCGACGAACACCACCTTGCGTTCGCCGGTGTCGATGACGGCGGAGAACGGCACGGCGAGCACCTGCTCGACTTCCATGTGCTTCATCTCTCGCCCGCAATCGGGACACTGGAGCTTGCCGCCGGCGGTCAGCTGGGGGTGAAGCGCGCAGGCCCAGGTCTCGGAAAGCTGCGTGGCCTCGCTGACCACCTTGAAGCCAAGCTTCTTTCCGCACTTCTCTTTCGGGCAGACACCCGGCGTGGTGCTCTGGATTTCGGGATGGGCCGGGCAGACGAAGATGAGCTTCGCCCCGGGCACGATCTTCCGGGCTTCGAGCTCCATGCCGTTGCAGGCCTCCTTGAAGCACCGGCCGGGCTTCTCGAAGACCTCTTCGGGGTGGACGTTGCACACGTAGATCGTCCGCTCTTTCTGGAGCGTCCCCTTGGGCACCCGGTGACGATCATCGAGCGGCATCTTGCACGTGGGACAAGGCCCGGGAGTGTTCCGGACCGCCCCATCCATCGGGCACTGGTACACGACTTCCTTGGGATCTTTCTCGCCGGGCTTGGCCGTGTCGGGCGGCGATTGAGGCTTCATCGCCTCCGCCTTCGAGGACTCGGACATGTTCTTCCCATGGACATGATCCTCCTTCTCGGGAGGGACCGAGGGGCGGCTGGGAACGTCCGCGGCTTTCTTCTCGTCCGGCCTGCCGCCGGGGACCTTCACGCGATCCTTTTCAGTGAGCGCCATCTTGCACTTCGGGCACGGGCCGGGGGTTTCCCGAGTCGCTCCGTCCATCGAGCAGACGTACGTCGCCTTCGCTTCGGCCTTCAAAGGCTCCATCTGGGGAACTCCGTCCTTCAGCTCCGGCGCCGATGGGGCCTGGCGTTCGGGCTTTTGCTCTTTCGTTCCATCCGGAGCCGTCTCGGGAGCATTCCCGGAGTCGTGGTGATGAGACGATGGGTCGACCCCTTCACCCGCATCAACCCGGACGCCGCCCTTCCTCACGAGCTCCATGGCGCACTTCTTGCACTTGCCGGGGGCATCTTCATGGACGTCCGGGCACAACTCGCAACATCCGTAGAAGATCTCGCCGAACCCCGCGACCGGGATGCGAAGCAGGGCCGTCACATACATGCCTTGCTTGAGACGGCGATTGGAATTGTCGACATCCACCCGCACTTTGAGGGTGCGCGTCGCCGGATCGATCTGCTGGCCGACGAACGCCACTTTCCCCGTGAAGGACTCGCCCGGGTAGGCCTCGGTCGAAATCTGGACCATCCCTCCTTCGCGGATGAGGCTCAGGTCCCGCTCGAAGACCTCCGCCTGCATCCAGACGGAGGTGTCGTCGACGACGGTATAGGGACTGTCGCCCATCATGAGCTGCTGGCCCGCCGTGATGTCCTTCCGGGTCACGATCCCGGAAACGGGCGACTCGACCGTGACGTAGGTCTCGACTTTCTTCGCCTGCTCCAGGGCCTTGATCTGCAGATCGGTGATCCCCCAGAGCTTCATGCGCTGGCGCGAGGAGTCGACCAGGCGCCTCGCCCGGTCGACGGCGTCGCCCTTCGCCCCCTCCGGCGTGTTCTGGTCTTGATAGCCCCGGATCGCAAGCAGGTACTCCTCCTCGGTCGAGGCCAGGTCAGGGCTGTAGATCTTGTAGAGGGGGTCGCCTTTCTGGATCCGGACGCCGGCGAAGTTGACGAAGAGTTCGTCGGCACGGCCTGGGAAGCGGGCCGTGATCTTGCTCGCACGCCGCTCGTCATAGTCGATCAGTCCGACCGTGCGGAGTTCGCGGATCAAGGTCTTATAGCCGATTTCTTCGGTCGCGACTCCGCCCTGATTGATCCGATAGGGAGAAAGCTGGACGTGGCCGACGACGCCCGCCGGGAGCTGCACCGGTTCGCCCCTCTTGCGCTTGGAGAGAGGCATTCCGCAAATGGGACATTTCTGCTTGTCGTCGGGTCGGACGATGGACGGATGCATGGGGCAATACCACTCATAATCCCCCTTCACCATCTCGGGGGCCTTCGTCGGCCGAGTGTACCGGTCGACCGTGTTCATGATGAGCTCCCATTTCCAGCTCACCACACCGATGACGACGAAGATGAAAATGAACCGGAGACGGAGGAAGACGATCTTCACCACCTGGAAGACGCCTCCGTGGGGGGTGCTCATGGCTTTCTCCTTATCGCCGTCCCGACTGCGCGCTCGAGGTCCGTAACGGCCATTTCGTATTGAACGAGGGCTTGAGAATATTTCAGTTGGACATCCCGCCGGGAGCGCTCGGCATCGAGCAGATCGAGGAAGGACGCCTTGTCCTTCTCGTAGTTGACGCGGCTCACCTCAGCGCTTTGGGCGCTCCTGGGAAGGAGTTCCCCCTTGAAGAGGACCAGGGACTTCCGGGCCGCCTCCACCCGGAGATAGGCATCCCGGACTTCAAAGAGCGCCTTGTTCTTCACCGTCTCGACCGCGGCCTGATCGGCGCGGAGGGTGTGCTCCATCTTGGCGACCTCAGCCCCGTGCTTTCCCGTAAACCAGGGCAGATTGATCGAAAACATCAACCCGTAGGCGTCGTTGGGAGCGTTGGGCTGTTGCCAATAGTCGGCACCGATTGAAAAGTCCGGCAGATTGGCTTCGCGGGAGGCGACCTTCGCCATGGCTTCGGTCGATCGAACCTTGAATTCGGCGGCCAAGACGTCGGGCCGTCCAAGAGCCTTGGCAAACAGCTGCTGGATTTCAAACGTCTCATCCGGGAAGGGAATGTCCCTGGGCTTCCCGAGCGGCGCCTCGGGGGGACGGTTCAGCAGCGCGTTGATCGCAGCCTTCGCCGATTCCAGGTGCTGGCTCATCGCGAGCACTTCGTTGTGGAGCATGACCAGTTCGACCTGGGGCTTCAGGACGTCCTGCTGGCTGACGGTGCCATTGCGAAACTTGATGTCCGAGATGGCCTCCATATCCTTCATGAGCGTCATGTGTTCGAGGTGAATCTCGACCTCGCGGGCCATCGAGTAGTAATCCAGATAGGCCTTCTTGAGCCTGGACACGACGTCCAGCTGCCGATCCCGGTACATCTGGTACATCGATTCCGCGTCCCGCAGGGCGACTTCGCCCTTGAGGTCCAGGTTCCCCGGAAACGGAAAGTTCTGCCGAAGGCCAAGCATGTTCGTCTGATCCTGATTGAACGCCACGGGCTTGTTGATCGGGATGCCCCACGCCTCGTACTTCAACATCGGGTCGTCGAGTGAACCCGAGCGGCGCACTTCCTGGACCCCGGCTTTCGCCCGCGCCAGCATCTCCTTGAGCTCCGGATTCCGGTCCGTCGCGATCTTGATCAGGAGTTCAAGGTCGAGAGGCCCGGAGAGCATCCGGTCGAGTTCCTGGTCGGACGAAGGAGATTCGTTTCGTTCAACCGTCCCGGTGAAGCGCGACGCATAGCTGAGGTCCGCTGCCAGGCGATCGTAGTCGCGCTGCCACTCCGCAGCGCAGCCCGCCAGGGCGAAGATCAGGATTGCAATGAGAGCGCGCATGGAGTCTCCGAGTAGCAATAAATACGGAAAAACGAAGCCGCGACCTGGAGGGGATGAACGACTTAGATCAGGAGGGCCGAATCGAGGAGGTAGAGAGGGCGACGTTCCGGACCTGCTCGTGGAACAAGCTCACGCAGCGGCAGCTGCACCGGCGCATCGACGACCGGTCCGGGAAGATCGACATGGATGACTTCCGTCGGAGGGAGCTGAACCAAGTCGGCGATCTGCGACAGGGTCAGTTCGCTCGTAGGACCAAGATGGGTGCAGCGCTGGTCCCTGCCGGGCCGCTTGCCCGATTTCGAAGAATGGTCGCTGGAATGCTCCCCGCAGGCCGTACACGGCTTTTCGGTGCGGGATGCATGGTCGTGGTTCTTGCACAACTCCCCAGGCGTGCTGCAGAGAGGCCCACAGCAACACTGGACAAACGATACCGTCTGCAGGATACCGAAGGCCAGGATCAAGGCCACTGCCACGGACTTCATCATTCCTTCTAACAACTCGGGTCCTGGTGATTATTCAGCATATCGGCGAAGTACCAGTTTAAGGGATTGCGGGAACAAGCTCAAGGGCGGCTATTCCTCATCGGAGAAGGGATCCTAGGGCGCGCTGCCGAGCGCCTCTGCGTCGGCCCTGCCTGCCCTCACGCGGGTCAATGCGGTGTAATAGATCGGCTTCTGGGCGATCTTCGTCGCGCGCAAGAGGAGCGCTTCGGCCGCGTCGTACTCGCCGCGGGATTCCTTGAGAACCGCCAGATCGTAAAGGACGGGCGCAGAGTCGGGAGCACTCGCGGCAAGATCGGAGAACGCCGTGTGGGCAGCCTCGAACTGTCCACACTTGCAGAGGGTAATCCCCGTCTCCACGCGAGGGTCGCTGTCGTCCATTTCGACCACATTGCAGATGCGGCTCGGCTTCAGGTCGAGGACGAAGCGGTCGACCAGCCGATCGGCCGCTTTCGCCATGGCCAGCGGTTCATCGGGCGCCTCAACCTTCGACCAGTAGGTCGTCGCATAGATAGGTGCTGCGTCGGGTGTCTTCGCATGGATTACTTCGATGTAGACGCGCAGATGCCCATTCCCATGCTGGCCCGGCAGGGGAGGAATCGGACCACGGTAGGACCACTGGGTGGGTCGAGCACGGACGAGAATGTCCGCGGCTCCGGGGGCCACCACCGGATTCACGCCGAACCGGAGGTGTCGATCCAACTCGCGCCATACCGGCTCCGCGGCCGCGCGCCTGGTCAGGAATTGCCCGGTCGAAGCATCGATGATGGATTCGATCACTCCCCCGGTCTTCCTCGCGCCAGGGAGATCCTCGGCGGTTACCAGGACACCGATCTTCGCGTTCGGTGGCAACGAGATGCAGGCCGGACATGACCTCTCGATCCGGATCTCCGGCGTACTGCATCCCGTCCCCGCCACGAAGAGCACGACTCCCAAGGACCATCCGAGGCGATGCATCACGATCCACCCCCGACGTTCAACACCGGCTCCCTGCACCTGGATGCCATGATTGCGACTGGGCTCGGCCTGATCCTGTGCGATTGCCCTGGATCCCTTCCCTCGCCTTAGTATACCTCCCCGTGGTGGCTCGTCTGACGTTCCCCTTTCCCTCCTTGAAGGGGCAGCGGGTTTTCTCCGGAGCTCGAGAGTTGCGCCTGCGGATCGGGAACCCCGGAGTCACCGGCTGTGGGAGGCCCCCCAGCTCACGGCGCTAAGGTTCGGGCAAGCCTAGCGATGTCCCCCGTGCCCTCCTCCGCCCCCATGGCCGCTTCCCCCACCGAAGCCGCCGCCGGTATGCCCGCCGAAACTGGGATGGCCACCGCCGAAGTTCGCGGGGTAATGGCCGCCAAAGGTGGAGAATCCCCCGACAAATCGGGTGCCGCCGTAGACTCCAAATCCGCCGCAGTATCTGTTTCCGTATCTGCTACCGCAATACCGGCCACCGTAGTACCCGCACCCAATACCGAACGAAGGAGCACCATAAGCCGAGTAGCTGGGCGAGTAGTAAGCCCCAGGATAGAAATCGTCATAGACGGCGGAGGTATCGGAAGGAATAGTCGAGTAGACGACAGAGCTTGGAGGTGGGACGTACGTCACCGAAGGGGCAACCGGCGGAGAGTAGACGGGAGAGACTGTCGATGCCGGGCTGGGAGTGGACAGGAGGGCTACCAGGAGGCCATTGTTCGCTCCTGCCTGCCGGAGTTCCACCACTTCTTCCGCCGATAGCTTGACCAGGGGGCCATTGGAACGGACATAGCTCAAAATAACATCGTTGGAAATTCCCGCCGCGCAGAGTTTCTTGAGATCCTCCTTGCTCACGTCCGCGAATACTGCCAGAGGCCCGCTGATCAGGAGGACTACCGCGAGCGTCATCTTCTTCATCATCATCTCCTTCGATCCCGCTTCCTCACCGCCCTCTACCCTTACTGTCGCGGCCCCAAGGGTCTGCTTTTGAGTATTCGACATCCTCCCCACCCTGCAAAGCCGACCCGGCGGCCTCTGGCCAGACGGTCCCTTTTTGGATAGAGCATTGACCGCACCGACGGACCAATTGCGCCCTGAGACTGTCCCAAATCTGTCCCAGTTGCGAGATCAATTCTCTCCGACACAGAACGGCTTGCTAGCCGCTTTGATCGGGCTTAGAATCAGGCTATGAAGCGCGACAAGAACTGGGAACGCTACCTTTCCCTGAGTCAGAAAAAGTATGCCGGCAAATATGTGGTGATCGCCGGCGGAGAGTTGGTCGGCGCTGGACGTGACTTGTCCGTCCTGATCAAGCGAGCCAAGAAGGAACATCCCAAGGAAACCCCATTTGTCGCCCGGGTCCGCGACCCCCGAAAGGTATGTGTGTACCCCTCCCGCAAGGATGTCTAGGCACATCGCTTTCGACTACGAGCGAATTCTCACTCCGATTGGCTTCGTCTGGCTTCCCGTGGCCCGTGTGACACTGCGTCACGGGAAAACGGCATTGGAGTTGGATATGACCGTGGATTCGGGCGCCGATCTCACGATGATCCCCCTCCAGGTCGGAACCAGCCTAGGGTTCCGCAAGGGGTCGGCCCATGCCTCCACCCTGAGCGGGATCTCGGGAGGTACGCCCTACGTGCTAAAGAAGGTAATTTTGGAGATCGGACCCCTCCGCCTTCGCGCTCGGCTTGCGTGGGCGCAAACCGACGACGTTCCCATTCTGCTCGGGCGCTGCGATGTTTTCGATCGACTGACCGTGTCCTTCGACGGAAAAGGACGGCAGATCACCTTCAGCGGCTGACCTACGCTCCGCTTAATCCTCTTTCAAGTCGATCGAATAGCCGATCATCTTCCCGGTCTTGGGATGTAAGACCGCGAACCAGCTTCCGTATCGGGCGATCTCGTGCGATCCTGCGACCAGGGTCCTGTCCGTCCAAGCGGGCACCGTCTCACGTTCAAGGAAGCCGGTTCTTGACTGATACAGCTGCACACCGCCCGTCGTCGGGACCGCGATTAGTCCGTTCCCGATGGAGGCCAAAGGTCCGGTCGTTCGAGGTAGCGATTCATGCCAATGATCCCCAAAAGGCTTGTCCGTATGCTGACCGAAGATTTCGGTTTCTGTCGTGACGATGAGGTTTTCTTCCGCGACGATCATCGAACAGCTATTGAATTCGGGTGTATTGAGCGCGCGAACGCCGGACCATTGCTCGAGGCTCTGCTTGAAGTAGGTATTGAATTCAACGTGGATTCCGTTGGGACGCATCATCGCCCATCCCGTCTTCCATTGAACCATCCTCTGGCTCCCGCCCTCGGCTGAGCCCTTGCTCTTGGTCTGACCAGTCAGCCGGTTGAGGGTGATCCGCTGCGAGGAAACGTCAAATAGGACCACGTCCAGTTCCGTGGCCACCGGCTCGCCTATCGGAAGTAGGGGCAGCTCGGTCCGTTTCCAGACGACGTCGTCGGTCAGGAAATCGTACGCAAAACAGGCGTTCTGGTCCGTGCTGGCGTAGAGAATGGTTCCCATGACAGTAGTGCCCGTGATGGCACCGGGACAGGGCAGGTCGCGCTGATGGATCTGTCGAAGGAAGCCTTCGCCCGCATCCTGAAGTACGGTCAGCTTTCCCGTCCCCCAGAGGACGACCAGGGACTCGTCTAGAACCGGCAGAGCATCGATTGATCCGGTCCATAGGGATAGGAACTTGCCGGTGCGGGGATCGAATTCCCTGAGATCAGTCTTCGAGGCCGCTAGGAGACGAGTTGCTCCGCCAAGAAGGCCAAGCACAACCGAGTTGGCGGGCAGATCTTCCTCCCAGAGTTTGAGAATCGCCTTCACTTTGGGCTTCACAATAATGGTCGTGATGGGTGATGTCCGATCCTTGATATTCGCTGACGGATGGCGGGCGTGGTTCGACAGGGAAACGTACACAAAGACCACCGCCAACGCCGCCAGGATGGCGATCCAACCGATGTGGCCCGCACGGGCCTTCTGGAACCCGTGACGGATGATGGCAACGATCCCCACGACAAGGGCTGCAAGGAGTAGGCACACCCCGAGCCCGCCAATCGCCTCGGCCAGCGGCATGCGCGCGAGCCCTAACACCAGGCTCGCGCCAATGCCAAGGCCGCCCAGGTTGGCCATCGCGAAGGCGGCTTTCTTCAGAGCGCTGGGCGGCTCGGGGGACACATACCCGGTCCGCGACCGGGGCGGGGCCGGGAACTTTCGGATCCTCGCGACCTGTTCCCGCACCTCGCTCGCGGACTGGTAGCGGTCGGCGGGCTCTTTCTCAAGGGACTTCAGCACCACGGGATCTAGGCGCCGATCACCGACGCCCTTCTGCGAAGGAGGCTTGAAGTGGCCCAGCGGGAGTTCTCCGGTGAGCATTTCATAGAAGATCACCCCGAGCGAGTAGATGTCCGCCCGGTGGTCAACCTGCGACGAGTTCTCCACCTGTTCGGGAGCCATATAGTGGGGCGTACCCATCACGAAACCCGACTTCGTCAGCCGGGAATCCTCGGCTTTCGCGAGTTTGGCAAGCCCATAGTCCGCAATCTTCACACGGCCTGAGGCGTCGACCAGGATGTTCTCCGGCTTGATGTCTCGATGAATGACACCGCGGCTGTGGGCGTACTGAAGCGCATCGCAGATCTGCGGAATGAGATCTAGCACCTGTGCCAGCGTAATCACTTTCGACTCAAGGAGGGCGCGCAGCGAGCGACCCTCGACACATTCCATGACGAGGTAGGGAACACGGTCATGAACACCCGTGTCGTAGATCGCGACGATATTGGGGTGACTGAGTTGCGCGAGCGCTTGGGCCTCTCGGCCGAAACGGCTCAGGAACTCGGGATCGTCGGAACACTTCGGCGAGAGGACCTTTAGAGCGACCGTCCGATTGAGATTCTTCTGAATCGCTTTGTAGACAACCCCCATCCCGCCCTGTCCGATCAACTCGACAATTTCCAGGTTGGGAAAGGATGGAGCGTCTTTCTCAACGGCAAAGGCAAGCACGCACTTAGGACAGACGCCTTCGAATTCCTTGAGTAGGTCCTCGTCCGCGGGATCGTGGCAGCGGGGGCATTCCATCGGGTTCACCTCCCCGCCTATCTGAGGAATGGGACGATGGAGGTTTCGAGAATTCTACAAAGATGAAAAGAGTTCCCGGATTTCTGACTCGACCTCTCCGGGGCGCTCGACGGATGGCAGGATTTCCTCTCGAAGACAGGCCTGGAGCCGGGCTCGAAGGCGGAATGCCCGATTCTTACGATCAGTCGCGCTCAGATCAGGCCGCGGAGCGCCGCGAAGGAGCGCCAGGTCCTCGGCGGGAACCTCTTTCCGCAATCTTGCCATCGCGCGCGACAGGATCTCGCGGGCCCATCGGCTTCGAAATGCTTCCTCTGGCGTTGGCTCGGCAGAGGCTAGTTCGAGCTCGGCCTGGACGAAGTTGAAGTCCCCTCCCCGCTTCTTGGCCCTGTCCCGATCGCTCTGGTCGGAAAGGAAGTGGGTCAATGCGCCGAGCAGATAGTTTCGAAAGCTGCCGAGGGCGGCATCTGCCGACCCGGGCAGATTGCGTTCGATGAGAGAGCTGAAGAATCCCTGGGTTAGGTCCTTCGCGGCTTCGACGTCATAGCCGCGCCGCCGCACGAAGAAATATGCGGGCTTCCAATACTGGGCAATGAGATTGTCAAGGGCGTGGCGGGAGCCGTCTCCGGCCTGCCTCACAATCGTCCACACCGTGGGCTGGAAGCGATGGTTGTCGCCGCCAATGGCTGTCTCGGAATTCACGATGTGATTGTACCCGATCCATTACCAAGGGGCAGAACTCTGTCTAGGCGAATTAATCGCAAGACTACGTCAGAACCTTTGACCTTCTGCTTCTCGCGCAGAAGGTCACAGCTTGTTGGAATTGTGGGACAGATTTGTCCCAATTTCGAGGTGTAATTTTGGAACCGTGTGTAACCCCTTGGGGGATGGTGGGCCGTAGAGGACTTGAACCTCTGACCTTCTGCGTGTCGAGCAGCCTGAACCGCGCAAAACCGGGCGATTACGGGGGTACTATAGCACCAAATGCCCCATTTGCACCAATTGCACCAGGAGACTGTCCCAAATCTGTCCCAGTTTTGACGTCCGGAGTTGGCCAGCGACTACGCGATTGGAGGCAATTGGTATCGCGCCAAGCTCGCGTTGAGAAGGTCGGGGGAGATGTGCGCGGATCCTGCCTTCAAGCGCAGATACGTTGCACTCAAGTCCGCGATCAGCTTGCGTTCAAAAGCCAACTCAAGAACACGCATCGCCCCCGCGACCTTCAGTCCCAACTCCCTCGCAGCTTCGCGGGCCGCTTTTTCGTCGATCAGGACCACGTCGGCCTTCACCTCGTCGGCCAGGATGATCGTCGAGGCTTCACCTGCAGCGATGTGGGCCCGAGCCTGAAGGTCCGAGATCCGGTCCTTAGCCACGACCGCTCGGGATTGAACGAACGAAGCAGCCGAGACTTCCGTTGAGCCAGGCTTTCCTTTGCCTCGAACAACGACTTCGTCGTAGACCTGGGGCGTGATCAGGACCGTTCCGAAGAGATCTTGAAGTCGAGCGAACTCCCCGACGCCGGAGAGCAGGATCAGGGGAGAGGCATTGGATACGACGCCCGGCATGATCTCCCCTCCCCCCTAAGGCGTGACTGCTACGGAAGGACCTTTCGGTCGTCCTCCAGATCCTTCAGAGAGTAGTTGAGGTAGGTTCCGTGCTCGGACATCTTCTCAAGCAGATCAGCCTGAGAAACGGACGCCAGTTCGGCGAATCGACCCAAGGAAAGCCTGCCTTCGCGGTACAACTCCAGCAGCAAGAGGAAGCGGGCCTGATCCGAGGCATCCAGCCCCGCCAACCCGGCCGTTCTGGCCACGTCCTCAGGCAGCGTCACTTTCAATTCCATATTTGCTCATTGTACTGAGTTCGAGACCGCAAGAAAAGGTCGGTTGTCGATCGTTTCGTTTAGACTTTCGGCGCGGCACCGATTTGCTGGAGGAGACCAAGCAGGTCGGGTTGGCCGTGCTCTTCGACGAATTGCCCATTCCGAAGGCGGTAGAAGTTCATGGCCTGGACTACGATCGGCTTCCCCGTCGGCGGGATACCGAAGAATGGGCCCCGGTGGGTACCCCGCATGATGAATCGCGCGGCAACCTTATCCCCCTCGGCGATCATTTCCTCCAGCGTCCATTGAACGTCTGGGAAACCCCCTCGCATCATGCCGATAATCGCCAAATAGCCTGTCGGACCCCTCATCGGTTCGGGACGCCCCGGAACGTGGAAGATCGCGTCCGGGGCGATGAGTTCATTGGCAAGTTTCTCACTGGCAGTGTTGATGAACTCCGTAAACCGACGCATGGCGAGTTTGTTGGTTTCTGCGATCATAGGATTCCCTCAAGAAACTCATCGAAGCCTATTAGATTACACTCCCGTCAGCAGTCCCCTTGCACGGTCTTCTCGGGTACGGAGATACACTCGCAGGAGTCCCCCCTTCAGCCCCGACTCACCCCGAGGCTGCGACGGACGTTCAGACCCGGGTTTAGCGCCAGCTTCACGATCAAATCGGAGAGGCTGTTCAGCGAGACGTCGTGGCCTTTGAAGGGCTCCCCTTTATGCGTGATTTGATACGCCACCTCGTCCACCTGCGTGAACCAGCCTGGCCGCAGGATGGTGTAGTCGAGATCGGACGCTTCGATCACCGTTGCGGAGTCCCGATAGGGATCGAGCACGCTCGCGTAACGCTCGCCCGGGACCTCGCCGTAGATGCCCATCGAACTGATGAAGATGAGCCGCTTGAGATTGGCCGCGTGCATGGACGCCACAATATGCTCGGCCGCCTGTTTCATCGCTCCCGAGAGGTTCGCGTAGACCAGATCCTTCCCCCGCATTGCCGCTTCCAGTGCCTTTCGATCGAGGACGTCGCCGTCGACGATGGTGACACGCTTAGGGTCGGGGTTGCTCAAACGGACGGCGCGCCGGAGGTAGAGCGTCAACGTCGCGTCGGTGTCCCGCAGGAATACGCGGGTCGTATTGCGAGCAAGTTGCCCATTCGCGCCGATGATGAGGACCTTGGTCACGTCGAACCCTCCTTCAGAGCCCGGTCCTTTTCTCCAGGGCTTCGGGATACCGCGCGCCCTGGATCTCGATCTCCGAGGCGGCTTGACCGATCTGGCGGAGATCGTCGGGCGTAAGCTCGACGGCCACCGATCCGAGATTCTCGTCCAGCCGTTCCAGCTTCCGGGTCCCCGGGATGGGGACGATCCACGGTTTCTGGGCCAGGAGCCAGGCCAGCGCGATCTGGGCCGGGGTCGCCTTCTTCCGCCCCGCGATCTCGCGGAGCAGATCCACCAGGGCCGCATTGGCCTTGCGAGCCTCCGGGGTGAATCGGGGGACGATATTGCGGAAGTCGGACTTGTCGAACTTCGTGTTCTCGTCGATCTTTCCCGTAAGGAATCCTTTGCCCAGGGGGCTGAAGGGAACGAACCCGATTCCGAGTTCCTGGAGGGTCGGCAGCAGTTCCGCTTCGGGACGTCTCCACCAGAGCGAGTACTCGCTCTGGACCGCGGTGACCGGCTGCACGGCGTGGGCGCGGCGGATCGTCCCCACGCCCGCCTCAGAGAGGCCGAAGTGCTTCACTTTCCCCTGGCGGATCAGGTCCTTCACGGTTCCCGCGATATCCTCGATCGGAACGGTCGGATCGACGCGGTGCTGATAGAACAGGTCGATCACTTCGATTCTCAGGCGCTTGAGGGAGGCCTCGGCGCTCTGACGGATATCCTCGCGCCGGCTGCCCACGACCTGCTGCCCGGCGGGATCAATCGTGATGCCGAACTTCGTGGCGATCGCCACTTGCCCCCGGAGAGGAGCGAGGGCCTCCCCCACAAGTTCCTCATTCGTGAATGGGCCGTAGACCTGAGCCGTATCGAACAGGGTCACTCCGCGTTCGACGGCCGTACGAATCAGGGAGATCATCTCCTGCTTATCCGCCGGCGGGCCATAGGAAGCGCTCATTCCCATGCAGCCCAGCCCGATAGCGGAGACTTCAAGTCCGCTGCTTCCGAGTTTGCGCTTTTTCATGTTCTATCTCCCTGAAACAAGTTGAGGCTCAAGAACTCGGCTACTCATGCATCATAGCTGTCGAGAGCTCGCGGTACGCTCCGACCTGTGCCTGAAGTTCGGCGACCTTCTGCTCGACGGCACCGACGGCGTCGGCGCCGGCGATGAAGCGGCGGGGCGGCGGCGTCTCACCTGCAATCTTGATGAGCGCTTTGGCGAGCTTGGCGGGGTCTCCGGGCTGCCGGCCCCCTTGGGCCTTCCACCACGCCATCTGCTGATCCCTGCGCTCGGCATAGTCTCCGATGGACGGTGTTGCGTAGGTCGTCGACTCCTCCGAAAGGAGTTGAGACCGGAAGAAGCCCGGATTGACGACGGTGGTGTGGATACCGAACGGGGCGACCTCGGCATGGAGAGAGGCGATCCAGCCCTCCAAACCGAACTTCGAGGCGGCATAGGCAGTCCCAAATTCGAAGCCCACCAGCCCCGCGAGCGAGGAAATGCAGATGATGTGACCGGAGCGCTGCTTGCGCATCTGGGGCAAGACGGCGCGTGTGACGTTCATCGGACCCCAGAGGCCGGTGGCCAGTTGTTTCTCGATCTGCTCCGGCGTTAGCTCCTCAAAGTAGCCCGCATAGAAGTTCGCGGCATTGTTGACCAGGACGTCGATGCGTCCGAATCGGCCCACCGCGGCCTTCACCGCAGCATCGGCATCCTGACTGCGGGTGACATCCAGCTTGAGGACCAGGAGATCGTTCGAGGCGCCCACGGCCTTGGCGACCGCTTTGGTGTCCCTGCCCGTAGCGACGACGGCATGGCCGTCCGCCAGAGCGGCTTTGGTGAAATCGACGCCCATGCCTCGGCCGGCACCGGTAATGAACCACACTTTCCTGTCAGGCATCAAGCCTCCCTTCTTCATCCTTCTCGCAACTTCAGCATGATAGACCCGTGAGGGCAAACGGTGGTATGACGGTCCTGCGAAGTTCTTGTACAATCCTGCAACCTCGCCGAGCCGGTGGCCGCGAGGCGGAGGGGTTATCCATGCCGTTGAAGCTACTGGCGCGGGGGGGCGAGCTCGAGAAGCCCCGATCGAGCAGGGATGAACTCGCGCAACGAATCGAGCGTCTTCTTCCGAAGGACGGGGCCCTCGAGCCGGCTCCGGGCCTGATCCTCTCCCGCTTGTCGAGCCAGGCCGGCCCTATCTATGGCGTCGGGGAGCCTTCCTTCTGCATCATCGCCCAGGGAAGCAAAGTGGTTGTCCTCGGCAAGGAGCGGTACCGCTACGATCCCTCCACCTACCTGCTCATCTCGGCCGGGGTTCCCTTGACGGGCCATGTCGTCGAAGCGTCCGGCAAGAGACCGTACCTCGGCGTACGCGTCGTCCTCGATCGCGCCCTGATTACCTCGGTCCTGATTGAGGCCGACCAACTCGTTTCGAGGTCAGGCGGGACGGTCCGGGCCTTGGCGGTCAGCCGGCTCGATGAAGATCTGCTGGACGCCATGCTTCGCCTCGTCCGACTCGTGGACTCACCGACCCTCTTTGGAATGTTGGCGCCGCTCGTCGTCCGCGAGATCGTCTACCGGCTGTCGCTCGGGGAGCAGTGCGGGCGACTGCGCCAAATGGCGACGGGTGGCGGACAAGTGCAGCGGATCGCGAAGGGGATCGAGCTGCTCCGCAAGGATTTCGACCAACCCCTTCGCATCCCCGGCCTCGCCCGGCAACTCGGATTGAGCGTGTCGGGTTTCCACCATCAGTTCAAGGCGGTCACCGCGATGAGTCCCTTGCAGTTCCAGAAACAGCTCCGGATGCAGGAAGCCCGGCGGCTCCTGCTGTCCGGCGCATTCGACGCCACGACCGCGGGATACCGGGTGGGATACGAGGAGCCCTCGCACTTCAGCCGGGAATACAGGAAGTTCTTCGGCGAGCCCCCCATGCGCGACGTCGAGAGGCTGCAAAGGGTGGCTGCCAAAGAAGAGGGCAAGGGAAAGAGGGAGGTCTTGAGAAGCACGCACGGCCTGATCGGGACCGATCTCACCCGCTCGCGCACAGGCCGATGATCCGGTGTTGACCGGCACCGGAATGTCCCAAAACTGTCCCACCTGGCGACTTCCGATCGCGAGCGCCCAAGAAGTCCCCTTCACCCCTGGGAGAAAAGTACTTACGAAAGGATCCGCGGGGCCGGAAGCTGTGACCTTCTGCGTACAAGCAGCCGGCAGATCCTTTTCCCGACATGATAAATTCGCTTCTAAGTCCCTGATCCTCAGGGGGGATGGTGGGCCGTAGAGGACTTGAACCTCTGACCTTCTGCGTGTCGAGCAGACGCTCTAGCCAACTGAGCTAACGGCCCCCGGCGAAGGGAATCGGATTATACCGGACGAAGCGAGAAAGTAAAGCCTGCCGCCGTGGACAAGTCGGGGTGAATTCTATACTATTCGCCTGATGCCCGCCGACTTGCCCGCCGAAGAGCGCGTCCGCGAACTTACCGCGGATCCCAAACTCAGCGCCGAAGAAGCCAACCGCTACGGCGATCTTTTCGTGCAGGCCGGCAAGTACCCCGTCGCCATGATGTTCTTTGAGCGCTCCAAGGACCGCGAACGCCTCGGCCGCGTCAAGAAGGACGCCATCCGCATGGGCGACGCCTTCCTCCTTCACGCCATCACCCGCCTGGTTCCTGACCTCGTCGAGCCCGACGAGTGGAAGCAGGCCGGTCAGGCCGCTCACCAGGAAGGGAAGCTGCTCTTCGCGCGAGACTGCTACAGCAAGGCCGGCGACGACGCCAAAGCCGCGGCCGTTCACGACGAGTACTTGAAGATCTTCCCCGCTGCTCCGGTTCCCCCACCGACCGCGCCCAAGGCCTGAGCGCCGTTACTTCTTGATCCGGTCCATCAGGAAATTCAGCATCAGGTTTTGAAGCGCATAGTCGCCCTGCTTCGTTGCCTGCCGATCGAAATGCGATAGGACGTGCAGCACTTTGCCCGTCCCCTTGTCGGGACCGAACGACACCGCGATCGCATTGTTCCTGGTCAGCTCCGCAGCCTCCGCCAGGACATCGACCGTCGGCTTCTCCACCTTCATGGCGTACGAGCCCGAGTCGATCTCCCAGAGCAGCTTCTTCGAGACGACGGTGGTCCCCTTCGGCCCCGTATAGAAAACTTCGTCCAGCAGCGGATTCTTCACCCCGGCCTTCGGACGCAGCGACACCGTCCGCGGCCCGATCAGGCCTCCGTTCTTGATCGTTCCGGGGAACGCACGCTCGAGGATCGAGATCCCCCAGTCGCTGGAGAACACGTATCCGCCCGACTCAACGAATGTCCGCACGTTCTCCACCAGGGCGTTTGCGCCGGACACCGCCGCCAGCTGCTCGCGAAGTTCGGAGAGCGTCGAGGTCGTCTTCAGAAGATCCAGGCCCAGCTCGAACACCTTCCGCTTTTCCTTGGTCTCCTGGATCCGCCTGCGCAGGGCCGCCTCTTTGTCCTCGAGGGATTCGATCTCTTTCTGGATCGCCGTCCCGTTCGTCAGCCGGAACAGCCCTTGCGCATAGGTATTGTTGCAGTTGATGCAGAGCACCTTGCAGTTCGAAAGGTCGTACTTCGGCAATTGTTCCGGATCGAGAATAGAGTACGGGATTTCCAGGCGGTCCATCACGTCCTGGATGTGATCATACTGGCCGCTCACCACGACGATATCCCGCTGGCTCCCTTCGCGCAGCGTCGTCAGCGTGCCCGAGCGACGGCGGCGGATCGCGGCCGTCGGATCCCTCTCGATCTCCGATTCGGTTGCGGACGCGCCGTCGACTCCCTTCGCCAGGCCAGCCGCGTCCGACTTCGGAACTCCGGCCGTCGCGCCGGCACCGAGAGCCCCTACCGGGGGAACGAGATCCGGTGCGCCCCCTTCGGGCGCTTCCTTCGCTGGGGGCGGCACCGGATCCGCGGCTTTGGCGACGTCGGGAACCGCGGGAGCCGGAGCAGGCTTGGCGTCCGGAGGCTTCGGAGTCGGTTCCGGAACGGGCTTGGGATCCTCGACCTTCGGTTCCGGGGGCGCCGGCGGGGTCTCTTTCTTCGGGGGCTCCGGAGCGGTCTCGGGTCCCTTCGTCACCGGCCCCTCTTCGGGCGCTCCGATCTTCAGAACGTCCTTCCCCTTCGCGTCGCGCCAGATCGTGACGGCGTAGACGGGTTCGGGCTCGACGTTGATCTCGAGATAGCACAGGACCATAAGGAAGCCCAGGACAGCGTGGCAAAGCAGCGAGCCGAGGAATACCGCCGAGGCCTCCATCGCCTTCAGACTCAGATCAACGGCGGGCGGTGGGAGAGCTTGCAGGCGAGGACGCCTGGGAGGGCGGATGGGAGACTCGTCGATGGAACGCCAGGCGTCGCTCATCCTGACTATTATGACGCTTTGTAAAAGCGAAGGTATAGCAGGATCCGCGGAAAAATCTGCTTATTCGTGGAGGAGCTCGGATGCCCGCTTTGCCGCACGCATGACCGTCTTGATCAGGGTCACGCGCAGACCACCGGACTCCAACTCGAGAAGGCCGTCGATCGTGGTCCCCGCGGGTGTCGTGACGACATCCTTCAGCTTCGCGGGATGCTCGCGAGTCTCCAGGACCATCCTGGCGGCGCCCAGCATCGTCTGGGCGGCGAGCTCGGTGGCGATTTCGCGCGGAAGACCGGCGGCCACCCCCCCCTCGGCCATCGATTCCAGGGTCACGTACATGAACGCGACACCGCTCGCCGACAGGCCCGTGACGGCGTCCATGTATTTCTCGTCTAGAATGAGGACGCGTCCCAGCGCCGAGAAGATGCCTTCAGCCAGGGCCAGATGCTCCCGGCCCGCGTTCTTGCCGCCGCAGATGCCGGTCATCCCCGCGCGTACCAGGCACGCGGTGTTCGGCATCGTCCGAATGACCGGGACGCCGCTCCCGAGTGCGCGCTCGATGAAGGCCGTGGAAACGCTGGCGGCCGTTGAAATGACGATCTGATCCTTCGTCACCACTTTGCGGATGGAGGCCAGGGCTTCAGCCATGACCTGAGGCTTCACGGAAACGATGACGATGTCGGCGCCCTTGGCCGCCGCCGCGTTGTCAGTGGAAGTCTTTATTCCGTGGGCCTTGGCCTTCCGATCGCTGGTTTCCGCATGCTTCGTAGTGGCGTGGACCTGCTCGGCGTGGACGACCTTAGCCTCCAGGAGCGCCTTGATCAGGGTTTCGCCGAGTTTTCCCGCGCCGATAACGGCGATTCGCTTCCGCGCCAGCATCCGACCTCCGAACCGTAAGGGCGAGGATGGTAGCACATGCACTTGAAGGGGCGCAAGGGCGAGCGGTACCGGAACGACGGAACCGGGGAGAGCCCCCATCCACGGACCGTTCGGTCGACTTCTTGATATTCGGCCTTTTTTCATCTCCGTTCACGGGCTTCGCTGCCTGGAGGCTCTCCCGCTAGTAAAAAAACTGCGCAACCCATGGGTAGGCGGGATATGATGACGGTGGTAGGGGAACAGGGTCGCGACGACGAATGAGACTTTCACGAGCCAGCATCTATGCCGTCCACGGCATGACATTCCTGGCCGGCCATCCCTCGAAGACCTTCGTGCCTCTTTCCAAAATTCGACAACAAGTCGGCCTTCCCGAAAAGCATCTCGCCAAGATCTTTCAGTCGCTCGTCCGGACCGGGCTCCTCAAGTCGCTTCGCGGAGTGAACGGCGGATTCACGCTCGCCCGGCCGGCAGAGACGATTACCGCCCTGGATATCATCCGGATCATCGACGGACATCTTCCCAGGGGTGATTGCCCCGTTCACCCCGATTCCCGCGAAGGCGGGCACTGCTGCCCCGTCAACCGGCTGGTGTTCGAGGGCCGACAACGGATGGCCGACGTGTTGGGTAAGGCGACCCTGGCGGACCTGACCCGGCGGACCAGCAGCGATCCCCGGAGCGACCCGGAATCGCGGGCGCGCAAGTAAGCAACGATTTCCCTCCGACGTACTTCCCCCTGGATTCCTGGATCAAATCTAGTATTCCCGGTCCTATTTGGCTTTAATACCGCCCCTGGAGCTCTTGATGTCTCGCCAGCACATCCTCGTCGTGGACGACCAGCCTGAGAATCTCCGACTCGTCCGGCACCTGCTGGAGTCCTTCAAGTACTCCGTCCTGACCGCCCTGAACGCCGAGGAAGCCCTGGAGCAGGTTCGTCGATCCCCTCCGGATCTCATCCTCATGGATGTCCAGCTTCCGGGCATCAGCGGACTGGAGCTGACCGCCCGGATCAAGGCGGACCCCCTCACCCGATCGATCCCCGTCGTGGCGGTCACCGCGTCCGACTCGAAGAACCTAGAAGCGAACGCCAAGGCCGCGGGCTGCGCTGCCGTTGTCGCCAAGCCGATCGACGGCCGAGCGCTACCGAAGACCATCGCCCGTCTCCTCTCGCGGGACGGAAAGAAGAAGCGCCGACCGTAAGCCCGCCCCCTACGGCCTCCTCTTGGGATATCCTTTCCTCGGGAGATCGAGGACGCCGTGAGCGACTGCTTTTTCGAATATGCCGGAGTGCCTGCGGAACGCCTGGAGTTCTGGAAGGACATTCTCAAGGACGTCAGCTTCGCGCGTGGCTATGGTCCCTCGGCCGGCCGGCCCGGCCACGAGGAGCATGAGCGCAAGTCGGCCCAGGCCATCGAGCTTCTCTGGACTCATCTGGCCTTACTTCCCCGCCACCTCGACTTGAACCATCGCCCTGTCGCCCTCTACCTGGATTCCTTGAACCGGACGGTCGAGCAGTCGCGCTCCGGCGCTCCCCGCCGCAGCGGCCGGGTGTCGCTGGATTTTTCGCACCTCATGAACTTGCTGGAATCGCTGCTTCTGGGGCTGATCGGACCCGAGGGACAGTCCCCGTTCGCGCCCCACAGGGTCGAGATCCCCACCCGGCCTTATTTCGCCGCCTGGCTTGCCGCGGCCACGGGATCGGCGGACCTGCTTCCCGGTCCCGCCGCGGCGCGCATCGTTGCTTGGAGGACCAACCGCGCCGTCGTTCTTCCCGCCCAGGCGAAGGATATCGCCGCGGGGAAGCCGCGCAACGCGACCCTGGACGACTGCCGGAGGGTGATCGAGGACTGGAACCGCCGCTCGCCCAGCGGCCAGCACCCCGAGCCCGCCCCGGACGACGAGCGCGCACGGTTCGTGGGCTGGGAAAACGAGTTCCGCCCGGTGCTGGCGCAATTGAAGCTCGACCTGCGCCGCTTCGCCGACCGTGGTGAGACCTACGTGGGATGGACCGCCGGTACCGACGACGAATAGCGCTCCATGTCGCTAAGTCCGTCATGCCAGGATGGACATCCCCGTCATCCATGCGATGATGGCGTGTCTGTCCGAGGAGCCATCATGAAGCGAATCGGGATCCTGACCGCCGGCGGCGACACGCCGGCCCTCAATGCCACCATTCACGGGGCCGTCGTCCGGGCCAACCAGCTCCGCATTGAAATCGTGGGCTTCATCAAAGGCTTCAATTGCCTTTTCAATCCCCGGGTCCCCCACGTCTTCCTCAATCCGCTCTACCAGGCCATTCCCGAGCTCGACCCGACAAAGGGCGGCACGCTGATCGGGTCATCGCGCGACTATGTCGATCCCGACGACAAGACCCAGCTCGATCTCATCTCGTCGCGCCTCCAGCAGCTCTCCATTGAAGGGCTGATCTGCATCGGCGGGGATGGAACCCTGAACGGCCTTCAACCGCTCGCGGAGCGGCTCCCGACGGTGCTTGCCCCAAAGACGATCGACAACGATCTGGGGATGAACTACCCCAGCGAGCCGGAAGAATGGATTCGCTCCATCGAAGGCGGGAGCAAGACGGACTACAAGTACAAGCGCGCTCCGTCGAACGTCCCCTTCGATCTCAATCAAATCGTGAACTACGCGACGCCCGGCTATGCGACCGCCGTCATGGTCTCCTCCCAGGGCGTTGAGCGCATCCGCACGACCGCCGAGAGCCACCGCCGCATCGCCATCATCGAGGTCATGGGCCGGCATTCCGGCTACATCGCGCTGGGAACCGCCTATGGGCAGCCCGACATCATCCTCATCCCGGAGCACCCGCTGGACGTGGGGCGACTCATCGATCGCGTCAAGTACCTGTACGACCTTCAGAAGAACGTCGTCATCGTCTGCGGCGAAGGAATCGTCGACGAGAAGGGCAACGAACTCGGCGCCGAGACGAAGTCCACCGACCCGGCGGGCAACAAGGTGCTGAGCGGCGCCGCGGAAAGCCTCCGGGCGATGCTGATCCAGGAGATCGGAGACCACTACTTTCAGCGCTACCGGCGCAGCAACTCGGCAAAGGAAGCCGTCTTCACCCGTAAGGTCGGCCACACGCAGCGCGGGGGACGGCCCATCCTCTTCGACCGCTTCTACGCCGGACTCCTGGGCTCCAAGGCTGTCGACTTGCTCACCGAGGGCCGCAACAACGCGGTCTCCGTCCTGCAGTATACGTCCACCAAGGGCTTCCAGGTGGAGGGGTACGACGCGAACCGCTTCCGCGACCGCTGGGGCCTGATCCACGCGCGGGCCCTGCATCCGTCGCTCTACGATCCCGCGATGATGAAGCCGTCCAAGATGGGCATCGATTACCTGCTGCCGATCTTCACCGATGCGATCGGAAGCGACGATGCCGAGCACATGCGGCAAACGCTGTTCGACCCGGGCAACCTCGCGCAGCCGTATCACTCAGTCAACACCGACGTGCACAAGAGGATCCGGTATGTGGCGGAAAAGTGAGCGGCGAGTTCAGAGGGTCCTGTTGAGCGCCTCGGCGAACTCGCCCGCACTGGCGTAGCGGACGCCGCGTTCCTTGGCCATCGCGCGGCGGACGACCGCGCCCACCGCCTTCGGAACCTCCGGACGGATCTTTTCCACCGGGGGTGGCTCCTCGATCATGACGCGCTTGACGATTTTCGCCGGATCGGGACCTTCAAAAGGCGCCTTGCCCGTGAGCGCGGCGAAGAGCGTCGCACCAAGTCCGTAGACGTCAACCCCGGCGTTGAGAGGAGTCTTGAGGACGCGAACCTGCTCCGGCGGCAGGAACGCCGGATTCCTCAGACCCGCGGTCTGAGTCTCCAGAAGATACGCCAGCCCAAAGTCCTTCACCAGGGCCAAATCCTGACCGTCTTCCTTGCCGACCAGGATCGCGTCCGGATTCAGATCCCCGTGGAACACCCCTTCTTCATGCGCGTAGTGCACGGCGGCGGCGGCGTCCCGGAGAATGGCGACGATGCGCGGGATTTCATGGATCTTCGCGGCGCTCAGGGTGGGAGCGTCGACGTAGTCCATCATGACATAGAGGCGGTTCTTCCGGCGCCCGCTCCCCTGCACGTGCAGGATATTTGGATGCGGCAAGCCGGTCAGCTTCTCGACTTCCTTCTCGAAGGCGAGGGTCTGAGCCTCACCCGCCTGGCCTGCCATGAATCTCACGGCGAAGACGCGTCCGTCCGATCGTTCGGTGGCGCGATAGTTCACGCCCTTCGAATCCTTCGGCAGCATTTCATGAAGGACATAGATGGGCTGCCCGTCCCCGCCATTGGGTCCGAACGTGTTGTTCGACCGCAGGGTCGTCTCGGCATTCGAGGCGGAGGGGACCGCGACCGCGGGCGGGATCACGACCGGCTTGAGAGCCTCCTCTTCCTCCGGAGCCTTGGCGGCCGGCGGCGGAGGACGGGGAGGCGGCGGGAGTACGGGGGTCGGTTCCAGATCGATGTCGATTTCGATTTTCATCGGCTCCGCCTTGGGGGCGGAGGGAGGAGGAGGAGCTTCCATCAGGGGAGCCTTCGGCGGCTCGGGGGCGACGACTCGATTCTCGGGAACCGGCGCCGGCGGATCCTTGGGTGCCAGGTGAGGGGACTCGACGTTGACCTCGGCCGCCGAGTCCAGTTGATGTTGGAGCTCCATGACCGTTTCGGCCAGTTGGTCGAGCCCTTCTTCGTGCTCCCGGCACTCTTCCCTTTTCTTCTCGAGCTCGGCCCGGAGGCCTTCGACCTGGTCCGCCTCCTCACGGGCTTCGATCAGCGCTTTCTCCATGGATTCGAAATAGCGCGACGACTCCTCGGTCTTCGACTCGGCCTTCTCGGCACGCTCCTTCCATCCGGCCACGTCCTTCTGGAGCGCGGCGATGCGCGGATCCTCCTTGAGACCCTCGCGGACTTTGCGTTCCAGATCGGCGATCTGGGACTTGAGCGCCAGCGCCTCCTCCTGAGACTTCTTCACCTCGCCCGTCAGGGTCGCGAGGCGAGGATCCTCCTTGGAAACCTCGAGGGCCTTGCGTTGCAGATCGGCGATCTGAGATTTCAGCGTCGAGGAATCGCGCTCCAAGAGACGCCTCTGGTCTTGGGCCCTCTTCAGCTCCTCCCGAAGACCGGCGGACTGGGTTTTCAATCCGGTGCTCTCGAGCTCCGATGTAGCGCGCCACTCCTGCGCCTTCTTCAGCTCGCCGGTCAACGCCGCTATCCGGGGATCCTCCCGGGGAACCTCACGGGCCTTCCGTTCGAGCTCGGCGACCCGTTCCTGAGCCTTCTTCAAGTCTCCCGTCAGGCTCGCAATTCGCGGGTCTTCCTTGGGAACCTCGCGGGCCTTCCGCTCGAACTCCGCGATCCGCTCCTGAGATTTCCTCAGGTCTCCCGTCAGGGTCGCGATTCGGGGGTCCTCTTTTTGAAGGTCGCGAGCCTTGCGCTCCAGGTCGGCAGTTTTTGTCCGGAGGCCCGCGTTCTCCTCCTGCGCCTTTTTCAAGTCGGCCGCCAGGGTCGCGAGGCGAGGATCTTCCTTCGCCGCGTCCTTGGCCTTGCGCTCGAGGTCGCTGATCTGCAGGCGCAGCGACGCGGCGTCCCGTCCCGACTGGTCGCGGAGGTCCTGGGCTTTCTTAAGCTCGTCGCGGGCGTGATCAAGATGGCTGCGGGCCTCGTCCAGCTCGCGCCGCATCTTGTCGCGAGCCCCGACGGCCTGCCCCACTTGCTGGCTCAGGGCGTCAATATCCTTCCTCAGCTCTCCAGCCTTTTCGATCTGAGAACGGAGGTCTGCAATCTGGCCGCGCAGCGGCATTGCTTCCTGGACCGTGAGCGCGTGAAGCTCCTGAAGCTTCTTCAGCTCCTCGCGGGCTTCCTTTTCCGAGGCCGTGGCTTTCGCCGCCTGGTCGCGGAGCGCGGCGTCGTGAGCGTCCTTAAGCCGCTTCGCCCCTTCTTTGGCCCGGTTTTCCAGTGCGGCGACCGTCTCATCCTTGGCGCGGACGACGGTGACGTGCTGCTCGTGGGCCTTCTCAAGCTCCGCGCGTAGCGCCCTTTCGGCGGCCGAGGCGCCCTCCGCCTTGGCGGCCAGCTCCGCGGACCACGACTGAAGTTGGTCGATCTGCTTCTGGAGGGTGGCGACCTGCTGCTCGAGGTCGTCGGTCCGGGAGGCCTTGGCGGCCAGTTCCGCAGCCCGGGCGTCGGCGACCCGGGCCGCATCCCGCGCGGATTTCAGCTCCGCATCCAATTCGCCGACCTGGAGTTCGAGGTGCTCCGCCCGCCGGCTAAGATCCTGGACCCCCGAATGAAGGTCCATGGCCTGCTTGTCTGCGGGGTCCTTCGCCTGCATCGGCTCGATGGGGCGGGACTCCGCTTCCTGAGGACGGGACTTTCTTCCCTTTTTCCCGGTCACGGATTTAGGCAGCTCGCTGGGGTTCAATTCAGAGACTCCCTTCCCTCCTGGTTGAACATCAGTATAGCACGCCGCCGACAGCGCCTTCGAGAAGTGTTGTTTCGGATTCCTGGGGGTTCGCAATCGCAGTCTACAGGGCCCGTCGCCCCATGACGGCGCCCTAGTCAGGCGGTGCGACCGGAGTTGGAAGCGTAAGGGCCCCCGACGCACAGGGCCGGGGCCACGGCACCGTCTTTCCCAGGGGACTCCAGAATACCTAACGGTATTCGGTCCGTGCCCCGCCTCGAGCCAGCTTAGCGGATTCCAGCCTTGACCGCCTCGTCCGGAGCCACCTTCTTGAGAGCCTCCCCTGCGGCGCGTGCCAGTTCGGCATCGGCCTCTTTGGCAGCGGCGACAAGCGTGGGAACGGCCGCCCTGGCTTCGACGCCCATCTCGCCCAGGTATCGCGCGGCAAGGCGTCTCAGGTCCTTGTAAGGCTTCTGCTCCAATCCTTCGATGAGCGCCGAAAGAGTCGTCTTCTCGCGAACACCCATCGTCCCCAAGGCGACCGCCGCGTAAGCACGCCCTTCCCAATCGTCGTGCATGTTGTCCTTGATAAGCTGAAGCAGCCCTGGAACGGCGGACTTCGCCTCGGGGGTCAAGGTCAGGATCGCGCGGGCACAACGAGCCCGGACGAAGTAGTGCCCGTCTTTCAATCCCTCGATCAGGAAGCCGAGCGCCGACCTGTAGTGCTCCGCAGGGACCTGCAGAAGCAAGTTCGAGGCCGCCATCCGAACCTCGTGGTTGGGATGCTTCACTCCTTCAGCGACACAGGGTCCCGCGGCGGGCCCGCCGGTCCGCACGAGGAAGGCCAGCGTGTTCGCGTACTCCCAATAATTGGCCTTCCCCTCGGCTAGGAGACCGACCGCCTCGGGGTTTTGGGTTCCTAACTCGAGGAGCGCCCGGGCGGCGCTCTGGCGCGCGCCGAGGTCGGGATCCTTCATGGCCCGCACCAGGGGCCCCTGAGCCGGGCCCCTGGCCTCGCTTCCGATCTGACCCAGGGCGTCCGCCGCGGACGCCCGAAGATTCGCCTCCTTGTCCCCCAGCAGCCCGAGGAGTCCCGGGATCGCAACCGTGGAGGCAGGGCCGATCTCCCCGAGCGCGTTCGCGGCCGCCCAGCGCAGCTCCCCGTCGGGATCGCCCAGCATTCCACTCAGGGCGAGGCATGCCGGAGCAGCCTTCATCCCCAAGTCGCCCAGCACCCACGCCGCGGCACGGCGCGTTGCTTCAGACTTTTCCTTCAAGGCTTCGGTCGCGATCTGGACGGCGACGTCGGCTTTCGATGGGTCGATGGCCGCAAGCGCCTCCGCCCCGGCCACTCGGACCTCTGCAACCGGATCTCGAAGAACCTGCTCCAGTTGCGGGATCGACGCCCGCGCGGCGCCCCCGATCCGGCCCAGATCCTCCGCCGCGTCCCGTCGGACCCGTGGCTGCGCATTCTTGAGGTTCTCGAGGAGCGGCGGCACGTCCTCCGGACCCCCGGCCCCCGGTCCCACCATGAGGCCCGGGTTGTAGTCGTAGGCGTAGGAAGGCATCTTCAGGCTCGCCTTTTGCCGGATGATCACCTCGTCCTTGCCCCGGAAGATGTTCTTGAAGAGCTGGCGGCGCTGGTTCGCGCTATCGCCGGCGTAGCCTACGACGGGAATCACCGCTTCCTTGCCAGCGATCATCTCCGAGACGGCTCGCGCGAGCCTGGGCGCCGAACCGTGATAGGCATAGGAGAGATTGCTCTGGAGGTGGGTCATGGTCCACCACGTCGGGGACTCTGCTCGATCCACCAGTTCGAACCAGAGCGTGCCCAGACAGAGCTGGGTCGTGGTCCCGTCGGAGAAAGCGATCGCCGTCCGGCCAGGGTCGGCCCAGCCCAGGAATAGGTGAGGCTCGTGGGACCGAAAGCCATCGGTCACCTGGACCTTGAATTCTTCCTGCGGGAACGTCCCCTTCAGGTCCGCCACCTTCTTGAAGACGACCACTTTCTTTTCGCGGCTGACTTTGTCGACGCGGACGACGGCGACGTGCGCCGACTGGTTGACGACGAATCCCAGCGTATAGATGGCGATGTGATCGATGTACGGAAGGACGGAAGTCACTGTCGAGGGGGTGGCCGCCGCCGTTCCGGCCAAGCCCCATGCGGCGAACGCCAGAAGGCCGAGCCTCCTGGCTGAATGAAACATGAACATGTCAGGTCCTCCATGAACTGGTGAACTTTAATACCGCATCCGAGAGGTTGCTTATTCGAAATATCATTGAGGGGATATCCTACGCAGTCCGGAAGCCGCCGTCAGAGGTGTTGACCCCAGCATTTGCGTCATCAAGCTTCGGTTAGTAAGGAGAAAGACGGATTCTCAATCGGGGTTCTCTCTTCCCCGGCCGACCTCCAAGCCTGACCCATCCTGGAGAACCTGCATCCGCTGGGGACGTCCCAAGTCGTCCCCAAAGAAGGGACCTCGACGGACCGTCCGGCGAATCGACCGGGTTTACTGTTCCTCTACATTTCGGCGCCCGGGCCGCGTTGCGACCGGCGCCGCGGCTGATGGACTCGATCAAGATCTGGACCCTGGAACGTTAATTGATAAATCGTGTAACGAATGCGCTAGCCGTGGCCATGAGCAAGCAGTGAGAAATGCACGGGATTGGGCTTGGTGGATCACAAAAGGACACTTTTGCGGGGAGTGCGGCCGCAGGCCTGCACAACCGCGGCGTGCATCGCGACCGCTCGCATTCACACGGACGAACGTCGACCCATGAAGGACCTAGCAACCTACAAGACTCGACCGATCGCCGCACGGCTGCTTCGTCATTCGTGGCTCCCCATACTTTCGTTCATTCTTGTTCCTCAACGGTCCTTCGCCGCCGCTCAGGACTCCAGGGTTCAAGCCTACTTTGATGCGCATTGCATGAAGTGCCACGATGCGGTCACCGCGAAGGGTGGCTTCCGGATTGATACGCTCTCGATTCCGGTGGGGATGGACAACACGCCGCAGTGGCTGGAGATCATGGAGCGCATCAACTCGGGTGAGATGCCACCTAAGAAGGTGCAGAAGCGGCCGAGTGCGGACGAAAGCGCCGGTGTGGTGGCATGGATCGCGGCGAAAATGAAGGAGGGCGAAGCGGCCCGCATGGCGGCGCGCGGCCGTGTGTCCTACAACCGGCTTACGCGCGACGAGTACGTCAACACGGTACGCGATTTGATCGGCGTCCACTACGACGCGAAGGACCCAGGCGCGTTGCTGGACGACCCCGAATGGCATGGTTTCGAGCGCATTGGTTCGGTGCTGACGTTGTCGCCTTCGAACATCGACAGGTATATCGCCGCAGCTGAAGTTATTTTGAACGAGGCTTACCCCGAGCCCCTCGCAAAGAACTCGAAGCCCGTCCCGCCCTTCGGGGGCTCCAAGCGGGCAGTCGGGGAGGATCAGATCACCGAGCGGCACCGCGAACGGCTGCGCGAGATGGGACTGCTCGACAAAGTTCGCTTCGAGATGTGGCCAGGCGACATGTTCCGCAATTCCCTGCTGAAGGATCCGCTGCCGGAGGCAGGCATCTACGAGATCAGTTATACGCTTAGCGGCTTGAAGCCGGAGAACGGCCGTGCGCCCCATCTGAAGGTCTACGAGGCAAAACTCGATCGTATCCTGTTCGAGAAGGACATCGTTGCTCCGGAGGAACAGCCGGTCACCGTGACGTTCCGCGCGCATTTACCGAAGGGACGCCCGACGATCGAGGTGTATAACGACGTGCCGGGACCTTCGAATACTCCGCCCTCCAATCGTCACGGCAACGTTCCATTTGTCAGCACGAAGATGGGTCGCATTCCGTGGCAGATGAAACTGACGGACGAAGAGGGCAAGCCACGATACCCCTTTCTAATCATGGATTCGATCGCGTGGCGGGGACCCCTTCTGACCGACGACGAAAAGAAGCTGCGTGATGACTACATGCCGCGCGACGACGGCAATATGGAGCAGGTGCGGGATTGCCTCGCACAGTTCGCGCGGCGGGCGTTTCGCCGCCCTGTCGCCTCTGAAGAGGTGGATGGCTTTGTCGGCATCGTCAAGAAGGAACTCGCGGCAAAAGAGAAGTTTCGCGATGCCGTTAAGGCGGGGATGCTGGCGATTCTTTGCTCGAAGAGCTTTATCTTTATCGCCGAGGGCGACGAACAGGCGAATCGCGTCGTCCTCAACGATGCGGAAATCGCGTCGCGTTTGTCCTATTTTATGTGGGACACCATGCCCGACGCGGAACTTGTCGCGCTCGCGGAACAAGGGAAGCTGCGCGACAAGGCTGAGCTGTCGAGGCAAGTGGGGAGGATGTTGGCCGACGCGCGTTCGTCGCGCTTCGCGGATTCATTTTCCACGCAATGGTTGCGTTTGCGCAAAGTCGGCATGTTTCAGCCGGACAAGAAGCTGTATCCCGCCTATGACAAGGCGCTCGAGAACTGCATGATTGCAGAGACGAGATTGTTCTTCCGCGAGGTGTTGAACAGCGGCCTGACGCTCCGCGACTTTCTTCACTCGGACTGGAGCGTGATGAATCCGATGCTCGCACACTTCTACGGGCTTTCGGATGTGAAGTTCGCGGGCGATGACTTTCAGCGCGTGTCTTTGCCTGCGGGGAGTCATCGCGGGGGCCTGCTCACGCAGGCCTCCATTTTGTCGCTGACGTCGGATGGAGTGAGGCATCGCCCGGTGCATCGCGGCGTCTGGGTCAACGAAGCGATCTTTGGCCGAACGCCGCCTCCCCCGCCGGCGAATGTGGACCCGCTCCCGACGACGGGGATCGATTCGCAGAAGGCCACGTTGCGCATGAAACTCGAAGCCCACATCAAGAATCCCAATTGCGCCGCCTGCCACGCGAGAATAGATCCGATGGGGCTCGCCTTTGAAAACTACGACGCCATTGGCCGCTGGCGCACCGAGGAAGCGACCGATGGCAAAGGCGCGAATCCGACGGTCGATTCTTCCGGTAAGCTCCCGGACGGCCGCGGCTATCAGAACGCGGACGACTTCAAGAAGCTGCTGCTCAGCGATCTCGACGCCTTCAATCTCACCTTCATTGAGAAGCTTGCGACGTATGGCCTTCGCCGCACGACCTCTTTCGGTGACCGTGATGATTTGAAATCCATCGCCGCCGCGGCAAAGTCCAAGGACTATCGCCTGAAAGACATCATCGAATCGTTCGTGTGTTCCGACCTGTTTCAAAAACGCTAACCGTAGCATGTGATCCTCATGAGCAACATCACTCGCAACAACTGGCGGATCAGCCGCCGCCAACTGCTTCGTGGAATCGGGGCCGCCATCGCGCTCCCGGCGCTCAACTGCATGGCTGAGATCCCAGAACCTTCGAAGCCGAAGCGAAGCGTGTTTTTGTACATCCCAAATGGCGTGAACACGCTGACCTGGCAAATCGAGAAGGCCGGCGCGAACTACCAGTTCACGCAACCGCTGCAGGCTCTCGAACGGCATCGCGCCGACGTCACGCCCATCAGCGGGCTGCATCATCCGATGGTTCTCGGCAAGCATCACAACTGCGAGAAAGTCTGGCTCACGGGCGCGAACGTTCCCGGAGATGGCGGGGCCTTCCGCAATACCGTTTCCGTTGATCAGCTGATCGCGGAAACGATCGGTGCGGCTACGCGCTTTCCCTCGCTCGAATTGGCCATCGAAGGCATGTCGCTGGCGTGGTCCAAGGACGGAATCCAGATTCCCGCAGAGCGCAACACCCAGCAGATTTTTAACATGCTTTTCGGCATTGAAAAGGACGGCAAGGAGACCATCCGCCGCCGCCTGAGCCGACGCGGAAGCATTCTCGATCTTGTGGCCGAGGACGCGAAGCGCGTGAAGGACAAGCTCGGGAACGAGGATCGAAGCAAGCTCGACGAATACCTGACGGCCGTGCGTCAGGTAGAGGAGCGCACCCGTCGCGCCGACGAATGGCTGAATGTGCCGAAGCCCGTCGTGCCGGCCACGGACGCCGCGCGCCTTCAGCGAAAGCTCAGCATGGCCGAGGCTGGCGCGTATTACCGCCTTTTCTATGATCTCATGGTCATGGCTCTGCGCACCGACAGCACTCGGGTGATCACCTGCGGCATCGGCGGGGAAGGCAGCGCCAGCGGCATTCCCGACATCGGCATTTTGCAGGCGCGCCACGGCCTCTCGCATCACAACGGCGATCCGGAGCAACTCCGCCGCCTCACGCAGACCGACACCTTCCTCATCGACCAGCTCAGCTACTTCCTCGACCAACTCAAAGAACACAAAGAGGGGGACACCACGCTGCTCGACACGACGCAGGTCCTCTGGGGCAGCGGCATGGCGTATGGTCACAGTCACGGCAACGCCAATTTGCCCACGATCCTTGCCGGCGGAAAAGCACTCGGGTACAAGCACGGCACGCACGTGGATTTCAATTTGCCCAAGATCGGTAAATACGACGTCTCAAACGCCTCCGAGCACTACAAGATTTGCTCCCGGCCCATCGACAGCGACGCCCGCGTCAGCAACCTGCTGCTCACGATGCTGCAACGCGTCGATGTAAAAGCCGACAAGTTCCAGGACAGTGTGAAACCGATCTCTCAGATTGTCGCTTGAATCAGACCTTCATCAAAGGAATGCCCATGCGGTTCATTGTGTGTTTGCTCCTCTCGACGGCTGTTCTCCATGCCCAGGACAAATCCAGGTTCCGCACCGACGCCGATGGCCCGGTGAAAGGAGAGGAGAAGCGCAAGAACCCCAAGGACAAGCAGCCTTCCGACAAACCCGACTGGTTCCAGCTTGTCGAAGGCCAGTTCCCCCCCGAAGGCTCGGCGCATGCGGTCTCGGGTGAACTCATCGCCGTGGATCACCTGGAACGACGCTTCCAAATTCGCGTCGATCGCAACGATAGCCAGGATCGTGCCTTATGGGATCTGCCGCTCTTGGCGACGATGTTGCCGTACGGCGCCATTGGGTATCAGGGCGCCCCCGCCGCGCTGCAGGACATCCCGCTCGGCACGCACTTGCACGGCTTGTTCTATCTCGCTCCTCCCGACGAGAAGATGCCTCAGTTGGACACGGCGCATAACCGCAAGACGCCGGAGTGGGACTTCCGCCGCTGCATCCGCATCGAAGACGATTATTCTTTCCACGCGCGGCAAAAGCAGCTCTGGAAGATTGATTCCGTGAATCTTGAAACGAAGAAGCTCACCGCCACGCTGCAAGACGACGGCAAGCCGGTCGGCCAAGCGAGAATCTTCGACCTTCTCACGAGTACGCGCGTGATGATGGGCAATGGCTTCGCTGACTTCAAAGCCTTGCAGCCAGGGCAGACCGTCCTTTTCAATCTCACCTGGGCCACGCTCTTCGGACCCGGTCGCATCACCGACGTGTGGATTGACGAACCCGCTCGTGCCCTGGTCACCGCACATCAACTCGAGCGCCACCGTAACCACATCCGCGAGCGGGGGATGCCGGGTTGGGTCAGCGCCGTGGACGACGCGAAGCAATTGGTCACCATCACCTTCTTCGGAGGAGTGGATCCCCAGCTGTTCGATGAACTCAAGGGCATCAACGAAGAGCCGCAGGGCTGGCCGTTCTCCGGCGCGGAGGATGACCCGAAAGCCCCCAAAGGCGGCATCGCCGTGGCCCGAGAAAGCCTCATGACGTATGATCCGCTCAACGATCGGAAAGGCGGTAACATTCTCCACATCGGGACGGTTCCAATCGAACCTGGTAGCAGCGGCGTGCAGATCACCGTGAAGTGCAGCATGATGCTAGAAGGCTATCGTCCCAGGCGCATTGTCCGCTTCTTCCCCGCAAAGTGGAAAGTGGATGCCTTGCCGAAAGAAGAAGAGTTCTCCGGACGCGAGTAACGAACCCTGTGTCCAACACCAAAGGTACTTTTTGAAATGATGAGAGCAACGATTCTGGCCATCCTTGTCCTGCGGTCCGCCACGAGCTCGGCCCTCGCGCTGGACCCCCACGTCGAAGCCGTCACCCAAATCGTTGAAGGTGCGAAAGGAAAAGTCGAAAAGACTGCGGACGGCCAGAGCTTGAAACTCGTCGATCTCGCCGTTCCTGGAGCGGGGCCGCACGATCACCGGGCGGAAGACCCGTATGACGCGGCGTTCTTCGAGCACCTTGGCCACATCACGACCCTCGAATCGCTGAACATCATCTCCACGAAGTTCAACGACGATTGGATGCTCCACATCGCCAAGCTGACGAATCTCAAGACCCTGCGCTTCACGAACAACGGCAAGCTTACCGACGCGGGCATGGAGCAACTCGCCGGCCTCAAAAATCTCGAGAGCTTCTCATTCGTCGGCACCGCCATCACGGGCAACGCCTACGCGAAATTCGACGGCTTCACAAAGCTCACCCGAGTCAGCCATCGCGGCAGCAGCATCAACGACGACGGTTTGAAGCAGCTCTGTGAGCACCTGCCCAATCTCGAAAACATCAGCCTCGCCCACGCCAGGTTCACCGACGCAGGCGCGCCGAACCTCGCCAAGCTCACGAAGCTCAAAGGCCTCGAACTCGGCGCGCCCAAAGCCACGCCGCAAGCACTGGCAAGCATCACGACGCTCCCGCTCGAATACCTACAGCTCGGCGAAGGCTTTGAGGCGCCGGAATGCATCTCGCTGATCAAGGGCATCACGACGCTAAAACGCCTGACGCTGACCAACGCCGCGAAGTTCACCGATGCCGAACTGACGACAGTTGCAGGCCTCACGCAGCTGGAGCATCTCGAACTCAAAGCCCCGTTCCCTGACGAGCGCCTTCCTGTGCTCAAAGACTTTGCCTTCCTTAAGTCGATGCGCCTCGTCCCTGCAAAAGATCCCTTCACGCCCGAGGCGCAGGCGAAAATCAAAGCGCTGCTGCCGAAGACGGAGATTCAATTCAAGTAAGCACCTGACATCGCCTGGCGGGCCGGCGGGGTAGCCGCACGGATGGCAAGGGGCGCCGTGGGGCACGGTTGGAAGGCTAGTGGGACTTTAACGCCAGAGGTTCCGCCAGTAGTCCGATTCTTGGCTGGCGATCCATCGCCAAACTCCCAATAATGTCTAACCCCCCAAGGACCAAGGGGAAAGGATGGTGGGCGCTAAGGGACTCGAACCCCTGACCTCTTGGGTGTGATCCAAGCGCTCTACCAACTGAGCTAAGCGCCCCAATAAATCGCGGTAGAGGGACTCAGTTTACGCCCGCCTTCCCCGCAGTCAAGTACTAATCCTCGTTCCCACCGCGCGACCCCCGTAGTATATAGAGGTGCTTACTCTCGCACTCGTCCTCATCCTTTTCCAAGACGCGGACGTCGAGGCGTTCAAAGCCCGCTATGACGCCGCCAAGGAGAAGGCCTCGGATCGCGTCGCCATCGTCACCGGCGTCGGACTCCTCAAAACGGACGACGCCGGAGCCTTTCTCCTCCAGATCTTCGACCAGGACAAGGAATCGGCCGTCCGAGCGGCCGCGCTCAAAGGCCTGGCCGACTGGCACAGCCCCTCCGCGATCAAGAAACTCGTCAGCGTCTCCGCCGACACCGCCCAACAATTCACCCTCCGGGCTACCGCCATCGACGCCCTCACCGAGCCGCCAACCCCCGAAGGCTTCGGGATCGCCAAAGCCGTCGCGAAAGAGAACGGCGAAATCCGAATCCACGCGTGGCAGGGACTCCGCAACTATCCGCTGAAGGAAACCGAGGCCCTCTGGCGCGGCGCCTTGACCGACAGCGACCCGCTCATCGAAGCGATGGCGATGATGGCCCTGGCTCCGCTCAAGGAGGTCAAACTCCAGGATAAGGCCCGTCAGGCCCTCGTCGATCCCAATGCCGAGCCCCTCGTCAAGTACGCGTCGGTCACGGTCCTCCAGACCGCCGGCGGCGCCGCCAGCACCCGCGTGTTCATCACCGTCGCCAACACGACCGATCCCACCCTCCGCCGCCTCCTGTCCGAGGCGCTCGGCTCCATGACGGACGAGAAATCGGCCACGGAGATCTACGCCGCCCAGCGGAGCCCCGACCCCGCCGTCCGAGCCGTGATGGCCCGCTCCCTGGGCCGGCTGAAGCACAAGAACGCGGGAGACCGCTTGTCCGAGCCGCTGAAGGACAAGGTGCTCGACGTCCGCGGGGCGGCCCTCGAGTCGGTTGCCGAGCGCAAGGATGCGGCCTCGGAGACCATCCTTCACCGCGAAGCCCAAAGCGCGAACGAGGAAACCGCCGCCATCGCAATCTCCCTCCTGGCCGGCTTTCCGTCGGACGCGACGACGGCGCTCCTGATCAAACTGGCGGGCCATTCCCGGGCCGGCGTCTCGATTCCGGCCCTCGACGCCCTCGGCGAGCTCCATCCGCCGGAGGCTTTTCCGGTCTTCGAGAAAGCCCTGAAGGCCAAGGAGTGGCCCGTCCGAGTGACCGCGATCCGCGGGCTGACGAAGTCGCGGCGCCGCGAGTCGATCGACATTCTCATCGACCGTCTCGACAAGGAGGAAGGTCGAATGCTGGCGGAACTGGTCGATGCGCTGCACGGGCTGACGGGCAAGCCCTTCGGCTACGCCCCCGGCCAGTGGAAGGAATGGTGGGCGGGGGTCCACGAGGACTTCGCTCCGCCCGACAAGGCCCAGGCCGTGATCTCAAGCCAGGCCGGAATGACCACCTACCACGGCGTCCCCGTCCTTTCCAACCGCATGGTGTTCCTGGTCGATATCTCCGGCAGCATGAGCGAGGTCACCGGGTCCGAGGCGCGACTGGACCAGTCGAAGAAGGAGCTGCTGCGCGTGCTGGGGCAGCTCGGCAAGGACGCCCAGGTCAACCTGATCTTCTTCGACGACCGGATCGAGCCGTGGCGCAAAATGCTGGTGCCGATCAAGCCGAACTTGAAGGAGGCCCAG
>Ga0070731_10000670_pt1 | contig 42286 bp, 33 predicted proteins | sample Coa_R1_2_FD_66448 | JGI IMG/M metagenome (GOLD analysis project Ga0070731, IMG submission 66448) | Surface soil microbial communities from Centralia Pennsylvania, which are recovering from an underground coalmine fire - Coalmine... | ecosystem: Environmental > Terrestrial > Soil > Unclassified ...
AAAAAATGCAAACGATCCGACGCCAATGACGAAAGCCGTTGTGTCCATGGCGCCTTTGAGCCATGACGCGAAATTCGTCCGTTGCAAGATTGTCGATTATCAAAACAAGCAAACGATTTTTGAAAGCGAACACACGCTCTCGTTTTCGAAAAAGGGCCGCTTTCTAAAAGAGGAATCCGGTAAAACAACTTCAATCTACGAGGCGAAAGGCTTCAAACGCGTTTTCCAAATCGAGCGAATGGGTGAATCGGACTTCGTGTGCAACGACCATATGCTGATACGTCACATAAAGCGCTTCGATCCCGACAAGGCGCCGCATTTCACGTATGCGCTAGAGTGTTATGATGTTGAATCGTCGCAGCGCCGCTGGTGCTGGGATGCGCCCAAGCCTTGCTACAAGGTCGAACTCGATGAGTATGAAGTGATTGAAAATCCACGCCGAACGAACGATTACCCGCTTTACTTTTCCTGCTATTCATTGTCACCTGTGCGCAAGGATGGATCAAAAGTCGATTGGGACAGGGACCAATTGAGGATGGTGAATTGGGGCGTCGATCCAGATGCCTTCGAGCTTCCAGCGCAACTTACAAGGTACACGATGCCGGCTGAAGGCGCTGCGGTCACGGAAGTATCCAGCAGCATATTGGGTCCGCCCATGAACGTCTGCGGGATGAGTTGGATGGGTACGTACTCGCGGGACGGAGCGTGGTGGTTCTTCGTGCGGCCGGGACGCCAAAAGTTGGGAGTCGCGACGGCCGAGCATGCTGAGGAATCGATGTCCGGCAACTGGGTGCAGGATCGTTCATTTCTTTTCGATTTGTCCGTGGACTCAAATGAAGCCGGGCCTCCTTGGATTCGAGCGTCGTTGGCTGCTGGCGATGTGAAAATCGCGGGAATGCCCATGGCGTCATACGATGGCTCGCGTGTAGTCGCAGTGCTGGAGAACCTCGACATTGGCGTCTGGACCCGCAGCCGCCAGCATTTCGAATGGTGGGGCATCTACGAGCAGCCCGAATGCTGGCTCGCCGCCGCGCTATTGATTGGTTTTGTGTGGAGCGTCCGCCGCGATTGGATTGACGCCCGCAAAATCGCCCTTGCGCCCAAATCCGTTTCGCCGACCGTTTCGGTGTAATCCTCATATTCCGTCTCTGCGCCTCCGCGCCTCTGCGAGAAAAATAAAGGAGAGATCGAACCATGTCCGTGCTCAAAGTCGGCAAAGCTCAATTTCGTTTCTCGGTCGGCCCGTGGAATCTTCATCCCGGCGCTGATCCGTTCGGCCCGGCGGTGCGCGAGGAATTTACGTGGAACAAAAAGCTGGAGATTTTTAAGAACCTGGGCTTCGGTGCAGTTCAGTTTCATGACGACGACGTGTGCCCGGTGGACTTGACTCCGGCGGAAACGTCCGCGCGCGTGAAGGCGATGCGCAAGCAGCTTAAGGATTTGGGGCTCGGCGCGGAATTTGTCGCGCCGCGATTATGGGAGCATCCGAACACTATCGACGGCGGGTGGACCGCGAACGATCCGGCGATGCGCAAGTATGCGCTGGAGCGCTCGAAGCGTTCGATTGACATCGCGCTGGAATTGGGCACGAAAAAAATCGTGCTCTGGCCCGCGCGCGAAGGCACGTACATCCGCGAGGCGAAAGACCCGTTCGAGAGTTATAAGCGGTACCGCGATTATCTGAACGCGCTGCTGGCACACGACAAGTCGATTTTGATTTTGGGCGAGATGAAACCCAACGAGCCGATGGACACGATGTACATGCCTTCGCCCGGCCATTTTCTCGCCATGGGCGCGACGACCAGCGATCCCGCGCGCGTCGGCATTCTGATCGAGTCGGCGCATTCGATGCTGCTGGGCGCCGATCCATCGGACGACATGGCCCTGTGTTTGTCGCTCGGAAAATTGTGGGGCGTGCATCTCAACGATCAGGACGGCTTAAAGTACGATCAGGACAAAGCCTTCGGCGCGGTGAATCTGCGGCGCGCGTTCAATCAAGTCTGGGTGCTCGCGCGCGGCGGCTTCGGCGCGAAGGGCGAGTACGTGGGCTTGGACGTGAAAGCGATGCGCACGCAGAAGCAAGACGTGTCAATGCGGCATCTGGCGAATTCGCTGGCGATTTTCAAGGACTTGGCCGAAGTAGTTCGGCGCGTGGATGAAAGGAAAGTGGCGGAATTGCGCGCGGCGCGGGATTATGAGGCACTGGAGTTGTACATCGTTCGATTACTCATGGGCAAATAATCAAAAGGGGGATTCCATGGCAGTCAAACCGATTCCCGACGGATTCCACACCGTCACGCCGTACCTGCTCGTTCCGGACGGAGCGAAGCTGATCGAATTCTTGAAACAGGCGTTTGCCGCGAAAGAAATCATCTGCCACAAAACGCCCGACGGCCGCGTGATGCACGCGCAAGTCCAAATCGGCGATTCGATGGTGATGCTTGCCGAACCGCCGCCGGGCAAGCCCGCGTCGGTCGCCTGCTTTTATCTGTACGTTCCGGACACCGATGCGCTCTACAACAGCGCGATGGCCGCCGGCGGCGAATCGTTGATGGCGCCGGCCGATCAGTTTTACGGCGACCGCAACGCCGGCGTGAAAGATGCGTTTGGGAACCAATGGTGGATTGCGACGCATGTGGAAGACGTTTCGGACGAGGAGATGAAGCGGCGGCAGGAAAAGATGTTTGGCCAGGGGAAAGCGTGCGGATAAGCTTTGGCCAGCATGGTTGAAACTCTCGAATCTAAAAAAGCCGACGGCGACACGCGCTTTCTCGACCCGAAGATCATCGCGCGGGTCTCCAACGTCGAACTCGTCGCGCGATTTATTGTGCAGGGCTTCCTCATCGGCCTGCACAAAAGCCCGTACCACGGTTTTTCGTCGGAATTCAGTTCGTACCGCAAATACGCCAAGGGCGATAGTTTCAAGTTCATCGACTGGAAAGTCGCCGCGCGCACCGACCGCATTTACATCAAGCAATTCGAAGAAAACACCAACACGCGCTGCCATATTCTGCTCGACGCGTCGGGTTCGATGAGTTTTGGCGGCGACGGCGCGCTGCCGCAAGGGAAATCGGCGGGGATTCAGAAATGGATTTACGGGCGCAGCCTTGCCGCGGCGCTGGCGTATCTGATGATTCATCAAGGCGACGCTGCCGGGCTGGCGGTTTTTCGCGACGCGCCGCCGGAAGTCATACCCGCCGTTTCAAGCACGCCGCATTTGCATCTGCTTTATTCGGTTCTCGCGAAAGCCTCGCCTGAAAAAGGCACCGATACCGAGAAGGGTTTGGAGCGTCTCGCCGAACGCTTTCCCAAACGCGGCTTGATCGTGCTGATCAGCGATCTGCTCGACGACACCGAAAAAATCGTTGCGAGCTTGAAGACATTTCGTATCCGCCGCAACGAAGTGATCGTGTTTCATCTGCTCGCGCCGGAAGAGCGCACGTTTCCGTACCGCGACAACATCGAATTCATCGACGCCGAAAATCGCAACGTGATGGTCGCGCAGGGCAGCTACATTGCCAAGGCCTACAAAGACGCGATCGAAGCGCACACCGGCACGATCAAGCGTTTCTGCCAGCAGAACGACATAGACTTCGTGCCGCTGACGACGGATCAATTATTGAGTTCCGCGTTGCTGGCGTATTTGAACAAGCGCCAGCGGATGATGTAGCCGCTGAAAAACGCTACGCGCTTTCCCGCCGCTCTTCCTGCGGCAACACAGCGCTTACGCTCGGAATCGGCGTGGGCGCTTGAACCGGCGGAGGCGGCGCCACGTCGGAGAACGCTTTCACGCCGCGCTCAACCATGGCCTTCGTGATCACCACGTTGGTCACGTCCGTGCGCGACGGAATGTCGTACATGATCTCCAGCATCACTTCCTCGATCACGCTGCGCAGGCCGCGAGCGCCGGTGCCTTTGGCGGCGGCTTTTGTCGCGATCGCGCGCAGCGCTTCTGGCTCGAAACTCAAGTTGGCGCCTTCAAGCTCCATGAATTTCTTGTACTGCTTGACCAGCGCATTCCTGGGCTGCGTGAGAATGCTGATGAACGCGGCTTCGTCGAGCGGTTCGAGCGCCGTGACGATCGGGAAGCGCCCAATCAATTCCGGAATCATCCCAAATTTCAAAATGTCGTCGGTGTCCACGTGCTTGAGGAATTTCGCGCGGTCCTTGAGCATCCCCGGATCGTGGCCTTCGCCGCCGAAACCGATGCGCTTTTTGCCGATGCGGTTCGAAATGTGTTCGTCGATGCCTTCGAACGTCCCGCCGGCGATGAACAGAATGTTGCTCGTGTCCATCTGAATGTATTTCTGCTCGGGATGTTTGCGCCCGCCCTGCGGCGGGATGTTGGCGACGGTGCCTTCGAGAATCTTCAGCAGCGCCTGCTGCACGCCTTCGCCCGACACGTCGCGCGTGATCGACGGGTTCTCGCTCTTGCGCCCGACTTTGTCAATTTCGTCGATGTAAATAATCCCGCGCTCCGCCGCGTCGAGATCGTGATCGGCCGCTTGAAGCAGGCGCAGCAGAATGTTCTCGACGTCTTCGCCCACATAGCCGGCTTCGGTCAGCGTCGTGGCGTCGCCGATGGCGAACGGCACTTGCAGCGTCTTGGCGAGCGTGCGCGCCATCAGCGTCTTGCCGCAACCGGTCGGACCGATCATCAAGACGTTGCTTTTTTCAAGTTCCACGTCTTCGGAGCGAGCTTTCTCCTTATTAAGGATGCGCTGATAATGGTTGTGTACGGCGACGGAGAGCACTTTTTTCGCACGATCCTGGCCGACGACGTACTGGTCGAGATCGGCTTTCAACTCGTGCGGCGCGGGGACGCGCTTGAGTTTGAGCGGGTTTTTGCCGCGCTGCGGCGCGTCTTTAGCGATGATCGAATTGCACAGATCGACGCATTCGTTGCAAATGTAAATGTCAGGCGGGCCGGCAATCAGGCGTTCGACTTGGTCGGCGCTGCGGTTGCAAAAGCTGCATATTTCCATGCGTCCAGGCCCCATTCCCGGACCCATCCCCCCGATACCGCCGCCCATCCCCATCCCCGGTCTTGTCGTTCGCGCCATTTTCAGCAACACCTCAAATAGTAGTGGCCTCTGTTATCGGCCAACTTCCGGAAACTCAAGGAGTCGAATATAGCGTCTTTGTGAGCGTTGGACAACGATTATTGCCGCCTTTCGCTCCGCGAAAGTAAGAGTCTCTTTTTTGCGCTGTGGCGCTCGAAGCAATTGTCCGCGCCGGCGGTTTAGCGCCAGGCATCAAGGTCCGTTTTCTGCCGTCAGTTCGTTTTTGTACATCGCTTCATCAAAGCCGACCAGCAGCGTTTTGCCGACCCACGCCGCCGGCGCGCGCAGGTTGCCCGACGGACCGACGATCAGCGCGGCGAGTTCATCGCGTGTGGGCTTGTCCTTCTCCAGATCAATCGTCACGACTCTTCTGCCTTTCGTCGCGATGATTTTCGACGCGCCGGCGGCCAGCTTCAACGCGTCGTTTTTCGAAAGCGCCGCCTTTTTCGCGTCAACGGTTACAGCCGGCTTCTGGCGCGCGCGCGCAAGAAACTCTTGCGCTTTCTGGCAGGTCTTTCAGCCGCCGCGATGGTACATCCATTGGATTTTGTTCATGAGCTTTCCTTTCAATAAGAGTGGTTAACGGGGAAAAGCGGACTCGTCAAGCGAAATGCATGTGCGGGGGAGGAAGGTTAATAGAGTTCAAAGAGCAGCATCGCTTACCATTAAGAGGCGACGCCATCCCTAAAGCCCATCCTAAAAACAGCCGATATTGACATCGAAATAAATTTTTCCAGGAAGCCCGACATTTTGCGAAATTGCCTTGCAAAAGAATTGAACGGCTCTTAACATGCAGCGATACCGCTCATTGCCGAAGATGGTCTGGGAAGAGCTTTGAGGCTTAATTGCGTGCGAATCGTCCGCTTGAGCGCTGTCGGCGCCTGCGGAAGCTTGAGGGAGGATGGGGTGATGCGAGTCAAATTCACGTGGGTTCTCGCTGCAGTGATGCTGGCCGGATTTTCGGTGCGGACGTTTGCCGCCACCGTGGAGAGCCAGTTGGAGGAACTGCGCAGCGAAGTGGCCAAGCTTCGCGAGCAGGTGAACGCGAAGAAGGCAGCCGACAACGCGAGCATGGGCAGCGCCGCGGTTGACACGATGATGGACAACAAATACGGCCCCGACGCCAATGTGACCACGCGCAGCGGCAAACTGGTCATCGGCGGGTTGGTGCAAGTGTGGTACTACTCCATTCAAAACGATTCGCGCGGTTTGTTCGACAGCCCCGCGGTAACGGGCGTAATCGACTCCAATCAAGCCAGCGACAACGACAGCTTCCGCATCCGCCGCGCCGAAGTCCGCTTCACGATGGACATCCACGAAAATGTCAGCGCGTTTGTGAAGATCGATCCGGCGGCGGAAGCGACCAGCTTCCCGCAGTTGGCGGTCGGACAGAAATCGCTGGCGAATCTTTCGCCCGAATTCGCCGCAGCCAACGCCCCGACGGGCGGATTTACAACGAACGTGATCAAGTCCGTGCAGACCGGCAGCGGCACGATCCCGACCCTGTTGCAAGACGCACTGATTAATTTCCACGGCATCATTCCGCACCACGACGTGAGCGTCGGGCAGATGCTGACCACCTTTAATGAAGAAGATTTCCAGGACAACGGCACGCTCGATTTCGTCGAGCGCTCCTACATCGGCAACAATTTCTCGCGCGACATCGGCGCGGTGATTCACGGCTCGTGGTGGTGCAACGGCGGCGCGGGCGTGTACAGCGGCGCCGGCGATAGCGGCCGCTTGCAGTATTGGCTCGGCCTGTGGAACGGTCCCGGCAACCTTTTCCAAACCGCTGGCCCGTCGCTCAACCGCAGCGACGACAACGACCAAAAAGATTTCGTCGCGACCTTGATGGTCCGTCCGCTGTGGGACGACTGCTGGGGCCATGCGGAATTGGGCGCGTCCGGGCGCGTCGGCAGGCACGGCGAAACCGGCAATGGCACTCCGACCAGCAACCCGGTTAACGGGCTGGACCGCGAGAAGACGTGGTCGATGGGTTACGACGGTTGGGCCAAGTACTATGCTCCCGGCCCGCTGAAAGGTTTGTGGCTGAAAGGCGAATGTATGTGGCTTCGCGACCGCAACGCGCCATTGACCGTGATCGATCTGATCAACAACGACTTCCAAAACGCCGGCGATCAGGCGAATCCGTTCAGCACCTTCGGTTATTGGGGCGCAATCGGTTACAAATTGGCCGACAGCCCGATGTTCTGCAACTGCGGCAGCTCGATGTGGAAGAATTTCGAACTCGCCTTCCGCTACGAAGTCGCGCCGAACGTCTTCTATTCCGCGCCGAATCCCCAACAGACTAATGTGGGTTATACGCACGTCTATACGCCGGGCATCAATTATTACATCAAGGGCAACAGCGCGAAACTGCAGGTCAACTACAACTTCGTGCAGCAGCCCGACGGCCCGCTCGGCCAGCCCTTCCACCACACCCGCGCCGACAGTTTGGCTGTGAATTTCCAGGTGATGTGGTAAGCGCAAATTGAAACTTGAAGAGCGCGAATTGACCGGACGCTGTGCGTCCGGTTTTTTTTGCGTAGGACGGGCGTCCGAACCCGTCCAGTCTTCGTGAGCGGGAATAGAACGGGCTCGGAGGCCCGTCATACTTTTATTCCCGCGCCGCCAATTGGCCGCACGCTGCCAGCGCATCCTCCCCGCGCGAGCGCCGCAGCGTGTTGAACACGCCAAATTCGCGCAGCCAACCGCGAAATGCCCTGAGCTGTTCCGGACTCGTGCGCGTGAAATGGCTGCCCGGATAGGGATTGAATTCCAACAGATTCACTTTCGCCGGGATGCCTTCGATCCAATTGGCAAGTCGCCGCGCATCCTCGCGCGAATCATTGACACCGTCGAGCAGCAAATACGCAATCGTCACCGACTCCCGGTTGCGCCACGGAATGCCCAGCAGAATTCGGCGCAATTCCGCGACGCTGCATAGCCGGTTGAGCGGCACGAGTTTTTCGCGCACATCATCGCGCGTCGAATGCAAACTCAACGCCAACGCTCCGACATTCAATTCCCAGAACGGCCGGATGCGCGCCCCGACTCCGGCGGTGCTCACGACCAAATGGCGCGGCGAGAATCCCACGCCGGCGCCGTCTCCCAGAATGCGGCACGCCTGCTCCACGCTCGCTTCATTATGCAGCGGCTCGCCCATCCCCATGAATACGATATTAGTGATCTCCGGTGGCGCATCTCCGCGGCGTTCGCGCGCCCAGACTTCGCGCCCGACGCGGTGCTGCTCGATGATCTCCCACGCCTCCAAATTGCGCAGCAATCCCATCGTCGCCGTGTGGCAAAACGAACATCCCGCCGCGCATCCAACCTGGCTCGACACGCACAGCGTCACGCGCCGCGGCGCCGGAATAATCACGGCTTCAATGCTGCGCGCATCTTGCGTGCGCAGGCGCAATTTAAGCGTGCCGTCCGACGCGCGATGAATCGAATCCACCTCCAGCACCGGCAGCGGCGCAATTCGCTCCAGAACGCGCCGGCATGCCATGCTCACGCCTTCGATCTCTGACGGAACGCGAGCGCCGCCGCGATGCAGCGCTTCAAACGTCACGCACGATTGGTGAACGTTGAGACCGTGCTCGCCGAAGAATCGCTCGAGCTCGGAACGAGTGAGTGCATGAAGGAGAGGCATGTTCTGCAATCGAATGTCAAATTTCACCGTCGATGAACGCAAAATGAACGTTGATTAACGCGAAGAAATTATGTTTTTACCCTTTTCAAAAATCCGCGTCCATCCGCGTCCATCCGCGATGAATCTTAACGCCGTGTTCGCGAACCGGGCCGGCTGGAAGCCGGCGCTCCAAATTACCACGGCGCCGCAATCCCCAACTCCTCCAATTTCGCCTCAAACTCATTCCGCTCGCGGTGCTTCTTGAGGCCCTTCTCGTTGCGTTCGAGCCACCCAAACGCTTCCGCCTTCTCGCGCGCGTCATCCGGCTTGCCGGACGTGAGCGCCGTGAGCACCTCCATCTCCAGCCGCGAAAAATGCGCCGCGTTAAAATGGTAATCCAAAAACGCTTCCCACGTGTGCGGGCACCAGCGCTTGACGATCTCCTCGCCCATCACCCGCGCGTACGCGCGTATCTCCTCTTGCGCGTGCGTGTCCAGGCGCAGCCCGATGAAGTGCAGCAGATTATGCAGGTCGCATTTCCAGTACGCTTCCGTGTACGTCGAAAGCGGCAGATCCTTGCGCGCCTGTTCGCGCGCGACACCCTTCGCGAGCCGCTCCTCATAGAGCGCCCGCGACAAATTCTGCAATTCCGTTTCCTTGCGGGACAGGTCCGCGCCCGCCGTTTCGTCCAGCGTCCCCGCGCTGCCTTGGCGGTTGCCGGCCGCCTGCAAACGCCACGCGCCCGGTTCGGTGTGCTGCGTCGCGTCGATCGCGACGGAGTAGCGCGTCGAATATTCGTTGACGTTGGCGGTGCGATGCCGAATCCACTGCCGCCAGCAATCCATCGGCACACGCACATGAAATTTGATCTCGCACATCTCGAACGGCGTGGTGTGCCGATGCCGCAGCAGGTAGCGGATCAGCCCGCGGTCTTCGTGAACTTTCTTCGTCCCCGCGCCGTACGAAACGCGCGCGGCCTGCACGATCGCCGAGTCCGTTCCCATGTAATCGACCACGCGCACAAAGCCGTCGTCGAGCACCTTGAACGGCACGCCCAGGATTTCGTCGAGCGCCGGCACGGCAAGTCGCGGAAGTTTTTCAGCGGTTTCAGACATGCTCATATTCCTTTTCCAATCGTTTCGTATAACACAACCATCCTCATTTTTCGAACCGCGAATCCCGCGCCCGCCGCGAATAAACTCCCCATCCCCTTCTCTTCTTTCTTCTTTGCGCCTTCCTCTGCGCCTCCGCGCCTTTGCGTGAGAAAATCCGCTTTGCGCGAGAAATATCTTCACTCCAAATATCCCAAATCCGCCAGCCGCTTTTCCACCGCCTTCTGCTCCTCGCTCGTGTAAACCGGCGCATCTGGCCCCGGCTCCGTGGGCTGCGCGGCCGCCGTCGATTGCAATGGCGGCGGATTTTCGAAAATGTACTGCATCGGCTTGCCCGTCACATCCGCCGGAATCGGCTGGCCCAGCGCCGCCAGCAGGGTCGGGCAGATGTCCGCGATGCTTGCGCGCCTTCCCACTGGCCCGCTGCGCGCGATGCCCGGTCCAGAGATGGCGTAGATGCCGTCCGGGCGGTGCACGCCGCCGACGGCATTCGGCGACACCTGAATCGGAGATTTGTGCGAAAGTTTGTTTCGTGGAAAAAATCCGCCAGTTGCGCACAGCACAATATCCGGGAGATTCAATTCGTCCTTGCGCGCGTAAATTTCTTCACCTTTGAGCACGCGGTCGAATAGTGGCTTGTTCGTGTTTGGAATTTTGACCGCGCGAAATTTCTCAATCAGCCCGTCGCGCACCGATTCAAATTCGTCCGGCGAAACGATCCCGTGCGGCTCGCGCCCTTTCAGATTAAGGTACACAAACCCATTGATGCCCACGTGCGCCATGTACGCGCGCGTGCGGCTCCAGTCGAGGGACAATTCCTTGTTGCGCGTCTTGCGTACTTCCTTTTGAAAACTGAACGACGCGATGCGCTGCGTCAGTTTATTCAAACCGCCAAGCGGCTTCAAATAGCCCCACTCTTTCAACAGATTGTTGACGAAGATGCGCCCGTCGCTGCTGCCGTGTCCGTGGTCCGAACAGATCAGCCGTAGCGTGCGCGCCAGCGGATTGATCGCGGTCATGCGCCGGCTTTCGCTCGAATGCAATCCGAGGATGCGGTTGATCGACGAATCGACGCGCCGGAAGAATTTCTTGATCAGTTCGCGCCGCCGCAAATTGCTCGCGCCGGTCTTCGCATCGCACCACTTCCACGCCTTGTGAAACAAAATGTCCGTGGCCTGCAAATACGCAACCTGCACGCGCGTCGGCCGCGTGCGCTGAAAATGCACCGCCAGCCGTTCGAGCAATTCCACGGAACCGATGGCGCGGTCGATGTTGCGCGAAAACGCCGCGTCGTCCACGTCCTTCTCCCAATCGTCCTCAAAATTGAAATGCAGAGCCGGCGCGTCCGACAAAATCTCTTCGCGCAATTCGTAGGGCTCGGTGAAATTGCTCTCCACGCTCGGCGTTTCAAATCCGCTCACGATGTAGCCTTCGTGCAGCGGGTACGGCGGGTAATTGCGCGGCAGAAAAATCGACCCGCACGAAATCCCCGCGTTGCTCAGCAGCGTCAATATGCTCGAATTGCGCTGCACCGTACTGTCGTGAAAGCGAAAGCGGTGCGCGGTCGGATCGAAGCGCACAAAGTCGATCACGCCGTGCTGGCCGGGATCTTTCCCCGTCAGCCAAGTGGTCCAGGCCGCAGCTGTGTGCGGTGGCGTGGTGGATTCGAGCACGCCGTAATGCGCGGTCTTCAAAAACGACGCGAGCGCCGGCATTGTGCCGTCTTCGACCAGCGGCAGCAGCACGTCCCAACCCACCGAATCTAGCGCGAGCACTTGCACGCGGTCGTATGGAACAAACTTGTTCACGTTCATTCAAAACCCGATAGCCGCCCTTCACTCCGCGAAAAAGCGTTGCTTCCGAAAGGGAAAGGCGGCAAAAAATGGAATGACAGGAGTGTAACAGATTGCGGGAAAAAGACACACGGAAGAACGACGGCGAAAGCATCTGCAGCGATTCGTCGATCGCCCGCGCTTTGTTTTGAACCCCGCGCACGCTATGCTTTGTGCATGAATCTCCGCGAAACCGACACCTCCGCCCTCTGGCATCCCTTCACGCAGATGGCTGAATACGCTCACGAAACGCCGGCGCCCCCGATCGTCGTGGGCGCGCAAGGAAATTGGTTGATCGCCTCGGACGGCAGGCGGTACCTCGATGCCAACTGCGGCTATTGGTGCCTGGCGCTGGGCTGCCGGCCGGCGGCGGTTGAGCGGGCGATTCACGCGCAGCTTGAAGAATTTTCGCACTCGACGCTGTTGGGGATCACGCACGAGCCGGCGATTGCGTTGGCGCGGCGGCTGGTGGATTTGGCGGGCCCGCCGTTCGGACACGTGTTTTTCGCGGATTCGGGATCGGAAGCCGTCGAAGCCGCGCTGAAGATGGCGTATCAATTCTGGCTGCACCGAGGCCAGCCGCAGCGTTCCGAATTTCTCGCGCTCGGCGAAGCCTATCACGGCGACACGCTCGGCGCCGTCTCCATCGGCGGCGTGGACGCCTTTCACGCCGCGTTCAAGCCGCTGCTCTTTCCAGTGCGGCGCGTTCCGCCACCGCATTGCTACCGCTGTCCGTGGAAGAAACACCCGGAAAGTTGCGCGCGCGAGTGTGCTCAGGCGATGGAACACGAAATCGAAAAGCATCACAAAACTTTGGCCGCGGTGGTAATCGAGCCGTATGTGCTTGGCCCCGGCGGAGTGATTCCGCAGCCCGATGGCTATGTCGAGCGCGTCGTCGCCGCTGCAAAAAAGTTTGGCGTGCTGACGATTTTCGACGAAGTGGCCGTCGGCATGGGGCGGCTGGGGACGTTGTTCGCGTTTGAGCAGATGAAAGACCGGAACGTGCAGGCGGGACGCCTGCACCACGGGCCCGATATTGTTTGCCTCGCAAAAGGCCTTACCGCCGGCGTGCTGCCGTTGTCCGCGGTGCTGGCGACGGACGAAATCTACAACCAATTCCTCGGCACGTTCGCGGAGCGCAAAACTTTTTTCCACGGGCACACTTTCACCGGCTCGGCGCTCGGCTGTGCCGCGGCGCTGGCCGCGCTCGATGAATTAACCAAACCCGGATTTCTCGAAACGCTTCGTGCCAAAACCGTTCCCGCATTTTGGACCATGCTCGATGCGCTGCGTGCGCATCCCCACGCCGGCAACGTGCGCGGGCGCGGCATGATGGCGGCAATCGAACTTTGCCGCTCCGACCGCAACGACTACGATGGGACCGAGCGGGGAGGGCTTGCGGTGGTGCTCGCCGCCCGCGCGCGCGGCGTGAACCTACGCGCAATCGGAAATCTAATTCTGGCCGTGCCGCCGCTGACGATCACGCTGGACGAAATCGAATTGCTGGGGCGAGTGCTGCGCGAAAGTCTGGACGCCTGCCTCGCGTAATCGCAAAACTACACCTCTTGTAAGCTGTCCCGATTGGACCCGATGGTCCTATAATACGAGCAGCCGTCGCGACCTTGCCTCCTATTCCCATCTCCCGCCTTATGCACCTGTGCACCCTGTCCTTGCGGCTCTTTCTCAAATCATTGAAAATCGCGCGCGGAGAATATATGCCGAAGCGCAGCGTAAAACGTACCACAGTCGTTCTTCGCCGCGGCGAACGCACATCCGCGCCCGCGCTAGTGGAACCCGACTATGTCAAGGAAGGCCACGAAATCGATTTGCAGTTGCTGCGCGCGTTGGTGCTCGGGCGCAAACGCTCGTCGGACATTCAACTGCTGCTGGACGCGCAGTTCGAGCGCACGTCGCATCCCTCCGGCGCGATGCGCAACAGCCAGATGCTCGCGCTGCTGCTCGCGGATTTGTCCGTGCCCGAGGAAAAAGCCGCGGCCACGTTCAAACGTGTGCTGCAGCACCAGCGCCGCTTGCAAATTTCGCTGCGCCGCGCGATCGGGCTCAAAACCGCCGCGATGGATTACCTCGAAAATATCGAGCGCGCGCTGAAAATTCAGGACGACGAAAATGCGCCAAGCTACTCGCAGTTGACACAGATGGCCTACACAGACCAGCTCACCGGCCTGGCCAACTACCGCTTCTTTACGCAGCGTTTGCGAGACGAAGTCAAGCGCTGCGAGCGCTACGGACATCTGCTTTCGCTGCTCATGGCGGACCTGGATTTGTTCAAGGATTTCAACGACCGCTATGGCCATCCCGCCGGCAACAAAGCGCTGCAACAGATCGCGCGCACGGTCTACGCCGAAGTGCGAGACACCGATCTGCTCGCGCGCTACGGCGGCGAGGAATTCGCGCTGATTCTTCCCCACACGACCAAGACGGAGGCCATCGGTCTTGCCGAGCGCGTCCGCGCGCGCGTCGAAGGCGTGCGCATGCAGCTCGAAGGCCGACTCGCGGAAAAGCTGACCGTGTGCGTCGGCGTCGCGACGCTGCCGCGCGATGCGCACTGCGAAGATTCGCTGCTGAGCGCCGCCGATCAGGCGCTGTATCAAGCCAAATACTCAGGGCGCAACCGCGTTTGCGTCTTCGTGCCGAACACGCGCGCGCCGTTTCGGTTCACGCCGAAGCCGGCGGATTCCGTGCAAAAAGTCAGCGTCATCGGCGAATTCAACGATTGGAAAGGCGACGCCGATCCAATGGCGCGCAACGAACGCGGCGCGTTCGAACTCGCCATCCCGCTCGTCCCCGGACGCTACCATTATAAGCTGCTGCTGGATGGCAAGGAATACTTGCCCGACCCCGAATGCGAAACGCATGAACCGGACGGGTACGGCGGCATGAATTCAGTGGTGACGGTAAAATAACGAATTCAAAATTAAAAATTCAAAATACAAAATTGAATAGCGGGTCGCGCTTCGCGTGAAAAACAATTTTGCATTTGCATTTTTAATTTTGAATTTTTTTGATCCGAATATTTCGAAACGCCACGGGATCGTTGTGGCCGGCGAAGCCGAAGAAACCGCTGGTGCGATGAAGGCCGGGGTGCTTGGAGTTGGCCATGTATGGCTCGGGGACTTTTGACACATCGCCGTCGAGAATCACGGTGCCGTTGAGTTCGACTTTGATCGTCGAACCTTTTACGGTCACTTCTTCGAAATTCCACTCATTAATGGGATGCTGATAACCGCGCGCGGCGGCGATCACGCCGTAGACGGAACCGTGCGCCTGGCGCGGATCGATGCCTTTGTAGTCGTCGGCGAGCACTTGCGATTCGCACATGCCGACGTAGGCTGTGTCGCCTTTGCCCGGATAGCGGATCGACAAACCATTGTTGCCGTTCGGCGGAATCTTGATTTCCAGACGCACGACGAAATCGGAGAATTCTTCGTTGTAATACGGCCACCCGCCTTTGCCGGGCTTGCATTGAATCGCGCCGTCCACGACTTCATAATTCTCGACCGGCCCAGCCCAGCCGGTGAAATCCTTGCCGTTGAAAATCGACTTGAAGCCCGGGTCTTCGCCGTGGCTTTCCAGAATCTTGTTCGCTTCGTCGCTGCCAATTTCGCGGATGTAAATGTTGCGCCAGCGAATTTCGCCGCCGTGCGTCTGCAATTCGATCGGGCCTTTGGGCGGAATCGGAGTTTTGCGGTCATAATAATTTTCGAGAATGGCGTGATCGACGACCAATTTCTCATTGAGCCACACGCTCACGCGCGCGCCGGTCATCAACACGCGCACGGTGTTCCATTCGCCGAAAGGCTTGTCGGCGAGCACGAGCGGGTCTTTGCCCGGAGCGCCTTTGGAATTGTTCCACAATCCGCCGCTGCCTTTTTCCGCGCCGTTGGCCTTTTCGCGCGGATTGGTGTGGTCCCAAATCTGCACCTGCGGGCAGCCGCGCAGATAAATGCCCGAATCGGCCAGCGGCACGGTTTTGTATTCGAGGCGCAATTCGATGTCGCCGTAATCCTTTTCCGTCGTGGCATAGTCGCCGCCGCCATCGTTGACCAGTTCATTGTTCTCAACATACCAATGCGGTTTGCCGTCCTTGCCAGGCTGCGTGAGTGTCGCGGTCCATTTGGCAATCTGTTCCTTGCGTTTGTCTTCGGGCATCGCCAGTAGTTTGCGATGATCGAACGTTGTGCCGCCGCGCCAGCCGGTCAGGTCCTTGCCGTTGAACAGCGCCGTGAATCCCGGCGGCGGCCCGCCTTGAGGCTTGTCGGCCGCGGTATTCGGCGCAGGCGCGGCAGCGTCTTCCGAACAGCAGCGGTTGCAGGACGTGAGCGCAAATGAGCAGAGCGCCAAAAAGCCGGCGATCGCAAAACAGCGAAGCACAATCGTTTTCATGGTCTTTTCCTGGATGAGATTTGGAAATAGCGGCGCATATTATACACCGCGAAGAGGGGAATTCAGCGAACGAATTTTGTCAGTGGGACGGGCCTCCGAGCCCGTCCTTTCGCGACATTGATTGGACGGGCTCGGAGGCCCGTCCTACTTACTGCGGAACCACATTAATGGTATTGTAAATCTCCTGATTCTTCATCTTCACCCCATCGGCGGCTTTGAGCGTGTATTTGATTTTCATCTGCATCACCGGCTTGAGATTTGGAATTTGCAGCGTGACCGTCTTTTTGTCCGACGACAATTGCACCGCTTTAACTTCCGGCGTGTCGAACGTCCCCTCCTTATTGGGAGTCGATGGCGCGTAATGCTCCGAACCGTACTTCTCCGTCCAGCGGTAATTCCACTGTTCGATGCTGAAGTCGTCCGGCTCGCACTTTTCGAGCGGGCAATAAAACGAAATCGCGATGCTGTCTTTTGTCACGTGAATCGCGCTGGGCATGTGTACCGTCCCGCCAACGTAGCGCACGCGCTGAAAGCAGCCGAATTTTATGCCGGTCGTTTGCCAGCCTTGCAATCCGCACACATAAAGCTGCCCGTCGCGCGGATTGAAGCGCGCGCGCATGATGCCGGATTTGAATTGCAGCGGAAAGCGCACTACGCCGCCCTGCGGAATGCCATCGACCATTTCATACATCGTCAAAAACAGCGCGCTTTGCCCATAGGACAGATGCAGCAAGCTGCCTTCGAGCGGCCCCCACTTTCCGCCGGTCACCCAGACTTGCCCGCCGCTGGAATTGTCTATGCCGGTGTTGTGCGGAATCCAGCAGATCGGCGGGTTGTAAATTTTCGGCGGCGGCTCGGTGTGCGAAAGCGGCGGGCAGCCGTAAAATCCGCCGGGCTTAATCAAGTTCACGCGGCTGGATGGCACCCACGTGCCTTCCTGGTCCGACGCGGTGATTTCGCCGTTCGGCCCGATGCTCATGCCGTTCGCCGCGCGCAGGCCCGTCGCGACGACTTCCAGCTTCGATCCATCCGGCGAGACCTTCAGCACGCAGCCGTGATGCGCCAGCACCGGACCGAAACCTTTGCCGCCCGGAAGCACCGGGCCGGCTTTGCAGAAATAAAAATTCCCCGCCGCGTCGGTCTGCAAGTCCATCGCGAATTCGTGGAAGTTCTGCGTCACCTGCGTGTCGTTGTTGAAATTCTCATAAAAATCAGCTTCGCCGGTGGCGCCGAGATCTTTCAGCCGCGTGATCTGATCGCGCCCGACGACGTAAATCTGATCGTTGACGATCTTCAATCCCAGCGGCTGAAAAAGCCCCGACGCAAAACGCCGCCAGAAAACTTTCTTCAAATCGGCGTCGAGTCCCGAGACAATCCACACGTCGCCGTTGAGCGTGCAAACCGCCGCGCGGCCGTCAGAGAAGAAATCGAAACCGGTCGGGCGCATCTGTTTCGATTCCAAAATCGGGATCGTGTCCACCGCGAAGGCATCGCTGGGCGTGCCGAGTTTTCCTTCGCCAGTCAGCGCCAGCGGCCAGAGGATCGGGCCGCCTTTGCACAGCGTTTTCAAATCGACCGCGGCCGTCGCGGCCGCTTGCGCGAGTTTCTCCAATTCGTTCTTCGGACCGGACCAGATGCCGACTTTGAAATTCAGCGCGTTCTGCGACGCTGGAATCTTAACGCTGATCGCCGTGCCTTTCGGAAAACTGAATTCAACGCCCGCCGGCGCGCCAAAAAGTTTCGCCGCTGTTTCGCTCTCTTTTTCTTCAATCGCCGCAGTCATCGTCGCAGGATTGAATTGCGTGGAGTCGCTGCTCTCCGTTTCGCAGATCAGCACTTCTAGCGGCGATTCGCACGGCTCAACCGTGAATTCGCGAAAAAAAATCCCTTTGTCTTTGTCGAACGAATGAGATTCGAGCACCGCGCATTTTCCCACCGTGTAAGAAAACACGACACGGTTGCCGCTGCGATAGAGTCCTTTGTATTTCGCCCATTCCGCCGGCAGCGGCCCAAACGGCTGCCGGCGCGGATCGTTGAAATCGCCCGCTTTCGCCCAACCCGGCCCCGCGCGCGTGCCAAACACCTGCGCGCCTTTCGCGATTTCTGGATTCACGCCGTGCTGCATATCGAATTGAACGCCCTGCAGCTTCAATTGTGCGCCCGCCCAGCCGGCGGAGACGCGCAACAAATCGGTGTCGAAGATCACGCCCGCGCGAAAATCGTTTTCGACGCCGCGCTCTTTCGCTTCCTTCGCTTCCTTATTGTTGACGCTGTCATCGAGGCGGACCGCGATGCCCTTGAACGTGTACGAGCCCCGCGGCCACTGGCTGACAAACGTCGCCGAAAGAAACGGGCCGTACTCGATGTCGAGCTTCTGCTCGCTGCAGCGCGCAAACGGCATCGCGCCCAGCAACGTCATGCTCACGAGAATCGCAGTTCGATAATTCATGCTCACCGATTGTCATCCAAAAACAAAAGCGCTGCCGCCCAATGACGCGCTGAGCGTCTTTCGGGAATACATTCGATTTTCGTTTTCGATTGGTGCTGCTACTTCGAGAAACGACTTGCCACAATTATAGCCGTCGAAGCAGCGATTCTCAACGACGCCCTAGCGGATTTGTATTTTTTGCGCGCAAGTTTTTTCGCGGCGCTTCGTTCTCCAGATAGAGCGCAGTTGAGCGCGCAAAAAGTTTTCCCGAACAATTCAGGCTCGCACTGAAAAAGGGCGCCTTTTACAAAGGAGGTCGTGTAATGTCACATCTCGAAACGCAGTCCGCCACGCTGGTCGAAGAAGTTCCAGCCGAAACGCAGGCCATGTCGTTCCTACATTCGCTGTCGTCACAGACGCCCTGGTGGGTGGTGTCCGCGCTCTTTCATGGATTGACCATCGTGCTGGTGGGGCTGATTTCGATGAATATGAATTTGAATGTTGACGACGAGCCGATGATCGTTATCAGCGACCCGCCTGTTCGTGTGACCTTCAAGAAACAGGAGGAAGTTAAGCCGCAAAAAGTAGACGAGAGAAGTGGATTAGTGCCTGCGGACTACAATCCCTCTCGGCCTGAGCAACCCATTTACATCACCGAGGAATTTAAGCGCATCGCCGTCGAAGGCGACCATATTGAAATGATCACAAGGGATCTTACCGGAAACGAAATCGGAATTCGCGGCACGGAGGAAGGCAAAGCGGTTTTCTTAACGGACAAACCTACTGAGGAGCCGGGCGGAAGCGGCGGCGGCGGCGCTTCGTTTGTCGAAAATCTCGCCATTGGTTCGGGCGTGCTCAATGCGGGAAGCGGCGGCGGGGACCTCTTTGGCAATGGATTTGGCAAAGGAATTCAAGACGGACTGGGCAAGGGCCTTTGGGGCAAGCGCGATAAATATGGTCGCAAGAACATGTTTGAGCGCTACAACCCGAGGAGCACCGGTCCAGGCTGGGTGAAAGTGCCCGATTACAAGACTTATTGTAGGGATCTTGAAGACGCCTTGGCATGGTTGGCGAAACATCAGGAGCCAGACGGCCACTGGGACACCAAGAAATACGGCGCAGATCACAAATGCGACACAGCGATGACGGGTCTGGCGCTCCTGGCATTCCTTGGCTGGGGCGAATCGGAAAAAGTGGGGGAACATAAGGCAAACATCAAGCTCGCCGTGAATTGGCTCATCAGCAAGCAGAAGGAAAACGGATTTGTCGCGGACGACACCGACGACGGCGCGCCGCATCGCCGCGGCGGATATCCGATGGCGATTGCGACGATGGCGCTGGCCGAAGCGGCGGGCATGGGCAACATTCCGGCGACGCGCGTGGCTGCGCAGAAGGCTGTCGATTATTGCGTCAACATTCATCAGGCCGGCGAGGGTTCCGACAAACTCGGCTGGCGTTACGCGCCGAAATCGGAAGGCGATCTCTCCGTCAGCGGCTGGTTTATCATGGCGCTGAAATCCGCGAAAGTCGCCGGACTGCATGTCGATCCCGCGGCGTTTGATGGCGCGCAGCGCTTCCTCGAAACCGTCGAGATCAAAGACAAGAGTCTCGACACCGGCTACGGCCCCGTCTCGCGTTTCAAATACATGTCGAACAACGAGCACGCTGGAACCGCGCACCGCCTCACCGCGATCGGCACGCTCTGCCGCGTGTTCATGGGCTGGAAGCCGGAAGAATTGCAGGGCAGCGTCGAGTGGTTCATCGCCAAAGGCGGCCTGCCCGAATACGGCGGCAACGGCGAGAAGTGCGATCTCTATTATTGGTACTACGCCTCGATGGCCGTCTACCAGCAGGACGAAACGCTCTTCAAGAAATGGAGCGTGGCCATGCTCAACGCGCTGCTTCCGAACCAACGCTCGCAAGGCGACGACAACGGCAGTTGGGACCCCGCCGGCGATTACAGCGGCGAATGGGGCCGCGTGGGGCAGACGGCGCTCTCGACGCTTTGCCTGGAGGTTTATTTCCGGAACGATCGGGTGAATAGAAAGTAGAGACGTGGGTGGCCCACCAATTACTTCGACTTCCGACTTCACTTCAGATTTTTTAAGAACGCCATCAAATCCGCCAGTTCCTGCGGCGTCAAAACCTGCTCCAGCCCCGCGGGCATCACTGAAATTGTGCTCGGCTGAATTTGCGCCACGTCGGCGCGCGGAATGTGCTCCTCTTTCTGCGCGCCGGTGGCCAGCACGATTTCGTCCGGCGCGTCTTTCTTCAAAATGCCGTTGAAGCGCTCGCCGCTTTTGGTCGCGACGACGAACGGCTCGTAGCTGCGCACGAAACTCGCGCTTGGATACACGACCGCTTCGAGTAGATCGCGCTCGTTGCGCGCCTTGCCGATGTTTGTCAAATCCGGTCCGAGCGTTCCGCCAAGATAACCGATCGCGTGGCAGGCGTTGCACGCGGCTTTGCCGCTCAGGAACACCGCCTGCCCGCGTCGAATTTCGCCTTGCGGCAATTTCTTTAACAACTCGTCGAGATGCGCCGCTTGCTCCGCCGTGTCCGCGTTAAGCTGCGTGAAAAGTTCCTGCGCGGCGTCCTGCACCGCCTTCGGATATTTCGCAAACAGCGGCTTGAGCATCCCAACGTTCGCGCCGCGCAAGCCCTTCGATTTCTTTAGCGCATCGATCAGTTTCAAGCCCAGCGCCTCGCTCGCATTCCGTTCAAACGCAGAAAGCAACTGCGGCAATTCGAGCGGGCCGACATTTTTCAAGGCCTCCGCCAGCGCGGATTGCTGTTCGGCGCTCAATTCAGCGGACGCCAGCACGTGCGCCGACGAAGCGCGCAACGTGGGCGCTTTGGCCAGCGACACATTCGCGGCGAGAAAATCGAAGAGCGCGGCGTCGATGCTTTTCAATTTGCCTGCCGCGGCCAGCGCATTAAGCCGCAGTTCATCCGACAGTGCTGCTTTTCGGCCGAGATCGACCAGCGCAATGCCGAGCGGCGCGAAGCCGCCCTTGGGCATGCGCAGAGCGCGCGCCGCGTTCACGGCTTCGGCGCGGACCGCTCCGTCGCTGGCCGGGATTATCTGCGACAAAGCTTTCAACCAAGCGGCAGGCGCGTCGCTCAATCCCGACGCCGCCATTGCGCGCAACGCCGAGATTCGCGCGTAGTCGGCTTGGCCGCTGTCGGCAATCGACGCCAGCAGATCCTGCACCGCCGGCGTGCGCGCGTGCGCGGCCAGACCGGCGATCATCCCTTCGCGCTCGGCGCTCGTGAGATCGCCTTTGCTCAGCCGCTCGCGATAATAGCCGGCCAATTCGCCGCCCCATTCCGGATGCCGCCCGACGATCCCCGCGGCTGTTTGCTTCATCGGCGCGTCCGTCGCGTCGAGCCACGGGATGACGTCCGCCGCTTTCAAATCGCCGCCGTCCATCTGATCAAGCGCCACCATCGCCGCGCGGACGATGTGCCGGTTCGACGCAGCCTTCAAGCGCCCGCGCACCGTTTCGGCGTCGCCGATTTCGATCAGCGCGTAAATAATGGAGTGCTCCAAAATGCGCGCGGAAGGATTCTCCGGCGCCCCGGTCGCATCCACCTTCGTCTCCGGCAAATTTCCCGCCGCGGTAAACAATGCCGGCACCGCGCGCTTGTCGCCGATATGGCCGAGCGCTTCGGCGGCGGCGCGCGGCAGCGCCTCATCTGTACCGCCGGCGTCCCGCCGGCCAGTTTCCACGCCGCGGGCGCCGCGCGTCACAATTTCCATCATGCGCTCAACTGCGTCTTTGTCGCGCCAAACGCTCGCCGCATGAATCGCCGCGTGAACAATCGATGCATCCGCGCTGTTAAATGCCGCGCGCACAGCCTCGCGCGCGGAGGGCGCATCGATGCGGGAAAGTGTCCACACCACGCCGCGGCGTGATTCGGCGCTCTGCGATGTTTGAAGCAATTTGCTCAGCGCCGCGGCGGATTCGTCTGCTTTGTGTGAACTCAATTCGGCCATCGCTCTGCGCCGCACAAACAGCCGCGGATCGTCGAGATGCGCGGCCAGTTCTGCCGCCTGCAATTTCCCCCAATGAATTTTTAATCCGCGCGGATCGTCGATCTTCGGCGCATCCTTGCGCCGCACGCGATAAACTGCGCCGAGCACGTCGGGCTTCGCAAGCTGCGACGTAGGACAGCAGATTTTGTACCAGCCGCCGGTGTCGCACACGATCAAGCTCCCATCCGCATCTTCGAGCACGTCCGTCGGATGAAAATCGGGACTGTCCGATGAAATGAAATCGGAATCCTGCGTCGTGTAGGTTGCGCCGTCCGGAACAAGAATTGAAAGGACGACTTTATGGAGATTGAAACAGCACGTGAAGAGATTGTTCTGAAAATCATCGCCGAGAATTTTCGATTCGTAACACGTCAATCCGCACGGCGCCGCCGCGCCCAAATGGTCAAGCACCGGCATCACGCCACCGGTGGCTTTATGATTGTTGATGACATCGTGGATTTTTCCGTACACGCCGCCGTAAATCGCGTGAATCAAGCCGTCGCGTTTTCCGCCTGCGGGATTTTGCAGAAACGTGCACGACAGAATCCGCTCGCCGTTCGGCAGCATGGTAAATCCAACGGGATTGTCCATTCCACCCGTGAGCACCGGTTCGATGCCGCTGCCGTCGAGGCGCGCGCGAAAAATGTGCGCGGCACGCGTGACGAACGCGGGCTTGCCTTCGCGCTCGTAGGTCTGCTCGGCAAACGCACCCTTGCACCAATACATCCACCCGTCGCGGCCAAGATACGGTCCGTGCAAATCGTTGCCGCAATGCGTCACTGTCTTGCCGTCGAACCAGATTTCGCTCTTCTGCGCCACGCCTTCGCCGCGCGTGTCGGTTAGCTTGAAAATCTGCGGCGGCGCGGCGACGTACAGCGACCCGTCGCGCCACAAACAGCCTTCGGGAAAACCCATCTTGTCCGCGAAGACAACGCTCTTGTCGAATTTTCCGTCGCCGTCGGTGTCTTCGAGCCGCATCACGCGGTGCGGCGTGCTTTTCGCCATCGCCGGCGCGTCGCCGGCCATGCCAGCGGAATCGGTGATGTACAAATGTCCCTGCTCGTCAAACGACATCGAAATTGGCCGCTCGATCAGCGGCGGCGCGGCGATCAGTTCGACTTCGAAGCCGTCGGGAACAGTGAGCGTCTGCGCGTCGAATTTGAATTGCGCGGCGGTGGCGCTCAGCGCTATGAAAAGCAGGATCGAAGCAGCAATGCGTTGCATGGAATTGCCTCGCGGGATGATGTTGAGAATAACCCGCGATGGCGATGCGGCGCTGAGCATTTCACATTTGAAATTCGTGGCGAGTATGAGTTGCCTATTTTATCCCCAGCGTCAGCGCCACCACCGCCGTCACATCCTTTTCAATCGTCGATGTATCGAAAATCCCCGAATCGCTCACCGCCGTCGAATTCGGCTGCGTGATCTGCAGCACGCCCATGCGCGCGTGGCGCACTTCGACGACTGCGCAGCCGGCGTTGTTGACGACCTGATCGGCGCGGGCTCGGGCGTCGCGGCTGGCTTCGCCGATCATCTCGACCTTCAAGTCGGCGATTTTGCTGTAGTAATATTCCGGTGCGCATGAGACGACTTTCACGCCCTGTTCGATCAATTCCGTCACCGCGCCGGACGGCACGGCGACCGATTCCACGCGCGGCGTGGTGATGGTGTAGCCGCGCGTGAGCGTGTAGCTTTCCGCGTCGCGCGTCTCGTGCTGTTCGGTGCCGCTCCAGCCCTTGAACTCGACACGATAATTCGTCTTGGTCTCCACGGCATGAGCGGCAATCTCGTCTGCTTTGAAGCCGTGCTTTTCCAAAAACGCGCGGGCCTTTGCGTCAGCGTCCTTCAGAATCTTGTACGCATCCGCCAAAGTCTTCGCGTCGCTGGTCAATTGGAAATGCCACAGCGCCACGTCCGAATGAATCCGCTTGCGCGCGGAGCCGGTGACTTTCAATTCGCGCTCGCGGTTGTCGTGATGCTCGTACTTGAATTGGTAAGTCTTCGATGCAATCAATGAAACGGCCACCACGCCGCCCGCGCCGCCCAGCACCGCGATCGCCACCGCGCACACGATGTACTTCCACGCTTTGGAATCCATGAGCATATTCCCCCGATAATGAGTGGTTGGGGGCGATAATCAGAATGGGTTCGGCCCGCTGGAAGTGTCGGCGGAAGGGCGCGCGAGTTTTAATTTAATTGTGTGGAACCGAAACTTTTCAATCCATCAATCCAATTGCGTGCATCCGCGTTTATCTGCGATGATTTTAGACGCTCGCATTTATTCAGCGTTCCCCATCGTCGCCACGGTATCCCGAATGCAATCGTCCAGCGTCCTGTGCGGCTCGTAGCCAATCAGGCGCTTCGCTTTCTCCAAGCTCGGGACGCGGCGGTGCATGTCCTCAAAGCCGTCCACGTACGCTTCCTCATAAGGCACGGTTCGAATCTCCGACGCGCTCCGCGTGAGTTCTTTCACCCGTTGCGCCAACTGTAGAATCGTCACTTCGTCGCTCGTGCCGAGGTTCACGACTTCGCCGCGTGCTTGCGGGGTGAGCATTAGTTTGGCCAGCGCGCCGACGACGTCCGCGACGTGGCAGAAGCAGCGCGCCTGCTGGCCGTCGCCGAAAACCGTGATCGGTTTGTTCGTCAGCGCTTGGCGCACGAACGTGGGCAGCACCATTCCGTAGCGGCCGGTCTGGCGCGGGCCGACGGTGTTGAAAAGTCGCGTGATCATCACCGGCAAGCGCGTTTCGCGAAAATGCGCCAGCGCCAGAAATTCTTCGAGCGCTTTCGCCGACGCGTAGGCCCAGCGCTGCTTGTCGGTCGCGCCCATCACCTGGTCGCCGTCCTCGCGAAACGGCGTCGCCGTCGATTTTCCGTAGACTTCGCTGGTCGAAGTAATCAGCACCGGTTTGCGGTAGCGGCTGGCGAGATTCAGCACTGAATTCGTGCCCTTCACAATCGTCTCAATCGACTGCACGGGCCGTTCCAAAATCAATTTCACGCCGACCGCACTGGCCAGATGAAAAATCGCGCCGCAGTCGCGGATGGTGTATTCGAGCAATTCTTCATCGAGCACCGATCCGATCAGCAGGCGCACGCGCGGATGATTCTCCAAATGCGCGACGTTCTGATAGCTGCCCGTGGAGAGATTGTCGAGCAGCGTCAATTCGCAGCCGGAATCGAGCGCCAGAAGATGGTCGGCCAGATGCGAACCGATAAAGCCGGAACCGCCGGTGATGAGATATCGCACGATGAACGCGCCTCCTTTGTGGGGATTATACGGCGATGCGGGCGCGATGGTTGGGAGGAAACCCGAGAAATTACCTCGGCAACAATGTTTCAAATTGTTGCGCGTATTCTCGTTTTATCGAGCGATACTCGTAGCGCTCCTGGCATTTCTTGATGCGCAAATCGGTGCCGCATTCGCTGCACCACCACTTATTCCGCGGTTCCAATGGAGTTCCGCATTCGGCACAGATTTGCCAATGATCCTGCTTTGGAATGTACTCATCGAGTCTATCCAAGACCACCTTGGCCGTCGTGTAGCCCAGTTCATGAGCGCGCTTCAAATAATACTCAGCTTCTCCTCGGCGATGCCACCGCATGAGTCTGCTGCCCAGACGGTAAACCCAGCCAGCTTTCTGCGGATCAAGCTCAATGGCTCTGTCCACATGAAACCTCATCAGTTCGCGATCATCGGATTTCGCGGCAAGAAATTCGGCATAGCATTGATGGGTTATGCCCAGCGTTGGGAGAATTTTGATTGCGGCGATGTAGTGTCTCTCTGCCGCGCGATTGTCGCACAAACGCCAACAAAGGTTCGCCAAATACAGCCGGCTCCAGCCGTCATTCGGCTCGAAATGAGTCGCCGTTTCCAATAGATGGCGCGCTTCACGAAGTTTGTCTTCATTTTTGTGGGCCAATCCGCCCAATAGCTTACCCAATTGCGCATACGCGATTCCGTAGTTCGGATCGATGGCGATAGCACGGCGAAAATGGAGAACCGCATTGTTGTCGTCCTTTGCTATATGATATTCCACTCCCAAGTTGTAATGTGCCTCGTCAAAGTTTGGGTCGATCTCCAGCGCCGCTTTGTAACTCTCAATAGCCTCGGTGCTCCGCTTTGCGTTTGCCAGGGTGACGCCCAAATAAACGTGCGCATAGGTTGTGCGTTGTAGGGCCAGGGAGCTACGAAAGGCCTGCTCCGCTTCAGGCCACATGTTTTGTTCAAAGTAGACTTGACCGCTGATAAAATAGGCATGACGACGTTCATCCGGAGAATTCTCGGCATGCTCAAGCGCTTGCAGTGCTTCATCGAATCTGCGGAGTTTCAGAAGCATCGCGCCATACGTCAGCCATGCTCTGGCAAAATCCGGCGCCAGCGCCAGGCATTTCTCGTAATGTCGCTCCGCGCCAGCGAGATCGTAGGCCTTTTCCGCTTCCCAAGCGTGTTCAAGAAAATCGCAAGCGTCGTCCACAGTTCCATCCCCTAAATATCAAACATATCATACCTCATTCGTCGCTGTGTTTGCAAAAGGGAATTGGTTTTCGTACTGTAACCGAGTGCCCGGAGTTTTAATCGTTGGACACCATCGTCGCCCTCTCCAGCCCGCCCGTCATCGCCGCCGCCAATGGCGCGCCGTCGCTCGCGATCATCCGCCTCTCCGGACGGCGCGCGATCGCGATCGCCGATTTCGTTTTTCGCGTGGCGTTGCCGGAATCGCTCAAGCCCGTCGCCTCATCGGTCCTTCCGCGCGCGGCGAAACCGGCGCGCAAAATCGCGGCGACGCTCGCTGAAGCATCCGCTGAAAAAAAATGGCTGCGCGTGGCGGGGCGCGTGCGCTGGCGCGGACACGAGCTTGATGCTCACGTGTACATCATGCGCGCACCGCGCAGCTACACGCGCGAAGATGTCGTTGAACTGCACGTGCCCGGGCTGCCGTGGCTGATCGAAGAACTGCTCGACCTGCTGATCGCCGCCGGCGCGCGCGCGGCACAGCCCGGCGAATTCACGCGCCGCGCGTTTGAAAATGGGCGCATCACGCTCGAACAGGCCGCGGCCGTCGGCAAACTCATCGCCAGTTCCACTGCCGCCGAGGCGCGCGCGCACGCGGCGAGTCTGACGGCGCACGCGGGCGTTAAACGCCGCAAGTTCAAGGCGGAACTTGAAGAGTTGCTGGCGAAGGTCGAGCTGGGACTCGATTTTGCGCACGAAGACGTGGTCGTCATTTCGCTCGACGAGCTGGCCGGGCGTCTCGACGAATTGCGAATCAGCGCGCGGATATTGGCGGACGAATCGGCGCGCGAATTCGAACGCGCACCCAGCGCACGCGCGCCGCGCATTGTTCTCGCGGGTCCGACTAACGCGGGAAAGAGCCGGCTTTTCAACGCGCTTCTCGAACGCGATGCCGCCATTGTGAGCGCGGAACGCCACACCACGCGCGACGCCGTCGAGGCGCTGATTGCGTTTGAAGGCGGGCTCAGCGCAATGCTGATCGACAGCGCGGGCAGCGGCGACGGAGACGCGGAGACGCGGAGACGCGAAGACACGGAGATGTTTCGCGACGAAGCGCTGCGCTTGGCGGCGTGGTCGGCGACGCGGCGGGAATTGGGAAGGGCCGATGTGTTGCTGCTGGCGCTTGACCGCTCGATCCCGCCCGATACTGCGGATGGACTCGGCGCGCTATTGGTGGAATTGAAAGCGCTGACACCTGCGGCGTCGGCGTTGATTTGGACGAAGTCGGATCTGCCCGCGGCGGCGAGTTGGCGCGTTGATGCGCCGCTGGATTTTGCGGCGTCGGCGCGATTCGAAGTGTCGGCGCTTAGTGGGTTTGGCATCGATATGCTGCGCGATTTTTTGGCCAAACGCGTCGCGGAACTTTCCGCGCGCTCGGCCGAAGCGCACGCGGCCGCGGGCGCGGCGATTCGCGCGGCGGCGCGCGACGCCGCGGATGCGCTCGACCGCGCGGCGGAGGCGCTGCGCGCCCGTTCGGGCGAGGACGTCGTGGCCGTGGAACTGCGCGAAGCCATTCACGCGTTCTGGCGCGCGGAAGGAATTCTGATGCGCCACGACGCGGTCACCGAGGCGGCGCTGGATAAGATCTTTGCTGAGTTTTGCATTGGGAAGTGAAGATTGCCTTCACGCGGCTTGCGCGGCTAATTGAAGTTCGAATCCAAGAACCGAATCTGTGTCAAATTGGCTGCATTGTTTCCCGCGAGCGCCTTCCCCTCACCCCCGACCCTGTCCCCCAAGGGGAGAGGAGGAGAACAGCGGCGCGCGATTTTTTATTTGGAATCGTTTTGGATAGTATTGACACAATTGACAGAAGTGTATTTAATAGCGTGGAATTTGCGTACACCGACAGAGGACAAGCCATGCACACACGATTTCTTGCGGTGCTGTTATCCGCACTAATGCTGACCGCATCGTTTAGCCAGGCGCTTGAAGTTGCAACGCTCGAACGACGAAAGACGCCGGCGGATGCGTCCTTCGCTTATGTCATGCTGGACATCATGCAGGAGGTGACCGGCAACGAAGTGGAGCGGGTCGGCGCACGGCCGACCATCATCTCGCGGCAGATGGGCATGGTGGTCAACGCCATGTACGACGCGTGGGCATGTTACGACGACAAGGCGGTGGGAGTGTGCTTTGGCGGAACGATGCGCCGGCCGCCCGAAGAACGCACGCTCGAAAACAAGAAAAAGGCCATCGCTTACGCAATGTACCGCGTGATGCAGGACGTGTATCCGAATGACTATGCGTATGCGACCGAGAAGATGAAAGCGTTTGGCTTCGATCCGAACGATCTGTCCAGTAATACCGCCACGCCGCAGGGCATTGGCAACCGCATCGCCGCAACCATCTGCGAGACCCGCCACCACGATGGCGCGAATCAATTGGGCGATGAAATCGGCAGCGACGGCAAGCCGTATTCGGACTACACGTATTACAGGCCGTGCAACCCGCCGGACTCGATCGTCTTCCCCGACCATTGGAAGCCGATTCCGTTCGACGACGGCAAGGGCGGCAAAATTCTCGTCGGATTTTTGACGCCGCAGTGGTATCGCGTGAAACCGTTCGGTTTGAAAAGTCCGGAACAATTCCGCCCGGGTCCGCCGCTATCGGATAATCTCGAGCAGCTTAAGAAAGAAACGTTGGAGTGCATCGAATGCAACGCCAACCTGACCGACGAGCAGAAGGCGCTCGTTGAATTCATGCGCGACGGTCCGCGTTCGACGGGGCAGTCCGGGCATTGGCTGCGATTTGCGCAGGAAGTTTCCACACGCGACCACAACGATATCGACAAGGACGTGAAGCTGTTCTTCAGTGTGGGCATGACGGCGATGGATGCCTTCATTTCAAACTGGGAGACCAAGCGCTATTACGACACCTCGCGGCCCTATTGGTACGCGCGCTATTTTTTCAAAGATCAGGACATCAAAGGATGGGGCGGGCCTGGCAAAGGCACGATCCCCATGAAAGGCCAGGATTGGATTCCCTATTCGCCGTCCATCTTCATCACGCCGCCGTTCCCCGGATACACGTCGGGGCACGCGACGATCAGCGGCGCGTGCGCGAAGATTCTCGAACTGTTCACGGGCAGCGACAATTACGGCATCGAAGAAATCCGCCCATGCTGCAAACTCACCGAACCGTCACCTGGAATGAAAAACGTGCATTTGAAGTTTCCCACGTTTTCATCCGCCGCTGAGGCCGCCGCGCTGTCGCGCATGTTGGGCGGCTACCACATTCGCACGGACAACGAAGTGGGCTTGAAGACCGGTCAGAAAATTGGCGCGTACGAGTGGCCGATTTTGCAGACGTACTTCGATGGGACGCATAAGTAAGGGGTCGGGGGGCAGAGGTCAGGGTCAGGGGTCAGGGGGAGAGAGAGGTTTGATGTACTTCACGCGCTTGAAAAACGTGCTTTTGCTGATTCTTTGCGTTGGAGTTTTCTTCGCGCCGCTTGCCTTCGCTGCCACCGCCACACAATTAGTTCTCGCCGCTGGCGACAACCAAACCGCGCCCGCCAACACGCGCGTGCCGGGTGTCGTCTGTGTGCTCGCGCGCGATGCGAATAACCAGCCGGTGCCCGGCGTGACGGTGACGTGGGGCAGCATCACCGGCGGCGGGAGCCTCGTCGGCGCCACCGAAAACACGGATTCGACCGGCATCGCGACGCTGGGCGGGTGGGCTCTGGGGCCGACCGAAGGCGTCAACACCGTCACCGCGACCAGCCCGGGTTTAAATTCGGTTACTTTCACGGCGACGGCAACGACGGCGCTGCCGGTTGGAAATGTCGTGATTCAATGGAACGACCAAGCTCTGCTCGTGTTTCAAAACACGAACATCGCGCCGACGCTTTCGGCGCGCGCGCTGGGCGAATTGCACACCAGCATTTACGATGCGTGGGCCGCTTACGATCCGGTGGCGATCGGCACGCAGCTTGGCGGCCAGTTGCGCCGCCCTGCGGGCGAGCAAACTGAATCCAACAAGGAAACTGCAATTTCGTACGCGGCGTATCGCACGCTCGTCGATTTGTTTCCGCCGCAGCAAAGCCAGTTCGATGCGCTGATGGCGTCGCTGAATCTCGACACGTCGGTGACCAGCACCGATCCATCCACGCCGGCCGGGGTGGGCAACGCGGCGGCGGCGGCGAACATCGCCTTCAGGCATAGCGACGGCGCGAACCAGCTTGGCGATTTGAATCCCGGCGCGTATTCGGACTATACGAGCTACACGCCGGTCAACGATGCGACGACGCTCAAGGACCCCAGCCGTTGGCAACCGCTGCTCATCAACGGCCAGCCGCAGGTTTTCTTGACGCCGCAGTGGGGATTGGTAAAGACGTTTGCGATTGGAAATGGCACCGACGCCTCGCGCAAAAAGCTGGTGCCCAAAGCGCCGCCGCAATATCCAAGCAACGCATACACAAAGGAAGCACAGGAGGATTTGGATTTGTCAGCGGGACTCACCGATTTCACGAAGAGCGTGGCGGCGTATTGGATCGACAAAGCCGGCACGGTGACGCCGCCGGGGCACTGGTTTAATTTCGCGCAGTTCGTTTCGCGGCGCGATCAGCATACGCTGGACGACGACGTGAAGCTGTTCTTCGCGCTGGGCAATGCGATGCTGGACGCTAGCGTCGAAGTCTGGGACATCAAAGTGAAATACGATTCGGTGCGGCCGATCACGTCGATCCGGCTTTTGTTTAAGGGCCAAAGCGTGAAGGCGTGGGGCGGGCCGAATCAAGGCACGCAGACGATTCAAGGCGAGACGTGGCAGCCTTACATTGTGACGCCCGGTTTTGCCGAATACGTATCAGGGCACAGCACTTTCAGCGCGGCGGGCGCGGAAGTGCTCTCCGAGTTCAGCAAGTCGCCCAAGTTCGGCATGTCGGTGAACATTCCCGCGGGCTATACCTCGATCGAATTGAACACGCCCGCGCAGCCGGTGACATTTTTCTGGAAGACGTTTGTGGACGCGGCCAACGACGCCGGCATCTCGCGGCGTTATGGCGGGATTCATTTCAAGGACGGCGACCTGCAAGGGCGCATGTTGGGGAAGAAAGTCGCGAAGATTGTGGTCAAGCGCGCGAAGGATCTTTTTGCGGGCAAAGCGCAGTGAGTTTGTAATCCCGCCTTTAAGCGGAAGCCGTTCCGCCTAAAGGCGGGACTACGGAACACGGCGCACGGCGTTGATCGCTTCGACCCGATTGCTCGCGCCCAGTTTGCCAAACAGGTTTTGAATGTGCGCGTTGACGGTGTGGGGCGAGACGCCGAGTTTCTGCGCGATTTCGCGATTGCCCAAGCCCGTGGCGATCAGCGCGAAGACGCTCGCTTCGCGTTCGGTCAAGCCGGCTTTGCGGGCGAGCGCGCGGTCTTCGTCGCGCGCGATCTGCACACCGATTGGCAACAGGCGCACGACCAGCACGGAACTGCCGGCGGCGTTGGTGCGGCGCTGCGCATTCAGGCCAAAGCGGCGTCCGTCGTGCGCTTGCCAGACGATGTTCTCGCCAACCGCCCCGATCGCGCGGGCGGCCAGCGCGATAAATTCCTGCGCGTGTTTGTTGCGGGAGATTGGCACTGTGTCAATCCCCAGCGCCTGGCGCGCGGGGCGCGTTGCCGTGGCGAGCGCCAGGCGGCCGGAACCTTCAACGCGCAGGACGGCGAGCGCTTCGGCGGTTCCTTCTTCAAGCGCATCGGCGTCGAATTTCAGCGCTTCCCATCTGTCCAGACAGGCCAGGCCGCGCTGCATGGCGGGCGCAATGGAATGCAGGAAGCGGAAGTCGTCGCGCTTGAAAAAACCTTTTTTGGGATGGCCGAAGCCAATCGCCCAGAAGCGCTGCGCTGACGACGGTCCGAACAAGGCGACGCAATCGGTGAGTTTTGCCGCCGCATACAGGTAGTCGATGTAGAATTCGGATTCAAACCAGGCTTTTTCGCCGACGACTTCGTAATTGCGGAAGACCGAATTCTGCTGTTTTTTGAGATGCGGAATGAGCGGATTTTTCCACGCGTAATACTGCTGCATCGCCAGCATGTTGCGCACGGAGTCGGTTGCGCCTGAAAAATACTGCAGCTCCGGCTCTTTGCGCAAATACGCGTTCATCTCGCGCAAGTGCGCGACCGTGGCGTTCATCAAGCGTCCCAGCCCAGCCGTCAACTGTTGCCGCGCGGCGTTGATATCGCTGTGCGTAAATGCATCGAGCAGCACGCCTGCAATCTGTTCATTCCTGTTCATCGATGCGCCGCACCTGTAGGTTTGAAATGCAATGTCAAAAAAGATATTCGAACGCGCTTCATTTTTCATTCACATTTTGTCCAGATGCGATCATTTCCCGCAGGAAACGCCGTCTGGAACATATCCCGCCAAACTGCGCAAAATGTAGCTGTCCAAACATGAACACTGATAAATCATACGATTGCCGGGCCAATTCCATTTAATAATATTGGCGAATCCGAGTCATGGCCTAATACTCGATAGTTTTTTACGACTAGTCCGATTGAACGATAGATTTAATTTTCCCTTTCAACTATTCTACAATCTTAATTAGCTTTTTTTTTGTGGCTTTCAACCCTAAACCGGGAATTCGCCTTCGGATGTTTAATAAGGATTTAAGCGAATTATTCCACTTGTTGGTCCCGCATGCGTTCGAAAGAATCTGCGCCTGCGGACGATTCAACCCGGTCGGCGCCTGGATACACGCCGATGGGAAAGTCACGCCCCACGTCGGCAGGCGCGCCGGCAAGAATCCCGCAACTGGCCGCTATTTCATCTCCATCGCCAAAAAATTTCGCCTCGAAGCGCAGGCCGGCCGCATTCGGGCCGCGGCTTTCTGCTGTTCGGCGACCGTCGCCTTGCCCGATAACGCCGGAAACTCCCAAGCGATTCGCTGCAGCCTCGAACACAAAAATGGCGACGCTTACGACGCTTTCGTGCCGTACGCCGTCAATCGGCACGAGAAGGAAATCGAATTCGGCCCCGTTTTCGCCACAAAACGTCAACCGGCGTATTTCTGAATCGTAAGGTAGACGTTTTAATTGTCGATTTCCAGACACTCTTTCAGAAAATCTTCAGCAGCGGTTAAAGCTTGCGTGAATTATCTTGCCCTTTCCGACGGTTTCGCTTATCACGCGGCGAGAGTGGAGGGTTCAATTCATGTTCGGCGCATGGCATTTTGTTCACGGTCACAGCGGCGTGGTTGAGCGTCCGGATTACGTGCTGGGCTTGGAGCGCAAAGGCTGGGGCTTGTGTTTTCGCCAGCGCGCGGGGACGTTCAATTGGGTCCATTTCGCGATTCCCACCTTTGCGCTGTACAACTGGCGCATCGATCACGTGCACGTCAAATTCACCGCGGGCGAATACGCGCGCGTCAGCGAAGTTAATTTGTGGGACGGCAACATTAAATTCTGGGAACAGAATTTGAATTACGCCGGCGGCGAAATCGATGCGATGATCGAACTGGACCGCGAATGGGAAATCTTTCGCGCGCTGGGCGTGTCGCTCAAGGTTGAGGCGGATTCCGCGGGCGATGCGCATTTTATGTTTCATGCGGTGGGAGCGAATTTCAGGCAATGACGGCCAAATTCAAAATTCAAAATTAAAAATTCAAGACGCTATTGCTCGTGCACGACCAGCGGCGGGACATTCGCGTCCACGCTGACCTGATCGAAGACCTGCACTTCCGACAACACCACGCCCCAGCCTTTGCGCGCGTCGCATTTCACTCGCACGTAACGCGCGGTTCCGGGTTTGGCGAAGATGATGCGGTACGGATACGCCAGCCGTCCGCCGGCGGGGAGATTTTTGTAGAGCAGCGATTCGTCGAGTTCCCACGGCGCGTAGTCGGCCGGCGGTTCGAAGACTTGCTTGAAATCGGCTGAACCCGCGGGCGCGAAGGTTGTGCCGTCGGTCGAAATCTCAACTGTGATTTTGTCCGGAAAGGTGAGATGAAAATCTTCGGACTGCATCGCGTGAACGCGCACGGCGGCAACGGACTGCGCGCTGCCTAGATCGAGCGTGATGGCGGGCGAGACATCTTTGGCGAAGATCACGTTTGTCGGCATCCATTTGGCTGAGACATAGTTGTCCGGCGGCGCGACGATGCCGTCGGTGAGGTCGCCGCCGGCGTCGGGGTTGCGTGCGTCCTGAATGCCATCGAGCGTGTAGGGTTTGCCGAGCGCCAGATTCTTGCCCCACGTGTAGCGCGCCCACGGCAATTTCGCGGCGGGGCCGACGTCTTGGCCGTCGGAATAGCCGAGCTTCGCGTTCGCGCTTTCCACGGCAGGGCCGAAGCCTTTCAGATTCATGCGCACCCATTTCATGGTCGGATTGCTGAAGCCGCCGACGTTGATCGTGTAGTCGTGCGGCGCGGCAGTTACCAGTTCGGTGTGCTGGCGCTCGACATCGCCGTTGTCGCGGTGTTCGATCCAGCAATACGTGACTTCAATCGGCGCGAATTCGGTTTTGCGCGGCTGATGGTGAACCAGCATCTGCGCCATTTGAATGCCAGGGCCGGCGTAGTGTTTGGCGTATTGGTTCGTTTCGAATTCATAGCGAAAAAAGGCGGTGCGCGTGTCGGGCGGCACAATGGTGATGGCGGTGTTGATCATCAAATCGTTGGGCAGCGCATCGTCGGTCTTTTGAAAATCGCTGGCGTAATTTTTATCGTCCCATGAATGCAGCAGCGAGACGCGGTCGTTTTTCACTTTGACGCAGACCGTTCCGCCGAAACTCAAATCGGTGATGGGCGTCGGCGTTTCGATTTTCCACGTGACGCTGCACGGCGTCTTCTTTTCCGAGGGGCGCAGCGTGGCCTTGTAATAATCGGGCTGCGGATCGACGTCGATGTTCGTGGATGCATACGCCGTCTTCGCGTGATTTCCGCCGACGACGCTGGGCTGAAATTGGATCGTTTCGAGTTGCGGGCCGAGTTTCACTTGCACGCGGTTGGGGCCGCGGACTAATTTTGGCAGCGCGGGGCGATTGAGTTGGGTGATGGTGTCGATGGAGAATTCCGAAAGCAGCGCCTCCGCGCCATTCAATTCGATTTTGACGAGATACTCCGTGAGGCTGGCGACTTGGTCGAGCAATTCGGCACCGCCGGATTTCGCATCGACATCAATCCAATGCATTCCCGCATCGCGCGACACGGCAACCGCGGCGTTCTTCGCCTTCAATTTCAATTTCGCGGAAGTGACCGCATTCGCGGCGCTGATTTTGAAAATGACTTCTCCCCTCTCCCCTTGGGGGAGAGGGGCCGGGGGTGAGGGGATGGCGGCTCGAATTCCCTCCGGCGTCCATTTCACATTCGAATCCGAATAGATCGAATCGCGCGTGGCGCGGTCGCGCAAATTCGGCGCATAGTGCCAGGCGCCATTGGCGCGGAAATATTTGTAGGTGTCCGGATCGGGAGTTTTTTTGTTTCCGGTGGGGAGAAACGTGCGCGTGCCCGATGGAGCGCCGGCTTCCAGCCGGCTGGAAGCCGGCGCCCCGGTGGTTAGCGGCGCGTCTGCGGGCAGCGGCTCGAAATAGCGCGTGTAGCTTTCGCCGGGGCGGAGATTCAACACGTAGCGGCGGCCGAATTGCGCGTGCAGATCGAATTCCTGAATGCTGCTTGTCGGCTTGTACGAATCGACGCCGTTGGCCAGCGTGCGCCGATTCTCGACGGGGCGGTCGGAGGCGCAGCGCCAGGCGCGCTGGTCGTTCTTGTCGCGCGCGGGATTGGTCCCGCATTCGGGCGCGAAGTTCTCGAGATAAAAGTGCGGGTTCTGCACGATTTCGCGCACGCCCGCGACTTCGCCCTTGTCGTTGAAACAATAGATGCTCATCGACGCATCGAACATGTGCCACGTTTTTCCGCCGTTCCAGGAGCATTCGGTGACGGTGTGATCGCCGAGCTGGACGTAATGCGCTTTCCAGCCCATGCGCAGCCAGAAGGCGTCATTGAGGCCGGAGATGATGCCGCAGTTGCAATAGCCGAAGCTGTTGAACAGGTCGATCGGGTCGAGCACGTACTGGCCGTTGAACATCGGATTCGTGTTCTGCTTGCGCAGCCGCTGCGACCAGCGCCAGATGGCGATGGCCTTGTCCTGCGGCTTTTCGTATTGCGAGGTGATCGAGCGCAGGTAGCTGTCGATGTCGGTGAGGTCAGGGGTGCTGTCGGTGACGAGGGTGATGTTGTAGTCGGAGGCGGCGAGCACCGAGGCGAAAACTGCGAGAAAAAGCGCGTTGAGTTTCATGTGAATGAATACAAAATGCGATTGTTCGCGGCCGGATTTTTCTTTGGAAAATTTAACTGCGCGCGTTAGTCTCGATGGTGTACGAAAGCGAGCGCTCCCATGGTTGAAACACTGCCCATCACAATTGAAGTCGATGCACGCATTGCGAAGGCGTACAACTCGGCATCCAAGCAGGACAAGCTGAAATTGGCCGCCTGTGTAAACATGAATTTGAGCCAATTGATTGGATCAAAAAGAAGCCTGGAAGAAATCATGGATGAGATGAGCCGCGAAGCTCAATCGCGCGGTCTGACCCCGGAAATATTGGAAAGCATTTTGAAAGACGAATGACGTGCGATTCGTGTTCGACACCAATGTGATCGTCAGCGCGGCGCTTTTCGTGGCATCCGTGCCAGCGCAGGCGCTCCGGCTTGCATTGGCCAAAGGCCAGATAGTTCTTTCTCTCGAAACACTCGAAGAAATCGGCAGCGTGCTTCGGCGAACAAAATTCGACCGATACGTGAGCGTGGAATTGCGCGAAGAATTCTTGCGCGAATTGGTGTCGCGCGCAGTGATGGTTGAGGTTGGCGAGCGGATCGACGTTTGCCGCGACCCTAAGGATAACAAATTCCTGGAATTGGCGGTTGCCGGCGGCGTTTCGCATATCGTTACCGGCGACAACGACCTGCTTGTGCTGCATCCATTTCGCCGAATTACGATATGCAACCCGGCGGCGCTGCTGTCCGAACTGGTCAAGGCGTGAAACAATCCACTCATTTCGCATTCATCAGCTTGAAATGAATCTGCGCCACTTTTCCCATGTAATGGTTCTGCGCGAATTCGGTCGCGGCTTTTTCGATGTGCTCGCGCGCTTTTTCGGCATCGCCCGCAGCTTCGTAATACAGTCCCAAATACAAATGTGCGTAACACAGGTTGTTCTTTAATACAAACTCGTGCGGATCGTTTGCTTTCGCCGCGGCGAGCACGTCGTCGGGCTTGGCTTCGCCTTTGAAAAGCAGATACACCTGCTTCATCGGCACGCGCGTGTCTTTGTCGGTGTCGATTTCGATCAGCGACTTGCCCGCCTCTTCGATGCTGGTCGCTTTCGCGGCGCAGAGGAAATGCCAGGCCGCGTTTTCGACATCGTTGGGGTTCACTGTTTTATGCGACTCGAATTGCTTGCGCGCGTCGTCGTAGCGTTTTGCGTAATAAAGCGAAATGCCGCGCTCCCACAGTTGCGGCGCCTGATCGGGAAAGTGCTGCGCGAAATCGTCGAACGCTTTGACCGATGCTGCGAAATCGCCGGCGAAAAAATATTCCGCGCCCAGGCCGCGCAGCGCGTCGTAATGTTTCGAACGTTCTATCGCGCGGCTCAAATCGGCCGCGGCTTTGGCGTTTTCATTCAACAAATGATACGCCGTGGCGCGCGAGGCGAGCAGCTCGTCGTTTTTTGGATCTTTTTCCAATGCCGTATTCAAAAGTTTCAACGCGTCGGCGGGCTTGCCGCTGTGCAAGGCATCGTTGACTTGATCGAGAATTGGCTTTTCGGCGGCGGTGCACGCGCCGGCGAGGAGGGCGCACGCAAATAAATATACGCCCAAAATAGGATGAAATTTCATGGAGTCTCGCTCGTGATTTATTGCGGTTGCGGCGGCTGCGCGGCGGGCGGCAGCACTTGGGCGTTCATCGTTCCGGAAACCGGCTGCGCCAGCATCGGGTTGCCCAGCGCGTTCAGCGGCATGGCGTTCTGTCCCGGCTGAACGTTGGGCTGAATTTGCTGGCCCATGCCGACGATGAATACCGCGCCGGTCCAGAAGGGCATCATGTCCACGAAGGGCACGAGTTTCCCCAGCGCCGACGGCACAAAAACCCAATGGAATCCGAGCAGCGAAACCATGATGCCGGCGACGAAAATATCGAGGATGTCGTTGATCGGATCGACGATGCCGAATTCGGAACCCAGCGGAATCAGCACCCACTGCAAGATGTCGGCGATCACCGCCACGATGCCGGCGATGATGAGTCGGACGGATTTGAACATGGCTGCGCTCCCTAAAGCTTTTCAATAAGGCGCGCTCAAGACGCGCCCTACAAATAGACGCCGCACACCTCTATAATACACAATCTTTCGCCAATGCTTTAAAAAAGCCGGGGCGCGGTTTATAATTATCGCGGTTTTGAAATCAAACTCGAAAGTCTCTCGCAACAAGGAACTCGGATGGGTAATTCGAAAAACATGGCTTCGGCGCAAAAGGGCGGCGTGAAGATCACTGAGTTGGGCACGCAGCTTGGCGTGGACCCGCGCGAAATTGTCGCCGCGGCCAAAGAAATGGCGATGGAAAACGCCAAGGTCCCCGCGAGTTGGGTGACGCACGGGCAGGCCGAACGGCTGCGCGCGAAATTCGGCGGCAACAAGGAACTCAAAGCGCGCCTCGAGCGCATCCAGCGCGCCAAGGAAGAATCGGCGCAGCCCGCCGCGCCGGAACCGGAGGTCAAAGTTCATCACGTCAAGTTGGGCAAGAAGACGTTTGAAGCCGATCGCCGTTCGGTCTTCGGCGTGATCGAAACGCCCGGCGGCGTGCGCCTTGGAGCGCCGGCTTCCAGCCGGCTGGAAGCCGGCGCTTCGTCGCACAAACCCAAAACGGAAGCGCACGCGCAAGAACCGCGACCGCAAGGGAGTGGCCCTTTGCGCTCCACCGACGAGCCGCGACCGCAAGGGAGCGGGCCAGACGCAACTCACGCGGGCACGCCCGCCGCGCCAGAATCGCCCGCGCCAACATCGTCCGCCGTCAACGAGCCGCCTAAAAAATTCATCGGCGTTCAAGTCGCTGCGCCGATCCGGCGCGCGCCTGAACCGGCCGATCCGCGCTTTGGCGTCGTGGTCCCCGCGCCTGAAGTGGCGACGCGGGAATTGAAAGCGCCTGCGTCTGTGGTGCCGACTTCCGGCCTGTGGGACAAGCTCGACGACGGCCGCGTGCAGCCGGAGTTTATGAAAGAAAAAACGGAGCAAGAACCCGCCAAAGAATCCGCCAAGCCTGTGCCGCAAGAAGCAGTCGCGGACGCCGCGCCTATTGTAGAACGGAGCTCCCGCTCCGTTCCCGAATCGCGCGAGCAAACTGGCGCAAGCGCTGAAGAAATGGAGCGGGAGCCTGGTTCTACTGCAAGAACGGAGCAGGATCTCCGTTCTACGGATGAATCCGCGCCTGCCGCCGCGACCGAAGCGCACGAAGAAGCCGTCGAGTACACGCCGCCGCCGCCAAAGGCCGAGGATGTGCCGCTCAAGTGGCAGCCCAGCCACAAGGCTTTCGGCGCGAAACACAAGCTCAAGCATAAAAAACACAAGCTCCTGAAATCGGCGGCATCCACGAAACACGCGGAGCCGAAGCACAAGGAAAAACACGAGCACAAGCACACCGAGCCGGCGCACGCTCACGCGCCGAAACATCACGCCGAGCACAAGACTCACGCTGCGCACGGGCATGGCCAGTCGGAAGGAATATTGAAGCGGCTCGTGCGGAAGCTGTTCAAAAAATGAGCGTAGGGCGCGTCTCCAGCGCGCCCATGTTTTAGAGGGTGTTTAAAAAGTGGGTGCGAGCGGAAAACGAGCGATTTTTGTTCGGATCGAGGCGCGAACTTCATGCGCTATCCGCAGGAGATAACGCTTGAAGTTCGCGACGAAGAGCCGGACAAAAAGCGCCGTTTTACGCCGCGCTCACTTTTTAAACACCCTCTTAGACCTCGCAACATCGACCTTTGGCCTATTGGCCCTATAGGGCCTATAGGGCCTATAAGGCCTATTTGCCCGCCGAAAAACAGCCCTCCCAAAATTGCATTAAGCTAATCCCCAATCTTGCCGAAACAGTCTGTGGATTCTCATCGGAGAGGACTGCGTTCGTGGAGCTATCGCGCTTTGCGTTTTCGACGCACGCTTACACCAAACAAACGCTCCAACACGCCCTCACTCAGATCGCCGCCGCCGGATTCAAAGCCGTCGAAATCCTCGCCGACAAACCGCACGCGTGGCTCGACACCTTCACCGCGACCGATCACGCGCGCCTGATCAAACAACTCGACAAGCTCAAACTCTCCGTCTCCAGCATCGACGCGCGCTGCACCAGCGGATTCTGGTCGGACCCGTCGCCCGAACCCGTCTTCGAGCCGTCGCTGATCTCGCGCTCGCGCGAATTGCGCGAATGGCGCATTGCCTATTGCCGCAAAGCGCTGCGCCTGGGCAAAGCCGTGGACGCGCGAAACGTCACGTTCGCGTCCGGCCGTATGCTCAACGGCGTCCCGCCGGAACTGGCGCGTACGCTGCTGCTCGACGGCCTCAAACGCCTGATCGACTACGCCGACAAACTCGGGCAGCGCTTTTCGCTGGCCTGCGACGCCGCGCTCTTCATCGAAAAAACCGACGAACTCGCCGCGCTGGTGAAAACGCTGCATTCGAAAATTTTTGGTGCGGCGCTTAACGTCGGACACGCCGCGGCATGCGGCGAAGACCCCAGCGCCGCTGTGCGCAAACTCGCGGGTCATCTTTTTCATGTCGAGCTCGCCGATATCCGCGCGAAAAAGCGCTACCCGCGCGTTCCGGGCGAAGGCGAGCTGAATTTCCGCGCGATTTTTGCGGCGCTCAACAAGGCCGGCTACGACGGAGCGCTGACGTGGAACCTGTACGCTCACGACGAAGACCCGGACGCGGCGTGCAAAAAGACGATCAAGTATTTGAAGCGCATGAAGTAATTCGGATCGGATCAGCGCCCCCAAATTAAAAGCGCGCTCTCGCCGACAGCTTGTTCGCCGTTCGTGTGCACTGGCCTTGCCAGTGCGAATCGGAATCGCGTGTCCAATTCTCAAAAAAATCTCCGCCGGCAAAAGACGGTTACTGCCGTTCAATTTTTCATTTTGCATTTTTCATTTTGCATTGACGTATTTCCTCCTCAATCTGATCCCAAGTCTTCATCGCTCTCGTCGCCCGATCCAATTCCGCCGCATCCCACTCCCTAAACTCTTTCTTCAACCCCGTCCACCGCGCATAAAACACATCCCACTC
>Ga0070731_10000671_pt1 | contig 42219 bp, 38 predicted proteins | sample Coa_R1_2_FD_66448 | JGI IMG/M metagenome (GOLD analysis project Ga0070731, IMG submission 66448) | Surface soil microbial communities from Centralia Pennsylvania, which are recovering from an underground coalmine fire - Coalmine... | ecosystem: Environmental > Terrestrial > Soil > Unclassified ...
GCCATCGGCCCCTTGTAAGCCTGCTCGGTCAGCTTCGCGACGTCCCGGTTGAAGCTGGGCATGAGTCAAGGCCACCGCGCGAGCGGAACGCTCGCGCGGTGGCTGCCGACTCCCCGTACTCAGCGGTATGGCGGGACCTCTGGTGGAGAGGTCATCCGATGCCGTTGCGAGCGGTAGACCGGGATGCCGATCGCGAACGCCCCGGCGGTCAGCAGGAACGGGGCCCAGTAGACCCAGAAGCTGTGGCCGGTGTCTCGCGAGTAGTAGATGAACAGGACCGAGAAGACCAGCGCCAGGAGGGCGACGATCATGTCGCGGATGAACCGCGGCCTATCGACCTTGGTCTTAGGGTCGGCGATCCGCCACTTGATCTGTGCGGCGGCCGAGAACCCGTAGGGGATCGCTGCCGTGATGCCCGTCATCAGCACGAGCGTGGTGAAGACGGTGACACCGTTGGCCCCCAGGTAGTTGATGATCATCGCGATCGAGGCCAGGGCGGTCGAGAGGACGATGCCCCAGGTCGGCGCGCCGCGCCGGTTCAGCCGCTCGAAGCGCGCGGGGAACACCCCGTCCTGCGCAGCGGCTCGCGGCATCTCGGCGGTGATCATGGTCCAGCCGTTCAGGGCCCCGATGCCGGAGATAATCACGACTACAGCCATGACGTTGCCCCAGAGGGTGCCGCCGAACATCGTGTTGATGGCGGTCGAGAACGGGGCGGTGGTGTTCTGGAGGACGTGGTTGGACAGGATCCCGAACACGGCGACGAGCGAGAGCATGTACACGACCGCGCTGGCGAACGTGCCGAGCATCGTCGCCCTAGGGACGTTGCGATCAGGATCCCGGACCTTCGCCGCCGCCACGGACGCCACCTCGAGCCCGAGGTAGCTGAACAGGGCGATGGCCATGCCGCTGCCCACCGCGCTGATCGCGCTGTGTCCGCTCACGTTGAACGGCGTGAAGTTCGCGCTCTTGATGTAGAAGAGACCGACGACCGACATGAACAGCAGGGCGGCGAACTTCGTGATCGTCGTCGTTACCTGGAACCACCCCATGTTCCTGATACCGCTCAGGTTGATGGCGGCGGGAATCCATAGGCCGGCCAACACGAGCAGGATCGTCCAGATCTTGGTCTGGCCCTTGTTGATGAAGACCTCGACGTAGAGCACCCAGCCCACGGCGATGGCCGCGTTTCCCGCCCACGCCGTGATCCAGTAGGACCAGGCGTTGGCGAAGCCGAGCTTGTTGCCGAACGCCGCGCGCGCGTAGGCGTAGGGCCCACCCGGAGCGGCCATGCGCCGGGCCAGCGACGCAAACAGGTACGCGAGCGCCAGGGCTCCGACGGTGGTCAGCCCCATCGAGATGAGGGTGATCGGCCCGTAGGGCGCGAGCGCGGAGGGCAGGTTGAAGATGCCTACCCCGACGATGCTCCCGATGACCAGAGCGGTCGCCCCGAGAAGGCTGAGGCTGTTTCCGGAGGTCGCGGACAGCTTGCCGTCAGGCGCCGATGGTGCCGCGTGCTCCGGTGGGGGCGGAGGCTTCCGCACGCCCTCTGGGGGCCTCGGGGCCTCGCGCGTAGGAGTATGTGTGTAGCTCAAGAGTTTCATGAGCTGATCTTCTGCTCCCACCGTCCCGCCGGCATCCGCCGTCCGGAGTGACTCGTCCGCCTCAAACCCGAACCGGATTGGTGGCGAACTACCTAGTTTGGTGTGACGGCGGCGGGGGGCCACGCTAACGGCGGCGGGGTGCCACGCCACCCCCTTTGCGGAAAAACCACCGCTGCCGTGCCCGTTAGTGCCGATGCGCCAGGCCGTAGGCCAGTGCACGCTCAAGGGCCAAAGCAACCAAGGAGCGACGATGAAGGCACTCGTCTATCACGGTCCGGGACAGCGCGGCTGGGACACGGTCGATGACCCCACGATCATCGACCCCACCGACGCGATCGTCCGGATCGACACCACCACCATCTGCGGGACCGATCTGCACATCCTCAAGGGCGACGTCCCTGAGACGGTGCCCGGCACGATCCTCGGCCACGAGGCGGTCGGGACCGTGGAGGAGGTCGGAGCCGGCGTCAGCACGGTCAAACCGGGCGACCACGTGCTCATGTCGTGCGTGAGCTCGTGCGGCCGCTGCCGCTACTGCAAAGAGGGGCGCTACGGACAGTGCCTGGGCGGCGGAGGATGGATCTTCGGCCACCTGATCAACGGGCTCCAGGCCGAGTACGCCCGCGTGCCGTTCGCCGATAACTCGGTCTACAAGATTCCGCTGCCGCTGACCGACGAGCAGGTCCTGTTCCTGGCCGACATCCTGCCGACCTCGTATGAGGTCGGGGTGCTCAACGGGCTCGTGTCGCCCGGCGACGTCGTGGCCATCGTCGGTGCCGGTCCGATCGGGCTGGCCGCGATCCTCACCGCGCGGCTCTACACGCCGGGCACGATCGTGGCCATAGATCTGGCCGACAGCCGACTCGAGGGAGCCCGCAGGTTCGGGGCGGACCTCACGATCAACAACGGCCGTGAGGATGCGGTGTCGAAGGTCATGGAGCTCACCGATGGACTGGGCGCCGACTGCGCCTTCGAGGCCGTTGGCGTGCCCCAGACGTTCGAGCTCGCCGCCGATCTCGTACGGCCGGGCGGCCGGGTGGCCAATATCGGCGTCCACGGCGCTCCCGCGTCTCTGCATCTGGAGAAGCTGTGGATCCGCGATGTGACCATCACGACCGGGCTCGTCGACACGTTCAGCATTCCGCAGCTGATGCGGCTGATCGCCACGGGCCGGTTGGACCCGTCGCTGTTCGCGACGCACCGCTTCGCGCTGGAGGACGCGATGGCCGCGTACGACGTGTTCGCGGACGCCGCCAACTCAGGCGCCCTCAAGGTCGTCCTGTGCGGTGAGCACAGCGACAGCCTGAGCACGCAGAACGTCAGCGTGGCGGCTCCGGCGTAGCCCACCGCAAGGCGGCGGAGGTGGCCCGCGCCGCGCGCGGGTCACCTCCGGTTGCGATGGCGTCGGAGGGCGTCGTCATCCACGCTCGCCGCGGCGGTCAGGGGCGCTCGGCCCCAAGGTCAACCGCCGCTGGCCCAGACGTGCAGCTCTCGCATCCGCGAGGTCTTCTTGAACTGGTGGCCCTCCATCCGCTCAAGGAGCGAGGCGAGCAAACCGACCGCCTGCACCGCGAACGGCCCCTTGTTGAGCATCACGCACTCCGCCCGCTCGGCCATCGCCGCGTCGGTCATCTCGCCGCGGTGCCGGATGCCCCTCTTGACCAGGTTGTCGAGGACCTGAGTCGCCCAGATCACGGGAACATGCGCGGCCTCGCAGAGCCACAGCAGCTCTTCCTGGATCTCGGCCAGCCTCAGATGCCCGATCTCCACCGCCAAGTCACCGCGCGCGATCATCACCCCGAGCGGACGCCGCCCCGCCCCCTGCACGATCAGCTCTGGCAAATTGTGCACCGCGAGTTCGGTCTCAACCTTGATGATGAGGCCCATGGATCGGGCGCCTCGAGCGGCGAGGGCGTCCTCAACCGCGGCGATGTCGCTCGGACGCTGCACGAATGACAGCCCCACCAGGTCGGCCTCTCTCACCACGGCGTCGAGGTCGCTCAGATCCTTCGCGGTCAGCGACCCGACGCGTAGCTCGGAGCCCGGGAAGTTGAGCCCCTTCTCGACACGAAGGTGAGCGCCCCGTTCCGAGGCCGCGTCGACTCGGAGCACGAGCCCCTGCGGCGCGCGCCGCACCACGCGCGCACCAAGTCGTCCTTCGTCGACCAGCACTCTCGCTCCCGCTGTGAGCTCATCCAGGACAGTGGGCAGGGAACACTCGAACTGCCGGGCCCATGCCGCGGTCACGGGTACCGGCGCGGCGGTCATCAGCAACTCGTCGCCTCGCTGGAGACGCTCGTGGGGATCGATCGTGGTCGACTTAACCCGAGCGCGTGGGCCTTCGAGGTCGAAACAGATCCGGCATGGCCGGCTGAGCTCACCGGCCGCCGCACGGACATTGAAGCTGATGGCCGACCAGACATCGGGATCGCCGTGAGCGCAGTTGATACGCGCCACGTTCATGCCCCCGCCGAGCAGCTCGCGCACGAGTGCGCGGTCAGCGGCGGCCGCCTCCGGCAGCGTGACCATGATCCGGACGCTGCGTGTGCGGCCGACCGGTCCGAGCACCTCGTCGGCGTGGGCCTGGAGCAGTTCGTGCCCTCGGAAGAACGAGCTCATGTCGACCGTCTCGGTCCGCTCCAGGCCGGCAATCGCCGCCAGCGCCGCGATCACGGCGTCGAGGTTTTCCACGACCCGGGCCTCGCAGCGCCCGAGCGAAGAGACACCGAGCGGCATCAGCGCCAGTTGCAGGTCCCTCAGGTCGCGCCGCCGCAGGGCCAGGTAATGGGCCAGGTTCGCCGCACTCGGGAGGTAGGAGCGCCGGTCGATCCGCCGGCGCCAGTCGTTGAGCGTCTCGCTCGCCTCGCCGGCGATCTCGTCCCGAAGCGCGACGAGCTCGCGGTGAAGCTCGCGTGCGAGCCGACGACGATCGATCTGGCCCGCGGCCTCAGGCGCCGATACCGACATGACCCTGTTTCAGGGCGAGGCCGTCGCCTTCGCGGTAGCCCCACCCGGTGCACGCCGTGGATCGGCGTCCTCGGCCGTCAGCCTCCGCATCGCCCGGACCTCACGCTCGAGCTGCTTGACGATCTCGCCCGGGTCGGGGACGAGCGCGGCGTCGACCATCAGGCCCACCGTGACTTCGCCGCGGTAGCTGAAGATGCTCACGCTCATGCCGATGTGCCCGGAGGTCGGCGCCCAGACGAGCACCGTGCGGATCGGTGTCCCGGCCAGGTAAACGGGTTCCTTCGGCCCGGGGACGTTCGTCATCACCGCGGTTCCCTTGGCCGAGAAGAGGTCGACGACTCGGCGCTCAACGGGCTCGGGCGCGAGGCCGGTGAGCGAGAGCAGCTCGTAGGACACAGCACCGTCGCGAGAGTTCTTGATCTCCTGCATTCGCCTGTGGACCTCGCGCAGCCGCCAGTAGCTTCCGCTGACTCCCACCGGCAGGGGGAGGAACACCAGGCCGAACTTGTTTCCGAGCTCACGAGGCAGCGGCTCATCGAGTGGGCGGAGGTTGAACGGCACCATGGCCTGGATCTCACCCACGGGGGCGCCGCGCTCGCGCAGATACTGGCGCAGGGCGCCGCTGACCGCGGCCAGCAGTACATCGTTGACCGTCGCGTCGTGAGCGTGAGCGATCCGCTTGATCGTCCGCAGCGAGAGAGGGCGGGTCCAGGCCACACGTCGACTGACGCCGGGGTCCCCCTTGATCGCGCTGGCGGCGTCCGCTGGAGTCAGCAGCAGCCTTGCCGCAGTCACCGCATCACGGCCGATCGCGGCGCCCAAGCGCACCGCGTGGCGCGGAGAGGTGGCGACGCTGGCTGTCTGGCGGGCGGTGGCGAGACCGAGATGGGCCGCCCACCTCAAGGGCCGGGTGCCGGGAAGCGGGATGCCTCCGAGCACCATCCGGCTCCGCGGAAGCCGCTCGTCGCTGGCCCGGTGACGGATGCCGGCGTCAGGCATCGAATCGGTCATCGAGAGCATGACCCGCGCCAGCGCGATCCCGTCGGCGATGCAATGGTGCATGCGAACGATCAAAGCCGCGCCCTCCCCGTAGCCGTCGACCATGTACTCGTGCCACAGGGGGCGGTTGCGGTCGAGCGGCATCGTCATCAGGTCGCCGACCAGCTCCTGCAGCACGCTGGCGTTGCCCGGGGCGGGGAGGGCCAGATGGTGCATGTGATGCTCGAGCGCGAAGTCCGGATCGTCTTCCCAGGTCGGTGGGCGCAGCGGGACCCGGCTCTCGACGACCCGCTGATGGAACTTCGGGTAGCGGTCGACGAGCCGCTCCTGCGTGATCTGTTTGACCCGGTCCCAGTCCACCGGCTCGTCGAAGAGCAGGACCGAGTTGATCACCATCAGGTTGGTGGGGCGATCCATGTGCAGCCAGGCGGCATCGGCGGTCGAAAGACGGGTCATCGGGTCTCACCCTCTTCGTAGAGCTTTGTGAAAACGTCGGCGTACTTGTCGTAGACGAAGCCGCGCTTGACCTTCAGCGTCGGAGTCATCTCGCCGTCCGCTTGCGTCAGGTCGTGGTCGAGGATCGCGAACCGTTTGATCTGCTCGATCCGGGCCAGCTTGGCGTTGACCGCGTCGACCTCCTTCTGCACCTCGACGTGGACTCCGGGATCGCTGGCCACCGTGGCGGGATCGGGATCGATCCCCAGCCGCTTGGCCAGGCTCACCGCCTCGTCGCGGTCGAGCGTCAGCATCGCGACCAGATACGGGCGGCGGTCACCGAAGACGACTGCCTCGTTGATGTATCGAGAGTCGCGAAGCTGGCTTTCGATGTTCACGGGGGTGATGTTCTTGCCGCTCGAAGTGATGATCAGGTCCTTCTTGCGGCCGGTGATCCGCACGAATCCCTGGGCATCGATCGACCCCAGATCGCCTGAGCGCAGCCAGCCGTCCTCGGTCAGGGTCTCGTCGGTGGCCTCCGGGTTGCCGAAGTAGCCCTTGAAGACGTGGGGCCCTCGGATCAGTATCTCGCCGTCCGGCGCGACCGTCACCTCGGTGCCTGGAAGCGGCTTTCCGACGGTGCCGAGGCGGACCGCATCGGGAGTGTTCAGCGTGGAGGCGGCACAGCTCTCGGTCAGGCCATAGCCCTCCAGCACGAGCACACCGCAGGCGTCGAAGAACTCGAGCAGCTCCTGCGCCACCGGGGCAGCGCCCACCATCGCGAGCTCAAGGTTGGGTCCAAACGCCTCCCTGACCTTGCTGAGCACGAGCCGGTCGGCCACCCGATACTGGAGATCGTCGAGCAATGGCGGCTGCCGCCGAGAGCGCAGCGGCGGCCGTGCCCGGCGGCCGGCGCCGAGTGCCCAGCCGAAGAGCCGCCGCTGGATGTCCGGGCCGTCGGCGATTCGGCCCATGACCGTGGCGTGAATCTTTTCGTAGACACGCGGCACGGCGGGAAAGTGTGTCGGGCCCGTTTCGCTCAGCTCATCGACGATCTTGGTCGGGTCGCCGGTCCAGTAGATGATCCGCGCGCCGACGCCGAGGGCCACTGTCTGCGCAACCCGAGCGAGGACGTGCGCCAGCGGGAGGAACTGATACAGCGAGTGCGTTTCGTTGAAGTGCAGCTCGCTGCTGTACATCCGCACGGTCGAGATGAAGTTGTCGTGGCTGAGCATGCAGCCCTTGGGCGGCCCCGTCGTGCCCGAGGTGTAGACGAGGGTGGCGATGTCGTCGGGCCCGACCTCGGCCAGGCGCTCGGTCACCGCCTCCGGCGGGATCTCGGCGCCTCGCGCGCGCAACCTGTCCAGGGTTAGGACCTCGGGATCCGCGGACTGAAACAGGATGATGTGCTCCAGGGCCGGACAGCTCTCACGGATCTCCTCGATCTTCGCGGCCTGTGCGACGTTCTCGCAGAAGACGACGCGCGCCCCGGAGTTCTGGAGCACGTAGGCGCACTCGAGCGGCGAATTGGTGTGGTAGATGGGAGTCACCACCGCCGCCGCGCACAGCGATCCGCAGTCGGCGAGCGTCCAGTCGGCCGAGGTGAGTCCAAGGATCGCCACGCGATCGCCGTGCTCAATGCCGAGGCTGATCAGCCCGCGGGCGATCTCGCTGGCGATCGTCCCCAGCTCCGGGTAGGAGACGTAGGCGTCCGACCCGTCGCGCTTGAACTGAAGGGCGACACCGGCGTGCCGCGCGGCCGCGGCAAGGACCATCTCGCCGACCGTCTGCGGTCCCAGTCTCAGATGGGTCTTGGCGGCGTCGGGGGTTGTGATTAGAGAGCTCATGTTGATCCTCGGATCGGTCTATTCGTGGGCGGGTCGGGCATGACGGTGAGGCAGCCGGGGGATCCGGTGATGCCTCCGTGTTGCTGGTGGCTGCGCTGGCTTTCTCGCCGCGGTCGTCGGCCACCAGCCGAAGCGGCCGACCACCTTCTCGGCGGCCGGCAGTAGGACGGGTCGCACGACCAGGACATCGAGCAGAACGGCGAAGGCGACGCCGATCCCGAGCGCGCGGATGTTGAGCAGGTCGGTCAGCGAGAACGGGATCAGAGCGGCCACCATCAGCAGGCCGGCCCCGGTGCTGGCCGCGGCGGTGTCCCGGAGACCGCGCCGTACCGCCCCATCGCTGCCGTTGGAGCCCACGTACTCCTCCCGCGTGCGCATCAGCAGGATGGTCGAGAAGGCCACACTGATGGCGAACGCGACCGTGAACACGCTGATGACCGTGATCGGGTCCAGATATCCCGGCCCGCTCAACGGCGGGCTGCTCCCGCCGAACAGCATCTGGAGCAATCCGAATGCCGCGGCGGTGACCAGGAGGCTGAACGCTGTCGCGATCACCGGCAGCAGCACCGCCCGGAGCGCGAGCGCCAGGACGAGCACGATCGCCGCGGACACCACGGCGACGTCGATCCAGATCCGCGACCGGGTGACGCTCGTGAGATCGCCGAGGTTCCCAGCTGGCCCGCCGACCGCCACCCGAACGTTGCTCGCCTTGGCGAGGTGCTGCGCGTCGGTGGCGAGCTGCGTGCGCAGCGCGGCCGTGCGCGGGTCGTTGGCCCGGTACTTGGACACGACCATGATCTGGCCCGCCGTCCCGCCGCGCAGCAGATTGATCGTGAACGTGGCTGCGTTGCGATTGGACTGGGTCGCCCCCTCGACCGCGGCCAGGACGAAGTAGCCCGAGTTGAAGATCCCGGGTGACTGCGCCTCGAGCTGCTTGAGCTGCGCCGTCGATGGGATCTGCCCCCGCGACTTGATCACGGCGGCCTGCATGGTTCCGAGGCCCGTGGTCAGTTGCCCGGCCGGGCCGACGCCCGTCGCCAATCCGGTGGCGAGCTGTCCGGCGCCGCCGGTCAGCTGGCCAAGGCCTATCTGAAGCGCGCCGGCACCCGCGGTGAGTTGTTTCAGGCCGGTGTTCAGCTGGCCGCCCCCGGTTGCCAGCTGCGAGATTCCGCTGGCCAGCTGGGCGTTACCCGCTCGCAGCTGCTTGATGCCTGACGCGAGCTGCGCCGCCCCTGACGCGGCGGCCGTGAGCTGAGCCGACAGGGTGCCGGCCTGTCCCTTCACGCTCGCGGCGAGGAGAGACGCGGTGCTGGCGTTCCCTGCCGCCGTCTTCAGCGCGGCGATGATGTCGTTCATCGTCGCCGAGGCATTCGAGAGGTTGCTGACGGCGGTCTGATAGCCCGGGTCGCCGCTGGCGCCGCTCATGCCCTGAAGCGCCGACAGCGCGGCCGACGCCGAGTTCTGAGCTGTCTGGGCCTGGCCCTGGAGGGTGGTTATCTCGGAGGCTGTTGCAGCACTCGAGCTGGCGAGCGTGCCGAAGGCGGGCAGCCCGGCCTTCATCTGAGGAGCGCCCGTCCCCAGTCCGCTGGACAGCTGGTTGGCTCCGCTCAGCGCCTGACCGGCGCCCTTCTTGAGCGAGTTCGCGCCGCTCAGCGCCTGGTTCAAGCCGGCCTCGAGCTGGGACGAGCCGGTCTGCGCCTGGGCGAGACCGGAGTGCAGTTGCCCGGCTCCCGTCTGCGCCTGGCCCGAGCCCGAGTGCAGCTGGCTGGCCCCGGTCGACGCCGAGGCCAGGCCGGACTGGAGCTGGGCCGATCCTGCCCCCGCCTGGCCGAGGCCGTCGATCAGCTGGCGGAGCTGCGACTTGCTCTGATCGGAGATCTTCATCGAGTGGTTCAGCTGGGGGCCGAAGCTGGCGAGCTGCTGCGAGGTCGAGTTGATCTGCCCCGGACCGGTGACCGACGCCACGGTCGGATTCCTGGCGATCTTCTCCTCGAACCGGTACAGGCTGCCGAGGAGCGCCGGCGTCGTGATCGGCCGGTTGTTGGCGACCACAATCAGGTTGTACGGCGTCGCCCAACCGGGACCCATCACCCGTGAGACCTCCTCGAAGGCGATCCGGGCCTGAGAGTGGGGGGGCAGTTGGCTGACGTCAGGCGGCCCCGTCTTCAGCGCAAATGCCGGTACGGCAACGGCAGCGAGCAGCGCCGTGGCGGCAAAGCCCGCGTACACGGCGTGCCTCACGACGCGGTTACCGCCGTCGACCAGCGCCGCCCAGGCGCGAGCCAGGGGCGGTGGAGCCGGGAACGTGAATGCGTCGATTCGCCGGCCCAGCAGCACCAGGGCCGCGGGCATGACGACAACCGCGCCGCCGGTGGCGAAGGCGGCACAGGTCAACGCGCCGGTGCCAACCGAGACCATCAGCTCCGTCGGTCCCACGACCGCCACCAGGGCGAGGGCCAGCACGAGCGCGGTCCCGGCGATGAGAACGGCACGGCCGGTCGACTCGAGGTCTCGCACCGCGGCCTCCGCCGCCGTGCGCGGGTGCGAACCCTCGGGAAGCTCCTCGCGGTGGAAGCGATCGAGGATCATCAGCGCGAAGGCGACCGCAACGGCCAGCCCGGTCATGGTGCCCGCCGCGACGCCGACCGGGTCGAGCTTGAGGACATGGCCCAGGAGGGCCACCTCGCCGAAGCCGGCAAGCGTGCTGAGCGCCGCTGTCGCGGTGACCACGAGGGCGGCGACGGGCGCCCGCAGCCCGATCAGAAGCAGACCGAGCAGGATCGCGATCGCGATCATCTCGTCCCGACGCAGGTTCGACAGCGAGGCGTTCTTCTCGGCGCGGTCGATCGAGGGCTGCCCGGTGATGTAGGACCTCACGGGCGCGGTGATCCCGTGCGAGACGAGGTTCTCGATCTGCGGCTGGTCGTACTTGACCGCGCCTGCCTCGCTGCGATCGACCGAGACGACGATCATCGCCGCATCGGGTTTGGGACGGAGCCCGGCGCTGGCCGTGCCGGCATCCCAGGCCGAGAGCACGCGGGTGTGCGGCCGCCGGGCCAGCGCCGCGACGAGCGGCGGACCCTGACGGTTGAGCTGCGCCTTGGGGCCCTCGAGCAGGATCGGGACGAGCTGCGTGGGCCCGAACTGCGCGTTACCAAGCTGCTGGGCGCGCCAGGACTGGGTCCCGGGGACAACAGTAATCGGTGGCGAGAGGGTCTTCGAGACTCCGACGCCGACCAGCGACAGGGCAATGGCGATGATGAGCCAGACGGCGAGCGAGGACTTTGGCCGTCGGATGGAGAGCTTGGCGAGGGAGATCATGACTCCTCCTGCGCCCAGAGGGCTGAGCGGGGGCTGGCGGTTTAGGTTTCAAGCCCAACCTATGGACCGCTGCCGGCTGACTCATCCGGTGCGACAGCGAGTCCCGGTCAGTAGTTAGCGCGTATTTGCGCCTAGGCCTCGCCCCATCCGAGGACACCGGCGACGTCGAGCGTCGAGAGGATGCCGATCGGACGTTCGGTCTCGGCCTCGACCACTATGAGGTGCGACGCGGGCTGCTTGAGCATGATCATCGCGGCCTGACGGAGGGGCGTGCGCGGATCGACGGTGACGAGCGGCTCGCCCGCCAGCTCACGCGCCGTCAGCCCGGACTCGCGCTCGACCGCTGCCCGGACGAGATCGAGATCCGAGATGAGGCCCCACACCGCGCAGGCGGGATCTTTGTGCGAGACGCCGATCACCGCGACGCAATGGACGTGCTTGGTGGCCATCATGCGCGCCACCTCGACGACGGGCAGATCGGGGTCGCAGGCGATGATCCCCGGGTGCATCGCGTCCGCCACGGTCGCGTGCTCAAGCGAGGGCATGAGGTAGCTGCCGGCAGATGGTTGGGAGGTGAGGGCCATGACGTCGCTCCGGTTCGGTGGCTTGAGTGTGTCGACGCTAGGCGACTCAGAGAGCTCCCTGCATCCGGCAAAGCCCGCTGCCGGGTGTGGGTTACCCGTCTGCGTTCGCGGCTTAGTCCGGATGGCGTTCCGGCGCGTTCCTGGTGCAGTCGGGGCGAGCCCACCGATTGCAAGGAGCCGACATGGCCACAACCGAATCCATCGCCTACGAGGCGCCCGGTCACGCCGGGAGCCCCGTCCCCCTCCAGGACCGTTACCAGAACTTCATCGGCGGACATTGGGTGCCGCCGACCACCAACGAGTACCGGGAGAACCTCACTCCATCGACTGGTGAGCCGTTCTGCGAGGTCGCTCACTCCGGCGCCGAGGACATCGAGCTGGCGCTCGATGCCGCTCACGCCGCCAAGGACGATTGGGGCGCGCGCTCGCCCGCCGAGCGTGCCGCCGTGCTGAATCAGATCGCTGATGCGATCGAGGAGAACCTCGAGATGCTCGCCGTCGCCGAGAGCTACGACAACGGCAAGCCCGTGCGCGAGACGCTCGCCGCGGACATCCCGCTGTCAGCCGACCACTTCCGGTACTTCGCGGGCGCCGTGCGCGCGGAGGAGGGGCGGATCTCGGAGATCGACGCCGAGACCTACGCCTACCACTTCCATGAGCCGCTGGGCGTGGTCGGGCAGATCATCCCGTTCAACTTCCCGCTGCTCATGGCAGCCTGGAAGATGGCTCCCGCCCTCGCGGCTGGAAACTGCACCGTGATCAAGCCGGCTAGTCCGACGCCGTGGTCGATCCTCAAGCTGCTCGAGGTGATCGGCGACATCGTTCCCCCCGGTGTGGTCAACGTCGTCAACGGCCCAGGGGCGGAGATCGGGAAGGCGCTGGCCTCCAACAAGCGGATCGCGAAGATCGGCTTCACCGGCGAGACCGTCACCGGGAGGCTGATCATGTCCTACGCCGCGCAGAACCTGATCCCCTCGACAACCGAGCTCGGCGGGAAGTCGCCGAACATCTTCTTCGAGGACGTGATGGCGACCGACGACACCTTCCTCGACAAGGCGGTCGAGGGCCTCGTCCTCTACGCCTTCAACAAGGGCGAGGTCTGCACCTGTCCGTCGCGAGCGCTCATCCAGGACTCGATCTACGACGAGTTCATGGCGCGGTGCCTGGCCCGCATCGCGGCGATCAAACAGGGCGACCCACTCGACCCTGAGACGATGATCGGCGCGCAGGTCTCGACGGCCCAGCTCGAGAAGATCGAGAGCTATGTGGCGATCGGGATCAACGAGGGCGCAGAGGTCCTGATCGGCGGGCACCGGCCGCCGCTGAACGGACGTTTGGCGGGTGGCTACTACTTCCAGCCCACGGTCCTCAAGGGGCACAACAAGATGCGCGTGTTCCAGGAGGAGATCTTCGGCCCGGTCCTCGCGGTGACCACGTTCAAAGACGAGGCGGAAGCGCTCGAGATCGCCAACGACACCATGTATGGGCTGGGTGCCGGCGTGTGGACCCGTGACGGGAGCCGTGCCTTCCGGATGGGCCGCGCGATCAAGGCCGGGCGCGTGTGGACGAACTGCTACCACCAGTACCCGGCCCACGCCGCGTTCGGCGGTTACAAGGCCTCAGGGGTCGGCCGTGAGAACCACCGAATGATGCTCGAGCACTACACGCAGACCAAGTGCCTGCTCGTCAGCTATGACCCGAAGCCATTGGGGTTCTTCTAAGAGATGCAGCAACCGGCTCATGCCACGGGGGCTGCTGTAGCAGCCACGCGGGCGGCCCTCGAGGTGATTCATCGCCTCGAGGCCGCCCACGGGCCGCTCATCTTCTTTCAGTCCGGGGGCTGCTGCGACGGCAGCGCGCCGATGTGCCTGACCGAGGATGACCTGCCGGCGGCGCCCGGCGACCTCCTGCTCGGTCGGATCGGGAACGCTCCGTTCTACATCGACGGTGAGCAGTACGAACGCTGGCGCCGGCCGCGATTCTTGATCGATGTCTCGCCGGGCGCCGCCGAGGGGTTCTCGCTCGAGGGTCTCGAGGGAGTCCATTTCGTCACTCGGACCCCGGCTGAGATGCCAGACCAGCCTGCGTAGTTCTCCGCAGTCACGTCACTGGCTTTGTGCCGATGGAACCCGTGCTGCGGCGGGCCACCATTGATCCATGGATACCATCGCGCAGCAGCCCACACAGAGTTCAGGTGCCACCCGGACGACGCCCACGCGGATCGCGGTCGGGGTGGACGCGTTTCCCGAGGGTCACGATGCGGCAGCGCTCGGGCGAGCCCTCGCCGATGTCACTGGGGCGCAGCTGATGCTTGTGATGGTTCATTCCGATCCGCTGGTCCTGCCTCCGATCGGGGTTCAATGGTCAGCGCTGCGCAAGGAGGCCCAGCGGGTTCTGCAGAAGGCGCGAGCCACCGTTGCCCCTGGGGCCAGGACCTCGCTCGCGACTGACTTCTCCGTTCCGCGGGCTCTTCAGCGGGTGGTTCACCAGGGCCATCACGATCTCCTCGTGATGGGTTCGAGCCGCAAGGGGCCGGAGGGCCGGGTGCGGATCGGGACGCGGACCCGACAGCTCTTGTGCGGCTTCGAGTCTGCCCTGGCGGTCGCGCCGCGAGGCTACGGCGCCCGCCCGGACCGGCGGCTTGCCCGGATCGGCGTCGGCTACGACGGCAGCCCGGAGGCCGAGGCGGCGCTGGCGCTGGCGGCCTCGATTGCCCGCGGCGCCCACGCCGACCTCGAGGTGTACGCGGTCGTGGACGACCGCACCCCTCCGATCGGGTGGTCGCGGTTTGCCTCCGGCGGGGCCGCCCACGCCGAATGGGAGGACGCGGTGCTGGCCGAGGCTGACCGTCGCCAGAGCGAGACCGAGGCGGCCGCGAAGGAATGCGGAACCCGTGCGCGGGTGGAGATCAAGCGCGGTCGGCCCGCCGATGCGCTGCTCGAGCTCTCGGAATCGGTGGATCTGCTCGTCGTCGGCTCGCGCCGCTGGGGGCCCGTGAAGCGGGTGCTCCTCGGGACCACCGGCGAGGCGCTCCTCCATGACGCGGCGTGCCCGGTGGTGGTCGTTCCCCGGCCGCACGCCTGATCGGTGACCAGCCTCGAAGAGCCTCCGGCGCTCGATCCCACCGATCAGACCGGGCGGCTCTTCCGGAGGCTGAAGACAACCGCCGAGGGCCTGAGCTCGCGAGAGGCCGCGCGGCGGCTCACGCAGTACGGCCCCAACGAGCTCGGCCGCCGCGGAGGTCGCCGCTGGCCGCGGGAGCTCGCCCGCCAGTTCACCCATCCACTGGCCCTGCTGCTGGTGGCGGCGGCCGGACTGGCGTGGATCGCGGGAATTATCCCCGTCGCGATCGCGATCGCGGTGGTCATCCTGATCAACGCCGCGTTCGCGTTCGCCCAGGAGATGCAGGCTGAGCGGGCGGTGGAGGCGCTGGCGCAGTTCATCCCGGCTCAGGCGAGCGTTCTACGAGACGGTCGGCACCAGGTCATCGAGGCGCGCGAGCTTGTGCCCGGAGACCTCCTGCTCATCGAGGAGGGCGAGCGCATCTCCGCCGACGCCCGTCTTCTCAGCGGGGGCATCGAGGTCGACACTTCGACTCTGACCGGTGAGTCGATCCCGGTATTCCGCGCCGCTGATCTCACCGATCACGGCGTGCCGCTGTTGCAAGCGCGGGACATCGTGTTCAGTGGGACCATCTGCACGGCCGGCGAGGCGCACGGTCTCGTCTTCGCCACGGGCATGCACACAGAGCTCGGCCGGATCGCCGCGCTCTCGGAGCGGGTCACGATCGAGGAAAGCCCGCTGGACAGCCAGGTCCGTCGGGTCGCGTGGCTGATCGCGCTGATCGCCGCCGTGTCCGGCATCGCCTTCATTCCGGTCGCGACCTTCGGCGCGGGACTGTCCCTGTCGTTGGCGGTCGTGTTCGCGGTCGGCCTGATCGTGGGCAACGTCCCGGAAGGACTGCTGCCCGTGATCACGCTGGCGCTGGCCGTCGGGGTACGGGATCTCGTGTCGCGCGGGGCCGTGGTGAAGCGGCTGAGCGCCGTGGAGACGCTCGGCTCAACCACGGTCATCTGCACCGACAAGACCGGGACGTTGACCGAGAACCGGATGCAGGTGCGCGGGGCATGGACGGCCGGGGGGATGCTCGATACCGCTGCTGCTGCCGAGGTCCGCTCGTCCGCGGCGCTGCGGATGGCGAGGGTCGCCGCCGCCTGCAGCAACGCCGAGCTCGACACCCCGTCAGGCTCGGTCGGCGACCCGACAGAGCTCGCGTTGCTCCAGTTCGCGCGCGACCAGGGCATCGCCCTTGATCCGGGAGAGCGGGACGCTCACCGGCGCCGCCAGTTTCACTTCGACCCCGTGCTCAAACGGATGAGCACCGTGGATGCGCGAGACGGGACCCTCTGGGTGGACTGCAAAGGCGCTCCCGAGGAGGTCCTTCCGAGCTGCACGATGATCCTCGGGGCGGACGGTGAGGAGCAGCGGCTCGACGCCCAAGAGCGGCGGGCGGTTCTCCATGCGCTCGACGAATTCACCCAGCGCGGGTTGCGAGTTCTGGGGATCGCCGACCGGCGCCTGGATCCAGGAGCGGACGCGCCCGAGCAGCGCGAGCAGGCTGAGCGCGACCTCTGTTTCCTTGGCCTCGTCGCCATGCTCGACCCGCCGCGAGCGGAGGTGGCGGGTGCAGTCGCCGCGTGTCATCGCGCCGGGATCCGGATCGTCGTGATCACGGGCGATCACCCGGTCACGGGTGCCGCAGTTGCGCGCCAGGTGGGGATCGGCGATGAGTCCTCGCCGGTCGTGACCGGGGAGGAGCTCGAGCGGATCAGCGATGCGCAGCTCGACACGCTGCTGCGCGGCGAGAAGGAGATCGTTTTCGCCCGCGCATCCCCGGAGGCCAAGTTGCGTATCGCCGAGGCGTTGCAGGCCGAGGGAGAGGTGGTGGCAATGACGGGCGACGGGGTGAACGACGCCCCGGCGCTCCGCCGTGCCGACATCGGCGTGTCGATGGGAAGGTCAGGGACCGATGTGGCGCGCGAGGCCTCGACGATGGTCCTCACCGATGACAACTTCGCCACGATCGTCGCCGCGGTCGAGGGCGGACGCCGGGTCTACGACAACATCCGCAAGTTCATCCTCTACATCTTCGCCCACGCCACGCCGGAGGTGACACCGTTCCTGGTCTTCGCGCTGAGCGGAGGCAAGATCCCGCTTCCGCTCCCGGTGCTTCAGCTGCTTGCGTTTGACGTGGGGACCGAGACGCTGCCGGCGCTGGCGCTGGGACGCGAGCCAGGCGAGCCTGGGCTGATGGAGCGACCGCCGCGGCCGCGTTCGGAGGGCGTGATCCGGCCGCCCATGCTTCTCCGGGCCTGGCTCTTCCTCGGCGTGATCTGCGCGGCGCTGCAGATGGCGGGCTTCTTCTTCGTCCTGCACCGCGCGGGTTGGCACCTCGGGGCGCCCACCGGCTCCGGTCATCCGTTGCATCACGCCTACCTGGCCGCGACCACGATGACGTTCTACGGAATGATCATGGGACAGATCGGTACTGCGTTTGCGGCGCGCACCGACCGTGCGTCGCTGCGATCGGTCGGTGTGCTCTCGAACCCGCTCCTGCTCTGGGGCATTGCCTTCGAGCTGGGCCTCGCGGCGCTCCTTATCTACGCCCCGCCGTTCCAGTCCCTCCTGGCCACGGCGGCGCTCAGCCCGGCCGACCTGCTGTTCGCGCTTCCGTTCCCGTTCCTCGTCTGGGGAGCCGACGAACTGCGCCGGTACCTGATCCGGCGGCGATCGACTTCGGCAGCCTGCGCTCAGCGCGCCTGATGCAACCGGTGCTTGCGCTGGAGGTGGAGCACGTGCTCGACGCGGCGCCGGCGCTCGGCATCGACGAGGCGTGCCACGCGAGCGGCGTATTCGTTATGCCGACGCAGGTCCGCGAAGACACGGAGCGGCGTGTCGGTCGTTGGTTGAGCGGATTCCTTGTTCATGGGCGGACCGTATGGCGCCGGTGCCAACCGCGCATCGGGAACAAGGTGCGGCAGTACTGTGGGTTTGCCCCGATGCGGGGTCCTCGCGGGTCGATCACGGTGGGAGGCGATGCCCGCTCCTCGGGTCGCCATATTTAGCCCTGACCCGCTGCTCAGCGTGACGATCGAGAAGCTCGGTGCGGTCGAGGAGCTGCATGTTCACCCCGCGGGTCAGGGGGTGTGGGTGGCGCGGATGGCCGCGGAGCTGGGGGCCGTGCCCGTCCTCTGCTCCTTCCTCGGTGGGGAGAGCGGGACGGTTGCCCAGTCCTTGCTCGAGGCGCTGCCAGTCGAGCTACACGTGACCAAGACCGCCGGGGCCTGCGGGAGCTACGTCCTCGACCGGCGCGATGGTGAGCGCCGTCTCCTCGCCCACACGCTCCGTCCGCCGCCACAGCGGCACGAGATCGACGATCTCGTCAGCAGCACTGTCGTCGCGGCCCTCGGCAGCGACGTGCTCGTCCTCTGCAACCCGTATCCAGCCGAGGGGCTACCGGATGAGGTCTACGAGACCATCGTCAGCGGCGTACGCGCCGCCGCGGTTCCTGTGCTCGTGGATCTCTCGAGCCCTCGGCTCGACCGTGTCCTTCCACACAAGCCGGCTCTGGTCAAGCTGAACGACTGGGAGCTGGCGGAGTTCGTTTGCGGCCCGGTGGACGGTCCGCGGCTGCTCGCCGGCGCGCGCACCCTCCTCGATAGTGGTGCCGGGGCCGCGGTGGTCACTCGCGCTGAGGCGCCCATCCTGGTGATTCCGGCCGATGGGGACGCGTTCGAACTCGTCCCACCTGCTTTTCCGGTGGGCCATCGCGAGGGCTGCGGCGACGCGATGATGGGGGCGATCGCAGCGGCCTGGGCACGCGGCTTCCCGCTCCGGGAGACGCTCGCCCTGGGGGCCGCGGCCGGATCGGTCAACTTTCTCCGGCGGGGCCTCGGGACAGGGAAACGCGCCGTGGTGGAGGATCTGGCGGAGCGGATCGGCGTGCGTCCGGTGGTCGGGGGACTTGATTTGGCCACCGGCCTGAGGTACAACGAGGCCTGAAATGGGAACGCGCGTGACACAGTCGAGCCTCCGCATCGCTGCCGCCATGGCAGCAGTGATCGGCGTGGCGCTGGTCGCCTCCTTCGGCTCGGCGTTTGCCACCAACACCGTCACGGTCGTCTCGCACATCTCCATCAAGAGTCACCACAACACCACGTTCACGGGCCGGGTCACCTCCCACACCGGGTGCCAGGACTCCCGCAAGGTGACGCTCTACACCACGACCAAGCTCAAGCTTGGGACGGCGAAGACGAACACGAACGGGTACTGGAAGATCAAGGCCTCCGGGTTCGCGGGAATCTCGCTTCACCACTTCTACGCCAAGGTGGCCAAGGCCTCCAGGGGAACCGCCGGCACGATCTACGTGTGCAAGGCGGCGACCTCCAAGACGATTTCGTTTTAGGCGACGGCGAGCAGGAGCCCGACGAAGGCCAGGTAGGCGGCGATGATCAGCGCTCCCTGAGTCCGGTGCAGCCCGCGGGCGGCATAGGCCATGGCCAGCACGAGGACGGTGAAGGCGAGGTAGTAGAGCGCGATCAGGCTGGTCGCGGCGGTGGCGGTTCCCAGGCCGACCAGGCTGGCCGGCAGCAGCAGGCCCGCGACCACGTTGAGGGCGTTGCTGTTCATTGCCGTGCTGAGCGTCGCCGACCCTCGCCCCCGCGCGGCCAGGTAGACCGCAGCGACCGCGTTCGGAAGGCTCGTCACGGCAGCCAGAATCAGCCCGCCCACGATGATGTCGGGAACCGCGTGACGGGTCCCCAGCTGAGAAGCTGACTGCTCCATCACGACGCTGGCGCCCACCACGACGCCCACCGCAACCGCGGCCACCGCCACGTCCTTGCGCCGGCCCCGCCGGGGGTGAATCGCGGGCTCGAGCTCGAGCTCCTCCTCATGGACCGCCGTGGCCAGCCATCGCCGCCACCGATCGGGCAGCCCGAGCCGGCGGAGCTGATCGCTGCGAAGTCCAAGTAGGACCACATAGGGGACGAGCACAGCCAGGCTGATTGCCGCGCCGACCGCGGGCGGCATACCGGCGACCACGACCAGCACGCATACGATCGCGATCGCCACCGCGACCACTCCCTCCAGGAGGATCACGCGGCGGTGCAGGGCGATGCTCGCGGCCACGACGGCGGCCACGCCGAGCAGGGCCGCCAGGTTGAACACGTTGGACCCGATGACCACCCCGGCGCCGATCCGGGAACGGTGGCCGCTCAGCGCCGTCACGGCCGCGGTGAGCTCGGGCGCATCGGCGGCGAGGGCAGCCAGCATCCCCAGGAGCGCCTCGGAGACGCCGATCCTCGCGCCGATCCGCTCGATCGTCAAGACGAGGATCCAGCTCGTGCCGAGGCTGAGCACTGCCGCGGCGACGAAGATCACGATCAGCAGCGCGTCGGACAGCGCACTCACCGCACGCGCACCCCGCGCGAACACACCGACGGTATGGAGATCTTCCGGGACAGGACGGCCTCCCGATCGTGGGCACGCCGACCAGTCTTCCCGGCTCTCCTTCCAGGAGGATACCTACGACCGGCGGCTTAGAACGGCGGCGCCAGCTCCTCGCCGGCCACGATGGCGCGCGGCGCGGTCTCAGCGATCCAGCGCATATGTGGGGCCAGAGAGGGCACCGTGGCCAGGGCCTTGAGCCCCGCCGCGAGGGCGACCGGGTGGCCGGCCCGGGACGAGTGTGAGTCGCTGCCGAGCACGTGGATGACGCCGGCCGCGGCCAGCGCGAGCATTCCCCCGCGGGTCGGAGGGTCGACGAGGAAGGCCGCGGTGGCCTGGATCAAGGCACCCTCTGAGATCAGCCGACGCAACCGTGCGACAAGATCCGAAGCGAGGTGGCGCTCCGGGTGGGCGATGAGCGCCCGGAAGCCGCGGCTTCGCAGTTCGAGCACCGCCGCGTCCAGCGAGTCGTCGAGCGGGCCGCGCACCGGCTCGAGCAAGATCCACCGGCGCGACCCGCCGAGCGAGACCGCCGCGAGCTCCTCGTCGTCGAGGCCGGCGAGGGTGCTCGCCGCAACCTCGCCGCCCGCCAGCACTCGCGCCCGGCAGGCGGCGCGGCCGATCGCCTGGTTAAGGGCGGCCAAACGGGCTGGTAATTCGCCGATTCGCACGTCGTGGTCGTGGCGGACGTGGGGGGTGGCGCAGATCGCCTCGATCCCGTCCGCCTCGGCCTGGCGAGCCATCGCCAGGGCGTCGGCGGGATCCCGGGCCCCGTCGTCGATCCCGGGGAGGATGTGGCAGTGCAGGTCGATCACGAGCCACGACGCGACGGCGCGGCCTACGCCTTGGCCCGCGCCGCCTGCGCGGCAGGAATCGCATGGGGGATTCCGGCCGCCGCGTAAGCATCTGCCTCATCCAGCGTCTCACGCTCGAGGAGCGCGTGCGCGAGTGAGTCGAGCTGGTCCCGATGGTCGCGGAGGGTGTCGAGCGCTCGCTCGTGGCACTCGTCGGCGATCCGCCGCACCTCGGCATCGATCAGCTGGCGCGTGTGCTCGGAGGTGGCGCCTTCGCCGAACAGCCCAAAGGGCCCGGCGCCGTCGGGCGGCAGCACCGAGACGAGCCCCAGCTCGTCTGACATGCCCCAGCGCCCCACCATGTGCCGGGCCAGCGCGGTCGCCTGCTCGAGGTCTGACTCGGCGCCCGTGGTCACGGCGCCGTACACGAGCTCCTCGGCCGCGCGCCCGCCGAGCAGGCCGGTCATGCGCCCTCGCAGGTAGCGCTCATCGAACCCGTAGCGATCCTGCTGGGGGCTCTGGAAGGTGACCCCGAGCGCGCGTCCCCGCGGCATGATCGAGATCTTCCGCACCGGGTCGGCGCCCGGCTCGAGCATGCCGAGCAGCGCGTGCCCGGACTCGTGGTAGGCGGTGCGCTCGCGCTCCTCAGGCGAGATCAGGATGTGGCGCGCCGCGCCCAGCACGATCTTCTCCAGCGCGTCGGTGAAGTCATCACGGTGAACCCGCTTGCGCCGACGGTGCGCGGCCAGGAGAGCGGCCTCGTTGACCAGGTTGTGCAGGTCGGCGCCAACCATCCCGGGTGTGGCTGCGGCGACGCTTGCCAGGTCGACGTCCTTGGCCAGCGGGACCGAGCGCGTGTGGACCCTGAGGATCTGCTCGCGTCCCCGCTGATCCGGCGGGCTCACGGCCACGCGCCGGTCGAAGCGCCCCGCGCGCAGGAGCGCCGCGTCGAGGATCTCCGGCCGGTTGGTGGCGGCGAGGACGATGACGCCCTCGTTCCCGGTGAAGCCGTCCATCTCGGTGAGCACCTGGTTGAGCGTCTGTTCGCGCTCGTCGTGGCCACCCCCCGGCATCGACGCGGCGGCGCGCGAGCGGCCCAGGGCGTCGAGCTCGTCGATGAAGATGATCGCCGGGGCCTCCTTCTTGGCCTGCTCGAAGAGGTCGCGAACCCGGCTTGCCCCCACCCCGACGAACATCTCCACGAACTCCGAGGCCGACATCGAGAAGAACGGCACCTCGGCCTCGCCGGCGACAGCTCGGGCGAGGAGCGTCTTCCCGGTTCCCGGCGGGCCGGTCAAGAGGACGCCGCGCGGGACCATCGCGCCGAGCGCTTTATAGCGGTCTGGGTGCTTGAGGAAGTCGACGACCTCGGCGAGCTCCTCGGTCGCCTCGTCGATCCCGGCCACATCCTTGAACGTGGTTCGCTGCTCGCTCGCCTCATAGCGCCGGGCACGCGCCTTGCCAAATCCGGCCGCTCCAGCCGCTGCGCCTCCGAGCCCGGATCCCATGCGTCGCATCACGAGCACGAGCAGCCCGATCAGCAGCAGCGTCGGACCAAAGCCCAGTAGCAGGGAGGCCCAGAACGGCGTCGAGGTGCTCGTGGGTTTGGCCCCGACGGTCGCCCCGTCGGCGAGTAGCCGCTGAAAGATCTGGTCGTTGGCGAAGATCGGGCGCTCGGTCTTGAACTCCTTGGAGACACGCCCCTGGGGGCCGCGGGGATAGCGGATCCCGGTCCGCAGCTCGCCCTGGATGCTGTTGCCCGTCGCGGTTACCGAGGCCACGTTGTGCTCCTGCACCTGGGCGCGAAACACGCTGTACGGCAAGTTCACCCGGACCGTGGACAAGGTGCTCGAGGAGCCGAGCACCCCGACCAGCGTCCAGTTGAGGATCAGCAGCATCAGCGCCACCCACCAGATCCACGCGAAGTTCCGACTCGGCGGCGGTGTCCCGGTCCCGGCGGGCCGCCGTGCGCCCTCGACGCGCCACGGCTCGCCGCGCTGAGAGTCAGGGGAGGGCTTCGCGGAGCGCGCGGACGCGTCAGATCGGGATGGTTTGTGCATCGTCCTCGCCGACCGGCTAAAGGGTCGCCTCCTCGTGGATCTCACGGTGGCGGGCCGCTGCCACCGGAGGCGAGGGCACGACGATGACCGTGCGATCCGCGTGCTGGATCAGCTCGTGGGAGACGCTGCCGATGAGCATCGACTTCAGCCCGGTCAGGCCCCGTGAGCCCATCACGATCGCGTCGGCGCCGGTGCGGTCGGCCTCGACGAGGAGCGCATTGGCGATCGTCCTGGCCTGCGTGCAGACCCGGGCCTGAGCGCTCAACCCATGCTCGGTGGCGAGCTTGGCGCCATCGCCCGCGGTCGTCTCCGCGGTCTTGCGGCTCGCTTCGTCGATCTCCTCAGCGTCGGGGATCGACGGGATCAGCCCGAACCCGATCGTCGTCCGCGCGGCCACCTCGACGAAGGGCTGCCATACGGTGAGCACGGTGACTTGTTGGCCGGGGAACAGCTCGGCGGCTCGCTCGACCGCGGCCTGGGCGTCCGGCGAGCCGTCATAGCAGATCAGGATCATGCTTCCTCCAGTCATAGACGCTTCGACATGAGACGGTATGGGGCGGGCTTTGCAGGGGAATCGGGACTCGCCCGCCGCTCCGGTGCGTAGTTCTCCGCAGTCCGTAGATAGCCGCAGGTGCGGTGGGGCACCGCCCCGATGGACGAGCGCATGCGCGTGCGTAGGCTCGTCCCACAGCTACTTGAGCGAGGCACGACATGTTCAACAAGGTAATCGTCGGTATCGATGGGCAGGAGGGCGGGCAGGACGCGCTCGCGCTGGCCCGGCTTCTGCTCGCCGACGGCGGCCAGCTGACGCTCGCCTACGTCTATCCCGGCGACCCATTTGTGTGGCGCGGTGGCAACCCCGCCTACCACGCTGTCGAGGCGGACGATGCGAAGGCGGTGCTCGAGCTGACGCGTCGGGAGGCCGACGTCGATGCTCAGTTGCGTTACGTGGGGGACCCCAACGTCGGAAGGGGGCTTCACGTTCTGGCCGAGGATGTGGGTGCCGACCTGCTCGTGGTCGGCTCGTCACGGCGAGGGCTGATGAGTCGCGTGATGATGGGTGACGACACGCGCGCGGCCTTGAACGGGGCGCCGTGCGCCGTGGCGGTCGCTCCCGCCGGCTACGCCAAGGAACCCAAGGCGATGCGTGAGATCGGCGTCGGGTACAACGGATCGCCGGAGAGCGAGCACGCTCTCAGCGTGGCGCGTGAACTGGCCCGTGAGCACGGCGCCAAGCTCTCAGCCTTCGAGGTCGTCTCGGTTCCGACGTTCATCGAGCACGGTCGAAGCGCGGTCGACGGCGCCCAGGTGGGCGACCTGGTGGTGCAGGCGCGGGAGCGAATCGCCGCCCTCGGCGGCGTCGAGGCCCATGCCGCCTATGGCCGCCCGCCCGAGGAGCTCGCGCTCTACAGCGCCTCGCTCGATCTCCTCGTTCTCGGCTCACGGGACTACGGTCCGATAGGGCGGCTCGTCCACGGGAGCACGAGCCAGGATTTGGCGCGCATGGCGCGCTGTCCGCTCCTCGTCCTGACGCGAGCCGCTCGGCGCGCCGAGGTCCCTGAGCCCACGCTCGGGGAGCCGCAGGGCGCACTAGCCGGTCAGTGAATCGAAACTAACGCTCGCCCCAGGCCAGGACCTCGGCGACGTCAGTCGTCGCGAGAACCCCCACCGGCCGGAGCGTCTCCGGGTCCACGACCACGAGGTGGCTGACGGCGTTCTTGACCATCAGCTCGACGGCTTGGATGAGCGGCATCGCCGGCTTCACGGTGATCACCGGCTCGCTGGCCAGCGAGTCAGCCGTCTCCTCGTCGCCCCGCAGCGCGGCGCGCATGAGATCGAGGTCGGAGACGATGCCCCACACGTAGGGCCGGCCGGCCTCGTCCTGCGGCGAGTGCATCACGAACAGGCAGTGGACGCCGCGGGTGGCCATCGTGCGCGCGAGCTTGGTGGCCGAGGTCTCGGGCGGGCACGAGATGATGCTGTCGCGCATCGCGTCGCCGACCGTCGCGTGCTTGAGCGAGGGTGTGAGGATGTCCCGCTGCCGTGACATGCGTCCATGGTCGCGGAGCCGGACCGCCCTGGCCTCCGTGTCGCTCAACCTTCAGACTTCGGAGGACTACTGAGGGTCCCGAGCACCTGGCGGACCTGGCGGGCGATCTCGAGGTCCTCGCGCGCGGCCACGACGAGCGTTCTGACGGCCGCGCCGGCGGCAGAGAGCTCACGGTCGTCTTCGCCCGCGGCATTCAGGGCGGGGTCGATTTGGGTCCCGAGGAAACCGAGCCGCTCTGCTGCGGCGGCGCGCACGGCGGGTGCCCGCTGCCCAACCCCGCCTGTGAAGACGAGCGCGTCAAGTCCGCCGAGCGCCGCGGCCATCGCCGCGATCCCAGCGCTCAGGCGATGCAGGTAGACCTCGAGGGCCAGCTTCGCGTCCGCGTCGGTGCCCGCGCGCTCGAGCACCTCGCGCATGTCGGCGCTCCCGGCCAACCCGCGGAGCCCCGATTCGTGCTCGAGCGCGTGCCCCGCCTCGCCGGCGCTCATATCGCCGCGCTCGAGCAGCCAGAGCAGGAGCCCGGGGTCGACATCGCCCGAGCGGGTGGCCATGACCAGACCCTCGAGCGGGGTGAACCCCATCGTCGTGGCCTGCGAGCGTCCATCCGCGATTGCACACAGCGAGGCTCCGGCCCCGAGGTGGCAGCTAACGATGCGCAGGTCGGCCGCGGCGAGCCCCAAGAGCTCCGGCGCGCGCCGGGCCACCCAGGCGTGCGAGAGGCCGTGAAATCCGTAACGGCGGATCGGCCAGCGCTTGCGCCAGGCGGCTGGCAAAGCATAGGTGCGCGCCGCGGCTGGAAGGTCGGCGTGAAACGCCGTGTCGAAGCACGCATACGCTGGCGCCGCCGGCAGCGCCGCGGCGACGGCATCGAGCGCCGCGAGCGACTTCGGCTGGTGCAGCGGTGCCAGCTCGCTCAGCGCCCGGAGCTCTCGCTCGACCGCGTCGTCGATCCGCACTGCGCTCGTGAAGCGCTCGCCGCCGTGGACGATGCGGTGACCGACGGCGTCCACCTGGTCGGCGACCTGGTCGATCGCGGCGCCGAGCGCATCAGCGTTCACCCGCGCCTCAGAAGCGGCCAGCTCGCTCGACCAGATCGTCTGGTCCTCGTCCTCCACGAGGCTCAACTTGATCGTGCTCGAGCCCGCGTTTACGACAAGGACCCGGGCCATGTCCAGTCACGCACGTCCGGCGGGTCGTCTCCGACCTCCCGGGTGTAGGCGCGGTGCCGAATCCGGGCGTCCACCATCTCCTGGCGTAACCCGGCGGCTCTTTCCCCGAGCCCGGGGACGCGGTCGATCACGTCCATCACGAGGTGGAAGCGATCGAGGTCGTTGAGCATGACCATGTCGAAGGGCGTCGTCGTCGTGCCCTCCTCCTTGTAGCCGCGCACGTGGATGTTGTGGTGGTTCGAGCGGCGGTAGGTAAGCCGGTGGATCAGCCACGGGTACCCGTGGTAGGCAAAGATGACCGGTTGCGAGGTCGTGAACAGGGCGTCGAACTGGGCGTCGGAGAGCCCGTGCGGATGCTCTGACTCCGGCTGAAGGCGCATCAGGTCGACCACGTTGATGACGCGCACCTTGAGCTCGGGCAGGCGCTCACGGAGGATCGCGGTCGCCGAGACGACCTCCAGGGTGGGGATGTCGCCGGCGCAGGCCAGCACGACGTCGGGCTCGTGCCCGTTGTCGCTCGAGGCCCACGGCCAGATGCCGATTCCCCGCGTGCAGTGGTCGACCGCCTCCTCGATCGTGAGGAAGTCGAGCGCCGGCTGCTTGCCGGCGACGATCACGTTCACATAGTGGCGGGAACGCAGGCAGTGGTCAGCGGTCGAGAGCAGACAGTTGGTGTCAGGCGGGAGATAGACCCGAATGATCTCGGCCTTCTTGTTGACGGCATGGTCGATGAAGCCTGGGTCCTGGTGCGAGAACCCGTTGTGGTCCTGGCGCCAGACGTGGCTCGAGAGCAGGTAGTTGAGCGAGGGGATCGGTCGCCGCCACGGGATCTGACGTGTCACCTTCAGCCACTTGGCGTGCTGGTTGAACATCGAGTCCACGATGTGGATGAACGCCTCGTAGCAGTTGAAGAGACCGTGGCGGCCGGTCAGGAGATAGCCCTCGAGCCAGCCCTGGCAGAGGTGCTCGGAGAGGACCTCCATGACGCGGCCGTCCGGGGCGAGGTGGTCGTCCGTCGCGAGGCGCTCGGCGTCCCACGCCCGGTTGGTGACCTCGAACACCGCCTGGAGCCGATTGGAGGCGGTCTCGTCCGGGCCCATGATCCGAAAGCGGTCTCGGTTGGCCTCGATCACGTCACGCAGCCATGTCCCCAGGACTCGCGTCGCCTCGCTGCTCGTGGCCGCCGGAGCAGGCACCGCGACCGCGTAGTCACGGAAGTCCGGCAGCTCGAGCTCACGGGTCAGGAGCCCGCCGTTGGTGTGGGGATTGGCGCTCATCCGCCGCTCGTCCTCCGGCGCCAGGCCGATGACCTCTGCACGCACGCTGCCCGCGTCATCGAACAGCTCCTCGGGGCGGTAGGAGCGCATCCACTCCTCGAGCTGGGCCAGGTGCGCGGGATTGGTGCGGACCCCGGCCAGCGGAACCTGGTGTGCGCGCCAGGTGCCCTCGACCGGCACCCCATCGACCTCCCTGGGTCCGGTCCAGCCCTTGGGTGTGGCGAGCACGACCATCGGCCACCGGGGGCGGTCAGCCGTTCCCTCCTCCCGGGCCCGACGCTGGATGGCGGCAATCTCATCGAGCGCGTCGTCCAGGGTCGCGGCCAGGAGCTGATGTACGGCGGTCGGCTCAGAGCCTTCGACGAAGCGCGGCGAGTACCCGTATCCCTCCAGCAGCGAGCGCAGTTCGTCGCGGCCGATGCGGGCCAGCACGGTCGGGTTGGCGATCTTGTAGCCGTTCAGGTGAAGGACGGGCAGGACGGCGCCGTCCTGCGCTGGATCGAGGAACTTGTTCGAGTGCCAGCTCGCGGCCAGCGGCCCGGTCTCGGCCTCCCCGTCGCCGATGACGCAGACCGCCAGGAGGTCAGGGGTGTCGAGCACCGCCCCGTAGGCGTGAAGCAGGGAGTAGCCAAGCTCGCCGCCCTCGTGGATCGAGCCCGGGGTCTCCGGGGCCACGTGGCTCGGGATCCCGCCCGGGAAGGAGAACTGGCGAAACAGCCGCCGGAGCCCCTCCGCGTCGCGGGTGATGTGGGGGTAGACCTCGCTGTAGGTGCCGTCGAGGTAGGCACTGGCGACCAGGCCCGGGCCCCCGTGTCCAGGCCCTGTGACGTAGATCGCGTTCAGGCTCCGGGCGCGGATGGCCCGGTTCATGTGCGCGTAGACAAGGTTGAGGCCGGGAGTGGTTCCCCAGTGCCCGAGCAACCGCGGCTTGATGTGCTCCGGACGCAGCGGCTCTCGCAGAAGCGGGTTGTCGAGCAGGTAGATCTGCCCGACCGAGAGGTAGTTGGCCGCCCGCCACCAAATATCGAGACGTTCGAGCTCAGCTGCGGACAGGGGTTTGTGGGTCGCGGCGTTCGCCTCGGGCACTCGCCCATTTATCCACATCGAGGTGGCGTGCGGGTTGGGTAGAGGCCCGCACCGCGATTGCGGCGCTGTACGGATGAGCCTCCGGGACGTCCCGCCTAGCGTCGGGAGCGATGACTCGGCGACCTCCAGCGCTCCCGTGACCGGCCATCGCCAGCGGCCCCGGGTCGTCGTGGCGGGGGGCGGCGTCGCCGCGCTGGAGACCTTGCTGGCGCTCCGGGCGCTGGCCGGTCATCAGCTCGAGATCACGCTCGTAGCGCCGGATCCCTGGTTCGTCTACCGGCCCGTGACGGTTGCGGAGGCGTTTGATCATGCCGAGGCTCACCGGCACCCGCTGGCCTTCATCGCGGGCGAGCATGGTGCTGCGCTTGTGCCCGAGGGCGTGGAGCGCGTCGACCCCGAGCGGGGCGAGGTCGTGACCAACTCGGGGGCGACGATCAGATACGACAGGCTCGTCGTGGCCGTGGGCGCTCGCCAGCGTCCTCCGTTCCCTGGGGCTCTGACCTTCCGGGGTGGAGGCGATGTTCAAGCACTCCGGCGGTTGCTCGCCGAACTCGAGTCCGGAGCGGCGCGGTCGGTCGCCTTTACGCTGCCCCTCTCGCAGGTCTGGTCGCTGCCGCTCTACGAGCTCGCGCTGCTGACCGCCGATCGCCTACGCGCCCGCGGCGTCGCCAACGTAACCCTGATGCTCGTGACTCCGGAGGAGGAGCCGCTTGAACTGTTCGGGGTCGAGGCGGCACGCGCGGTGCAGGCGCTGCTGGCCAGCCGGGGCATCGACTGCCGCCCGGGCTCGGTGCCGGTGGCGCTCCATCGAGGTGGCCTGCTCCTGGCGGGCGGAAGCAGTCTCAGGGTCGAGCGCGTGGTCACGCTGCCCGTGCCTGAGGGACCTGCCGTCCCGGGCCTACCCCATGACCGGCACGGCTTCCTCGACGTCGACAGCCATGGCGGGGTGCGCGGCGTCCCGGGTGTCTTTGCGGCCGGCGATGTGACGTCGTTTCCGGTCAAGCAAGGTGGGCTGGCCGCGCAGCAGGCTGACGCCGTGGCCGAGCAGATCACGGCCGAGCTGGAGGTTGGGATCTCGCCGTCCGGCGGTGATATTCCGCCGAGACCATTCAGACCCGTCCTTCGTGGGCTCTTGATGACCGGCGGGGCGCCGATCTACCTGAGGGCAGAACCCGAGCGGTTGACACACCCGGTCGGCCGGATCTCCGAGCTCCGTGACGAGGAGCCATTCGTGGGCCACGCCACGGCCGCCGTCGGGCAGCCGCTCTGGTGGCCGCCCGCGAAGATCGCCGGGCGCTACCTGGCCCCATACCTGGCTCACGCCCGCTCCCACCTCACCCAGGAGGAGCTGGCCGACCGTGAGCCGGTACCGGGGGATGGTGTTTCCGAGGCCGAGCAACGCGACGCGCTCGAGCTTGGACTGATGCTGGCCGATCTCGACGCGCGGTTCGGTGACTATCGCTCCGCGCTCCAGGCGCTCGATGCCGCCGAGGCGGTGCAGGGAGCTCTCCCGCCCGAATACGAGGCGCGCCGCCGCCGCTGGCGTCAGGCCGAGTGGACCGCGTAGCGGACGGCCGCCAGTGCGCCAGCGGGAGCTCGGCCCAGTCGCGCTAGTGCGCCAGCGGGACCTCGGCCCAAACCCGGTAGCGATCTGACCGGTCGGCACCCCAGCGGCTGGCCAGCTGCTCGACTACGAACAGGCCCATCCCGCCCGAGGCGCGCTGCTCGTCGACCGCGACACGCGCGCTGTTCGCAGTCCGGCCGGGATCGACGACCGAGAGGCGGAAATGCCCGTCAGCTTGCTCGAGGCGGAGCTCGAGCTCGTCCTGCTCGGTACACCCTGAGTAGAGGATCGCGTTGGTAACGAGCTCGCTGGCGATCAGTCTGAGGTCGCCGATCACCTCTCGCGCGGCCTTCAAGCTGCTAACGGCCCGCCGGGCCGTCGCCGGCGCGGATTTGTCGCAGCGGACTCGAAGGTCGACCAGGCGCAAGAATCCTCTTGCTACGGGGTGTACCCGCTCCGGATCGCAGCGACGCACGCTGCTCTTGACGGTCAGTGCGGAGCGACTGGGCCGGAGGAGCGAGGCTTGCCGTTGGTTGTCCGGTCAGAGACTCGCCGCGCCCGTTCACGCCGGAGGTCGTCGACCGTCCGGATGCGGTTGCGGAATTTCAACCAGGCCGCCCAGTAGGCGGGTCTACCAGCGTCTACGCGCCGTTCATGGCGTGGCCGGCGAAAACGCCTTCGACCCCGGACAGCCTGAACAGGCGCTCTACCTGCGCCGAGCGATGAGGATCGACCTCAAGCCGCCACCCGTCGTCGTAGGCGTCGTTGAGCGCACTGACCAACAGATGAACGCCGCTCGAGTCCATGAATCCAAGTCTTGAGAGGTCAAGACGAACGCTCCGGTTTTCGGCTTGGAGCTCAGCCAAGCGCCGCTTCAGCACGGGGGTGGAGCCGAGGTCCAACTCGCCCGTCAGCTGCAGACGCACCCACTCGGCGTCGTCGGCCTCGTGGATTTCGAAATAGGTGGCACGTGCTTTCATGCGACACACAATACACGAAAAATGAGTCGCGTATTGCATAGCGTGAAAATAGAGACGCGAAATGTTTGTCCCCTGACGTCCGAATTTTCGGTAAGCTCTTGCCCATGCGCCCATTCGGCTTCCTTACCAACCACGGGCTCACGCTGCTGTGCATCGCGGACGACCCGGCGATTCGGATGCGGGACATCGCGGCCGAGGTCCAGATCACCGAGCGCGCGGCCCAACGGATCGTGGCCGACCTGGTCGACTCCGGCTACCTCGACCGCGAGCGAGTCGGAAGACGTAACCGCTACACGGTCAAGGCGAGCCTCCCCGTCTCGCTGCCCGCCCAGCGTGACGTCGATTTGAACTCGCTGCTGCACGTATTGCGGCCCACGGGCTCGAGCGCCGAGCGTCACCGCGCCATGCCCGCGGCCGTCGGCGGCTGACCCTCGCTACTTGGCTCCTCCGCCGGCGCTCCGCTCGATGCGGGCTGCCGGATGTTGCGCCGTGACGCTGAGCAGGGCGCGATTGGTCGGGGTCATCGGCAGGTACTCGTAGGCAGCGACGCGGAGGCGTATCACGCTGCCGTCGCGCTGCGGGTCATCGAGATACCACGGGTGGTAGTTGCGTTCGGCGAAGAAGCCGACGAGTCCGTGTGGAAGGTCGATCTTGTAGAGGGCAGTGCCGTGGATCACCACCGTCCCGGCGAGTTGCGCCCGGCCGCTCGCGAGCTCTTGACGGACCTGCCATATCGGGTCGGCGAACGCGGGTGAGCGCGGACCCGGCGACTCGGAGACCGTATTGGTGCCCGGGTCGTACACAAAGGACGTCTTGCCGTTGTCGGCGAATTCGCCCTGATGTCCGGCTTCGCCTTTTGCCACGCGAAAGGCGTAGGGCCGGCTGGTCTGGCGCCAGGTCTCGGCCACGACCGTCACGCCGTTCTGGACGCCGACAAGTCGCACGTGGAGGATCTCGTTAGGAGGCGGGCTGACGGCCCGTAGCGCGTGGTGGATGATGGCCGCGTCGGCGGCAGATGGTTCGCCCGTCCCGTTCGTCCCCACGAGGGCCAGAGCCGCAAGCGCCGCGGCCACGGCGCCCAGCGCCGCCGAGCCCGCCGCTATCCGCATTGAAAGTCGCCGGCGTGGCCCGGGGCGCAGCCTGGACGTGAGCTCCCCGCGCATGGCGATGCGCAGCAGCTCATCCGCCGGTCGAGGTTCCGCCAGCGCCCGCAAGTCACGTTCCAGGAGCTGAAGGTCGGGCTCGTCATGCGTCGTCATGGGGATACCTCCGTCGAAGCTCTTCGAGAATCCGGTGCAAACGGACCCGCGCCGTGCCGGGAGAGGCCCCGACCATCGGGCCAATCTCCTCGAACGCGAGTCCCGCGCCGTAGCGCAGCGCCAGCAGGTGCTGCTGCTCAGCGCGCAGGTCCGTGATCAGGACCCGCAGCCGGTGAACGCGCTCTCGCGCCAGAACCAGCTCCTCAGGAGAAGGACTCGGGTCGGCTCGATCGTCGATCAGCGGCTCGGCGGCTCGGCGGCGGTGTACGTCGTGAACCGCGTTGCCGGCGATTCGGAACAGCCAGCCGGCGAAGCTCCCATCGCCGCGAAAACGAGACAGCTGCTCGAGGGCCGTGGTGAAAACTTGACTCGTCACGTCCTCGCAGGTGGCTGCATCGCGGATGCGCAACCGAACGTAACCCAGCACCCGTTCGAAGTAGCGGTCGTACAGGGCTAGGAACTCACGCGGATGAGCGCGCGCTGCCGCGACAAGCTCTGCGTCCGGATCCAGCGCGTGAACCCGGGCCGACCGCCGGTCAACGACCGCCGTCACCTCCATGACCGTCTCATCCTCTCACCCTCCTCTTGGGCTGTACGGCCCTGGGACGGCCAAGGCCGGAATTCGTTACCAGGACGCCCTCGTACGGTTGTCCACCGCCCGCGCCGCGCGCGGTTCTCGCCAGCAGAATGTGCGAAAGCCAAATCCGCAAGAGCTTGGAGGGACCGTGTTCAAGCAAGTTGTGGTGGGAGTGGACGGTGAGGTCGGGGGACGCGACGCAATCGCTCTGGCGCGGCAGCTGGTCGACATCGACGGCGAGCTGACGCTGGCCAATGTCTGGAGCCCCGACGGACCTGAGCTACTCAAGCGCGAGCGAGCGGCGGCCAGGATCACCGCGCACCTGCGAACCGTCGACGGCGATTCGGTGGGTGGCGCTCTGCACGAACTGGCCGACGACGAGCTGGCCGACCTGCTCGTGGTTGGGTCATCCCGGCGAGGGCTGGTCGACCGGGTCTTTCTCGGCGGCGTCACTCGCGCCGCTCTGCATGACGCACGCTGTCCTGTCGCCGTCGCCCCCAGCGGCTACGCGCGCCGGCCTCACCCGATTCGCTCGATCGGCGTCGGCTACAACGGCTCGCCCGAGTGTGACCAGGCGCTCGCCGCAGCGCGCCGGCTCGCGGCCGAGACCGATGCGACGCTGTCCGTGTTCGAGGTCATCTCGATGGCGCCACGCGACTCGATGAGCGACTTCTACAACTCGCGCTTCGCGATCCAGCGTGCCGTCCGCAAGACGGAGGAGCGCCTCGGAAAGCTCGGCGGCGTCGAGCCCCACGCCGTGTACGGGACCCCGGCCGAGGAGCTCGCGCTCTACAGCAACTCCGTCGATCTGCTGGTCGTCGGCTCACGGAGCCACGGTCCGTTCGGGCGCCTGCTGCTGGGCAGCACGTCGGTGTCGCTCGTCCGGAGCGTTCGTTGCCCGCTGCTCGTCCTGACCCGAGCGGCGGGACACGCGGGGCTAGGTTTCGATCAGCCCGTGATCCAGGGCGTAGCGCACTAGCTCGGAGCGAGATCCCAGCCGCAGCTTCTGCTGGATGTGCGCCCGGTGGGTCTCCACCGTGCGGACGGAGAGGAACAGCGTCTCGGCGATCTCCGCGTTGGTGTGGCCGAGCGCGATCATCCGGAGCACCTCGACCTCGCGGTCGGAGAGTCCTCCGGGCGGGCCCGGAGGCGGCGTCGCCGCCACTCGGGCGCCCAGCCGCGGATTCAGGTAGGTGTCGCCGGCCGCGGCGCGTCTCACCGCCTCGACCAGCTCGGTATCGGCCGCCTCCTTGAGCACATAGCCGAGGACCCCGGCGCCCAGCGCCTCTCGCGCGTAGGCCGGCTCGTTCTGCATGGTCAGGATCACGATTCGCGTCTCAGGCGATTCCTCACGGATGTCGGGGATGGCCTCGAGCGTGGAGCCTCCGGGCATGTTGAGATCGAGCACAAGGACATCCGGCTTGTGGCCGCGGGTGTAGCGGCGTGCGCTCTCGATGTCGTCCGCCTCGGCCACAACTTCAAGCCCGGCCTCGTTCTCGAGAAGCTGACGCAGTCCGCGCCTGACCACCGAGTGGTCATCGGCGATGACTATGCGGAGGGGTTCCCCCGTCTCCATCGGGACGTCCTCAGGCGGCATTGCTCAGCCGATCTTGTGCGTCGAGGTAGGGAGCCAGGTAGGTCGCGGCGATCTTGGTCGGGGGCGACCAGAGTGGCTCGTCACTGATCTCAGAGGTCATCCCCTGACCTCCGCTGATTTGCGCCCGGAGGTACAGCGGCTGCTCGGCGCCCAACAGGATGGCGCGTAGTTCGGGGCGAAACGGCGGAGCCTCGACGCTCGCGCCCGCCAAACGGGCGATCTCTGCCGCGGCCGTATCAGCTTGCTGAGCGGCGACGCCGCCCATCTTGACCGGGAACTCGGTCGCGTCCCCGGCTGCCCAGACGTGCTCGAGGCCCGGCACCCGGCAATGATCGTCCACGGGGATGAAGTGATGCGGCGAGGTTGCCGGGACGCCCGGGATCGGCACGCCGACGAGTTGTGGCAAGGCGACGATCCGGTCGACGTGCAGCCTCCGATCCCCAGGCGTGATCTCGACGTGACCCTGCTCGGGCACCTCGGGATGAGCTGATGGGATGGTCAGGATCCCGTGCTCGTCGAGCAGGCGCTCGACCCGTTGGCTGACCACCGTGCCGAACACCGCCAGGGGCGCCGCCTCCGGGGTCACGATCGTGATCGAGAGCTGGGCGTTCATGTCATACGCGCGCCGCGCGATCATCAGCGCCAGCTCGTACATCGGCAGCGGCCAGGGCATCGCCGTAGGTGCGACGAAGGCCAACCGGTTCACGTACCCGTCCTCGATGTCCTGGACCAGGCCGTGCAGCTGGGCGTCGATCTCTCGATCGTCGAGCGTGATCGCGTGCTGGAAGCGCGGCGAGATGCGCGCCCCGACGGCAAGCACGAGCGCGTCATAGGACACGTCCTGGCGGCCCGCCGTGTGCACCGTCCGCGTCGCCGCGTCGACCTCGGTGAGCGAGTCCTCGACTAGCTCGACGGCGAGGTCCCGAGCGACTTTGTAGAGCGGGTAGCGCTTGGCGCGGGAGAACCCGAACGGCTCCCGCACCGCCATCGGGCGGTACACGAAGTCGGGCTCGGAGGCGATCAGCGTCATGCCCACCTCGTCACCGGCCAGCTCACGCAATGCGACCGCGGCCTCCAGCCCTCCAACGCCGCCGCCGACAATCACGGCACGCAGCTGGTCTCGGGATCCCGAACTCACATTCACCACGTTATCCGTACGGCGGACCGCGCCCAGCCGGGCGCCCCCGCACTCCTCTTGCGGAAAACTACTGAGGCGGGCGGGAGGGAGGCGGCCCGGAGGCGAACGCCTCGGGCTCGATCAGCCGGCGCCCTGTCACCGTTCCGGCGCGAATTCGGATCCAGTGCGATTTCTCGCCCGGCGCCCACAGATCGAGCGGCATCTGGGCGAGTCGGCGAAGCTCCCGTGGATCGCTGATCTCTTCGACCACGCCGCGCATGACCACGCTCCAGCCGGTCCGGTTCACGAGATCGATGCTGTCCACCTCGAATGCGGCCTTGTGCGACGCGAGCAGGCCGTAGAGCTTCGATCCCTGACCGGTGCGGAAGATCACCGATTGCGAGCTCTCGTCGAACACGTAGTTGACCGGGCGGATCGCCGGTGCCTGGCCGTTGACGTTGACCGCAAGGCGTCCGAAGCGGTTGGCTGCCAGCAACCTGAGGCATTCCATCCGATCGAGGGTCTGTAGCTCCGCCATCTGCCAACCGTAGGCCGGTCGCGCGTCGGCTGCGAGGGGGTTAGTCCGCGGCCTGGCTTCACAAAACTACCGGCCGGGTAGCGCTCGGAGATATGACCGAATTTGGCTACACGATGATGTGCGAGCAGTCACGGCCCGATCAGCTCGTCCGGGACCTCCAGATGGCCGAGGCGGCGGGCTTTGACTTCTCGCTCATCAGCGATCACTACCAGCCCTGGCTGGAGAGCCAGGGCCACTCCGGCTATGCGTGGTCGATCCTGGGCGCGGCAGCGCAGGCCACTCAGCGGATCGGGCTGATGACCTACGTCACCTGCCCCATCCTCCGCTACCACCCCGTGGTCGTGGCCCAGAAGGCGGCCACGGTCCAGATCCTGTCCGGCAACCGCTTCCGGCTCGGGCTCGGGGCCGGTGAGAACCTCAACGAGCACGTCGTCGGCCAGCGCTGGCCGGCGGTGGGGGCCCGGCACGCGATGCTCGGCGAGGCGGTCGACATCATCCGCGCCCTGCTGGAGAGCGACGGGACCGTCAACTTTCGCGGGCGCTACTTCGACGTCGAGCAGGCCAAGCTCTGGGACCCGCCGGATCAGCCCATCCCCATCGGGATCGCCGTCTCCGGCCCGGACTCGACGCGGCTTGCCGGCGAGAAGGCGGATCTGATGGTGGCCGTGGAGCCGGAGGCCGAGCTGGGGGAGATGTTCGACGCCGCCGGCGGGAAGGGCAAGCCACGCGTCGGCCAGCTGGCCCTGGCCTTCGACGCCGACCGTGAGGCCGCGGTGCAGCGCGCTCACGATCAGTTCCGGTGGTTCGGACTCGGTTGGAAGGTCAACGCCGACCTCCCGAATCCGGAGTCGTTCGAGGCCGCGACCCAGTTCGTGACCCCCGAGCAGGTGGGGGAGGCAATCTCGTGCGGCCCCGATGTCGAGGAGCATGTCGAGGCGATCCGCCCCTTCATCGACGCCGGGTTCACCGAGGTGGGACTGGTGCAGATCGGCGCCGATCAGCAGGAGCCGTTCATTCGCTGGGCCGAGGAGAAGCTGCTGCCGGCGCTGCGGGGGCTGTAAGGGTGGGGGCGCGGCTCGGCGGCGGCGTCTAAACCAGCGCCAGCCGCTTCACCATCCGCTTCGGCTTGCGGCGGTAGAGCTCGGCTGCGCACGTGAAGGCCTGGCGGCGGAGCGACTGGCTGCGCAGGGCGACCATGCTCTCCAGCAGCTCGAGTTCGCCTGAGCCCAGAAGATCCCGGTGCTGGTGCGCGTACTCCAGCAGCACGGCCAGGTCGTGGTCGTCACCGAGCAGGTCCGAGAGGCGGTGGGCGGCCTTGGCGACTCGGGTCAGCTTGGATGGGCAGGCGGGCTCGAGGAGTTGGGCGGCATGCCAGAGGTCCTTGGCGCGCTTGCGCAGCTCGTGCAGGTTCTCGATCCTCGGCTCGGCCTTGGCCCGACGACGGGCGCGGCGACCCCGTCGGTAGATCTGCTCGAAACCTTCCGCCAGTGTGGCCCGCCCATCCTGCGAAGGCAGCGGCCAATGCGCAACTCGCCCGCGGGCGTCGCTGAGGACGTCGAGCACCGTGTTGTAGCTGCTGGGGCTCTCCGCCTGGGCCTGCTGCGCCCCCGCCACGAGTTGGCCGCGCAGCCGGGAGCAGGTTCCGGCGGGAAGCTCATCCCCGAAGCGTTCGAGGAGCCCATCGAGCGTCTCGACCAGGACCTGCGCGTCACGCGCGTCCGAGAGCTCACGCCCGGCATCACGAAAGATCACGTTCTCCCGCCGGTAGCGGGCGTCGTCGAGGGCCGGGCGGCTGACGCGCAGCAGCGCTCGCAATCGCTTGAGCGCCTTGCGCGCCTCGTGGACCGCGTCGGCGCCGCCGTCTCCGTTGGGAGCCGCCTGAAGCAGCCCGATCGTCAAATCGAGCTCGCCGCAGGCGACGCGGGAGATTCCCTGCTTGGGCGGCTCGCCCGCGCCCAGCCGATAGCGGCGCTTGCGCTCGGCGACGACGTCGGCTCCGTCACGGTCTGACGCGAGCTTCGTCGCGACCGCGCCCGCGATGAGCAGCGCCGAGCCAACCACCACCCGAGCCGCCGGGGAGCGGACAGCCCGGACCAGCGGTGAGGAGCGGCGCCTGCGCCGCAGCATCATCTGGAGCGTCCCAGCGCGATTCACGATCGACGCAGCGTACGCCTCTTAATCGCTGGTTTCAGCAGGAATTGTCGGGTCGCTTTCACCGAGCAGGCCCTGGGTCATGGCCAGGGCCACGGCGTGCGCGCGGTTGTGGGCGCCGAGCCGAGCCAGGATGTTCTTGACGTGTGTGCGGATTGTTGCCTCCGAGATCGAGAGCTCGGCGGCGATCTGCGATGCGTTGGCGCCGATGGCCACGAGGCGCAGGACGTCGAGCTGGCGTTCGGAGAGCGAGCTCGCGGGCTCGTCGTTGCCGGCCGGCTGGAGCTCGTCGAGCTCGTCGCCGGGCCAGTCGGCAGGAACGAACACGATCAGGTGATGGCCCGGCAGAGCGTTGATCTGGGCGGCGTAGAAGATGCACAGACTCGTCCCGTCCTTGAGCGTCAGGCAGTAGCGGTCGCTGACCGTTCCCTGCTCCATCAGGTCGTCCCAGCGCGCGATCATCTCGCTCCAGTCCTGGGTCAGGTCGTCGATCCGGCGCTGACGGAGCTCCTGCAATGACATCCGAAGGAACAGGCGCGCAGCGGTATTGACCTCCAGGTACCGGCGATCGTTGTCCACCATCACCATCGGGATCAGACTGCGGTTGAACAGCCGGTGCAGCTGGAGCGCGCGACCGCGAGTCGCGCTGACGGCGCGACTGGCTTGCCTCAGCGCGGCGGGAACTTCGTAACTGGCGGTCACAACTCTTACCTCTGAACCGAACGTAGCATCATCCCGGTCCGGTTCTGAGCCCGCGGTTCGGCCGTAGACGCGCCGCCCCCGGCGCGCTCGATCGGCGTTAGCGCAGCCGCCATCCGGGGAAACTTTGAGCCGTGGCCGACGATCGTGAGCGCAAGTCAGACGAGGCTGCGAAGAAGCCTCCTCTGCCCGGAGCCAAGACAATCGGGTCAGTGCTGGTGCTGCTCGTGCTGGCCGGCTACTTCCTGTGGATGACGCTCGAGATGGGAACCGCCGCGGTCAGCGGATCGGCGCCCATGTTCGCCTTCCTCGGTGCCGCGGCGGTGGGTTGCGCCGCGGCGGGAATCGCGCTGGCCCTCGGCCGGCGCCGCTAGCGCTCTCTCACGACCGCGCTACGCGGTCACGGCCTCGTTGACGTGCCGGCGCATCTCCTGGCGCGCGATCGAGCGCTTGTGCACCTCATCGGGGCCATCGGCCAAGCGCAGGGTCCGAAGATGGGCGTACATCGTGGCCAGGGGGAAGTCGTCTGACACGCCGCCCCCGCCGTGCACCTGGATCGCGCGGTCGATCACCTTGAGGGCGACGTTCGGCGCCGCGACCTTGATCGCCGCGATCTCCGTCCGGGCGTGCTTGTTGCCCACGGTGTCCATCAGCCAGGCCGCGTTGAGCGTGAGCAGCCGGGCCATGTTGATCTCGATCCGTGACTCGGCGATCCAGTCCTGGATGTTTGCCCGCTCGGCCAGTGGCTGGCCGAAGGTGGTTCGGCTGGCGGCGCGTTGGCACATCAGCTCGAGCGCGCGCTCGGCCGCGCCGATCGTCCGCATGCAGTGATGGATCCGCCCTGGCCCAAGCCGGGCCTGAGCGATGAGAAAGCCGTCGCCTTCTCCCGCGATCAGATTCGACGCCGGGACGCGAGCGTCCTCGAACACGACCTCGGCGTGGCTCTCCTGGTCGATGTAGCCGAAGACCGGGAGGTTGCGGACCATCTTCACCCCGGGCGTCCCGGGCTCGACCAGGATCATCGACTGCTGCTTGAACAGCGGTCCCTCGGGATCCGTCTTCCCCATCACGATCATGATCTTGGCCCGCTCGCGCATGGCCCCTGAGGCCCACCACTTGCGGCCGTTCAGCACGTACTCGTCGCCGTCGCGTTCGATGCGGAGCTGGATGTTGGTGGCATCTGAGCTCGCCACCTCGGGTTCGGTCATCACGAAGGCGGAGCGGATCTCGCCCTCCAGCAACGGGATGAGCCAGCGCTCCTTCTGCTCGGACGAGCCGAACAGCGTCAGCACCTCCATGTTCCCGGTGTCCGGTGCCGAGCAGTTGCAGGCCTCGGAGGCGATGTGGCTGCGGCCCATGATCTCGGCCAGCGGCGCGTAATCGAGATTGCTGAGGCCCGGGGCCAGCCCGTTGGGGGCCTCGTGCGGGAGGAACAGGTTCCAGAGCCCCTGGGCTCGCGCTCGCTCCTTCAGCTCTTCCATGATCGGCGGATGGAAGTGCGGCTGCCCGGAATCTCGCAGCTGCTCTTCGTAAACCGGCTCGTTCGGATAGATGTGCTCGTCCATGAACGCGAGGAGCCGCTCACGCAGCTCCTGGCAGCGGTCGGAGAGCGAAAAGTCCATCAGCTCATTGGCCCGCGCAGTGGTTCTGTGCCGTCACGAACCACTTCGGTGGGCTGTCGCCGAAGGCCGCCTGGCCTTCGGCACGGACGGTCGAGAACGGCACGTGCGCCTCGATGTACGAGCGGGCGCAGCGGCAGAAGCCGGGGGTGTAGATGCCTGAGTTCGCGCACGCAGTGTTGAAGCGCGAGGTAAACACAGACGGGTAGCCGGAGCCGCCGCCCGGCGGGGCCAGGCTGGCCACGGTCACCGTCTTCGTTCGTGGCGCCCCGGTGTGGTGAACCACCGTACGCGTGACCGTCTTCGTCTGTACGACCGTGGTCGTCTTGGTGATGGTCTGCGTCGAGCCGCAACCGGCAGCGAAAAGACAGACCGACACCCCGACAAACCAGGCCCCGGGCTTGAGGCGATGGCCCCCCATTGCGAATAACGCTAGCGCCTTTCGACCGGGCATGACCCCTGGGCGCGGATTTGCGGTCGATTGGTTGGCTTGACAGAAGCCGTCGCGTGGTCGAACCTCACACGCTCCGCTTTTTAGAGAGGGCAATCATGATCTTCCGGCAGATCACCCACGACGACCTCGGATGCGCCTCGTACGTGGTCGGCGACCACGATGCGGGGATCGTGGCCGTCGTCGACCCGAAGTTCGAGATCGACGAGTACCTCGAGCTCGCGAGGTACCTCAGCGTCTCGATCGAGCACATCCTCGAGACGCACACCCACGCCGACCACGTCTCCGGGCATGGGCGCCTCGCGGCGGCCACCGGGGCGACCATCCACATCCACCGCGAGGCCCACGCGACCTACCCGCACGAGCCCTTCGACGACGGCTGGGTCCTGGAGCTGGGTCGGGTCCATCTGCGTGCCATCCACACTCCCGGCCACCGGCCGGAGCACACGTCCTTCGCGGTCATCGACACCCGGCGCAGCGACGAGCCGTGGGCGGTTCTGACCGGCGACTCGCTGTTCGTCGGCGACGTGGCGCGACCTGACCTGGCGGTGGAGAAGGAGGAGGGCGCGCGCGGGATCTTCCACTCCCTTCACGCTCGGCTCCTCGAGCTGCCCCCGTACACCGAGGTCTGGCCCGGGCATCTCGGTGGGTCGATGTGCGGCGGTCCGGCCATGGACATGAAGATCTCCTCGACGCTGGCCTACGAGCGCGCCCACAACCCGATGCTCGAAGAGGACGATGAACAGCGCTTCGTCGAGCGCGCCATCAGCGGCCTCGGTCCGCAGCCCCCGAACTTCAAGGCGATCGTCGAGCTCAACCGTGGCGAGCTCGTGACCGAGGGGGCGGAGCTCCCGCCGCTGACGCCACGCCAGGTCGACGGCAAGCGCGGTGAGGGCGCCCTAGTCGTAGATGTGCGGACCGACCTCCAGTTCGACGAGGCCCACATTCCGGGCGCCGTCTGCATCC